>Ga0315315_10002531_pt1 | contig 16760 bp, 22 predicted proteins | sample M140m3416metaG_FD_203699 | JGI IMG/M metagenome (GOLD analysis project Ga0315315, IMG submission 203699) | Ammonia-oxidizing marine archaeal communities from Monterey Bay, California, United States - M1 40m 3416 | ecosystem: Environmental > Aquatic > Marine > Intertidal zone | place: USA... | reverse complement strand
ATAGGTTATAATAATATAAAGAGGAAACAATGAAACCCTTAAAATTAACCGGAAATGATGTACAATTAATTATTTCTTCTCTCAACCAAACCATAGATCAATGGTTAAAGTGGGCAGGAGCAGAGAAATTACCCGAAGGCTTTGATGACATTGATGCCATAAATGTTGTTCGAGAGCTTGCCGATCTACTATATCGAGTAGAGGATTATCAAATAGCCTTAGAAGAGCAAGTTGAATTAGAGGATGACTTCCCCGATAATGTCATCAAGTTTAAAAAGGATGAGTAATGAAGGTCTTTGTTTATGGTACTTTAATGAAAGGCCAATTTAATCACTCTCTATTAAGAGATCCTGCCGTTAAATTTCTTGGATCTGCTGTTACACAGAGAGGCTTTACCTTATATGATCTCGGAGGGTTTCCGGGAATGGTTATGGGAGGAACGAATTCCATTACAGGTGAGATTTATGAAGTCGATAGATTCACACTCATGCAGTTAGATGGACTAGAATCTCACCCCACATTCTATAAAAGAACAAAGATAAAGATGCAGTGTGGCAAGAAAGTGCAAACTTATATTCTCAATGATGAATATATAGAAGGGTGCCCTGTTATAAAGTCTGGAGACTGGAAATCTAAATAAAAAATCCTCTCCTTTAATTAAAATAAACTAATTATAGATATGAAAAACTACATCCAATCTTGGCGATCATCTATTTTATCTGAATCAAACCCTCTTGTGCTTAATGAGGGTATTTTTGATCTCGGATTGCCAGCCATAATACCAGAAACAATTAATTTAAATTTTGAAGGTGTACACGAAAAAGGCAAGACCATGATTGGTAACTTGTATAAGAACCAAGAGTTCAACAAGTTGACCCGTGGATATTCTATGCCTTTAATGAATGATGTTGCTCACTTAGAGAATCAAATCGTCGAATCTACCCTCGATCTTTTCAATGGTGATAAGGCTCTTGATAAACTATCTTCCGAAGATAAACAAAGACTAACTCAATTTCTTAAAAATGTAAGGAATACTCTTATTGCACAAGATCCCGATAGAATAAGTGGTTATGGAGATTGGAAAACCAAAGTAGGAGATATCCAAAAAGCCATCAAGATGGTAAAGAAAGAGTATTCCAGAGGGATTATAAAAAAGTTAATCGGAGACACAAGCGAAGTAAAAGCGTTTCCAGAAATGTTCGAGACTTTAGCCGAAGACATTTACGATGATTATGCAAGAGCAATTGGCCAAATGACGCTTGATGTACAGACTTGGCTTAAGTCTCATCCCGATGAATACAAAAAAATTCCCAAGATTATAGAAGATAGTAACTACTATCCGGACACCGCACTTATAAAGTATGCACAAAACTGGCTCCACGATGTTGAACAAGAAGAACAGAAAATACATACTTTTGACGATACCTCTTATTGGTATGATCTACAAACCGATAGTTGCCCCATCGAAGCAGATAGGATGGGTCACTGTGGTGGTGATGGAAGGGCCACAACGCTATTCTCACTGCGTTATAAAGGAAAGAACCAGCAGAAGTCTGGATCTTATGTTACAGTCGCTTATAACCCGGATACGGACTCAATTTATCAAATTAAAGGCAAGTTTAATAAAGCTCCGGAGAAGAAATACTATGAGCATATTGCTTGGCTCATCAAGGCTCTCGGAAATCCGCAAGTTTTCGAAACAGGTGAACACTCGGATGATACCGAAGGTTTTGAAAAAATGTCAACATGGCTTAAGAAAAATACAGATGCTCAAATTGAAGACCCAACAGACGCATGGGAGGAGATGGAAGAATTAATAACTGCCACTGTCAATACTTATAATAATCAGTATTTTTACTCCAAAATCTTTGCTGAAATGGCAGAACGCGATGTTGTTGACGAACCTGCTTATTATTTTAAAGGTTATGTTGGTGTCCCAATCGAACTGGAAGAATTATCTGAAGAGGGACAACAGAAATTAAAAGACGGCAAGTACACCAGAGATGATATAAAGGTAATTACTCGAAACATGGACGACCCGCGTGCCACTGGTAAGTTCACAGGTGGTGGGTCACACCCTGTAAAGATTGATGGAGATTACGCTATTTTCTTCTTTGATGCTGCCGACCTCATTACTAGTGGCATCTCTGAAGGGGAATGGTCACTTTCAACTTATGATGGCGACCTTCGTATGTTTGCCGAAGATGTTTTAAACATGGATAGAGAGGCATCTGTATCCGGAAATAGGTTGCAACAAGATTTAGTACGAGCACTTATAGCCACTAGATTTATGGACGGCGGCCCTTTCTTGAATCTTTTTATGGGAGCAAGATCTGGAGAGTTACAAGAAGATTCAGATTGGATTGTGGAGACAGATACAGATGGGGATGATAATCCCAAACTTGTTTGGTTTCAGACACCAGAGATACTTTTTGATTTAAAAAGTTTGAATCAAGGCGGTCGTTATGATATTGGAGACGAGTTAGAATATTATAGAAAGCCCCAAGTTGTTGAAAAGATTTTAAATTCTAATGCCTTCAAAGAAACCTTTATGAGAGAGATGTCAGGAAGAGTGCTTACTACAGAAACACAACTGCCGGATATCCAAGTATGGGAAGTTATTTTTGAAAACTATAACAATATTCCCCATTTCTCAATTGAAGCAGCTTGGCAAGTTGACAAAAGTGATAATGAAAGCAAGTCAGAAGTTGCCGAACTGTGGTTAAATGGTGAATTTGGTAAAAGTGATTTTGAACAAATGCTTCACAGTGCTTTTAATTTAGTTCTCGAAGAAGCAATTGGGGATGAAGAGCTAGGTTCTCAAAAGTCTATGGACTTTCCCGGTGGGAAAAGATTACCTATCAATGAATCGGTGTCACATAAAAAAATTATTAAAAATTGGAAAAGCTTTAAAGGCTTCTTCTAAAAGGAACTATTTAAAGATATGAGTATCAAATTAATTTTAGAAAAAGATGATCGTTGCACAAGAATTGCAAAAAGAAAATATGATACATGGCCTTCAGCTTATGCATCAGGTGCGGTAGTTAAATGTCGTGATGGTAAAATCTGGAAAGATTTGAAAGAAGAAGATGTTGTCGCCATGATCGAACATGAGATTGAAGAGGCGAAAAAGAAAGCAGGCACTGAATCTAGCAAAGAATCTTCGCTTCGAGATTGGTTTGGGCGCAAAGGAGCCAAGGGCAAGTCTGGAGGATGGGTAGACTGTAACACCTGTCGTAAAGATAAAGAGACTGGCCGTAAAACTTGTAAGTCATGCGGTAGACAAAAGGGCGAAAAAAGATCTAAGTATCCTTCATGTCGTCCAACGCCGGGTGCCTGTGATGAAAAAGGTAAAGGTAAAAGTTGGGGTAAAAAGTCTGCCAATGAAAATTATATTCATATAACAGAAGCATCACTAGATGATGGTACCATTGTAGAGGATATGGAGTTCTGGGATGATGTTTTAGAAGAGGCTGAATATCAAGGACGCAAAGTTACTTTAAACAAACCTACCCGTGGTGATGTTAAAAAGTTCAAAGTTTATGTAAAGGATCCTAAGACCGGAAATGTTAAAAAGGTCAACTTTGGAGATCCAAATATGAGAATCAAGAAATCAAATCCAAAAAGAAGAAAATCTTTCCGCGCAAGACATAATTGTGATAACCCCGGACCAAAGACTAAAGCTCGTTATTGGTCTTGCAAAAAGTGGTAATTTTTACTTGACAAGTTCTCTTTGAGTTGTTATAATAATAGGTGTAAATTTGTTATTAATGCATTTAATGACTAATTACGTTACATATTATTTCACAAAGAAGGAGAAAATAAATGTTACAAAAACTAAAAGATTTCAGAGAGCTTTGTAAGGAATTCGTTATGCTTCACGCACCTGCAGAAGTGTACTGGTTCACTGCTCTCATTTGGGTATCCGGCGCGATGTTCGGTCGCTGGTTCCTGTAAAAAATGATTATACCCTTTGATGTATACTATAAATTTTTATCCGATGACGGAGATAAATTAGATAGAGTATATCACAAAGGGCAAGATAAAATATGGGACGGGAAGGAGGTTCTGGACTCATTATTCGAGAAACATGATGATCTTGAATTGAGTCCAGAACACTCCTTAGCCTTAAAAAATATATTAAGTATTATCTTCTGGGGAGAGTACGTTGCATGGAATGTGGCATCTGATCTATCTTCTAGGCTTGATGATTTTGGAGCTAAAATGGCCGCTGTGTCACAGGCCCATGATGAAGCTCGACATTTCTATGTAATGGGAGATTATCTTAAGAAAAGATTAAATTATACACCCAAAGCTATAATGCCTGCTGCCTTTAGGGTTTTAAACGGGGTTGGTAAAACAGACAACACAGCCAAAAAACTTCTTGGGATGCAGCTTATGGTGGAGCCTATTGCGATAACAATCTTTAGATTTTTAAGAAAATCTAACGTTGATCCTCTTTTATCAGAATTGCTACAATTATATGAGAGAGATGAGGCCAGACATATTGCTTTAGGAATGAAATATTTGCCAAAGCTTATCAAAAAGATGAACATTTTTCAATTAATAGATTTTGTAGTCTGGCAGGTAAAAATGATAAATGCTGAAATTGAAGGATTAAAATCAATAGAAAAAGATTTAATTGCCTTAAATTTAAGGCCAGTCGAAGTCTTTGAATTCACAGAAGATAGACAAATGGACTGTTTAAAAACACTTTCGGCAGAAATGGGCTTGTCGGATGTGCTATGGAAACCGGTTGGTCGGATAATAGCTTTTAGAAAACATCTTGCTTTTTATCCCAACAAGGACCACATATTTTTTAGAAAAATAATTAATTCATTTTTCGAAGCCATTAAAAAATAAAAAGTTATAATTTTAATAAACTATTTATGATATATTATATATTGGAAGACTTATCATGAAAAAATGGTCACAGTACTTAGAAGAGAATCAAGAAGTTCTCAACGAATTTAACAGAAAAGATGAAGAAGCTGTAATGGCTGACGAAGAAAACTTCACAGTTGCCTTTGAAATCGAGCTAGAATCAGAAGGCTACGACGAAGATGACATGTATGAAGCCGAACAAGAAGCTCGCCATGCAGCAGCAGAAAACTACCTTGGCTATGATGCAGAATCCCATTTCCAAGAAGATGTTTATAATAATTTGACACCGGATGAGATTGGAATGGAAGAGCCTGATGACGGTGCTGAAATGGTTGAATGGTATTATGATAATACTTCTACAAATCCTTCACAGCTTGAAATAATTTACATAGCTTTGGCTTATCAGGGGGATTCAGATGCAGAAGATGTTTTTGATGAAGCAATTGATAAAGTTCTAAATGAGCCTATGCCTTTCTTAAAAATGGTTTATGGAGATTCGACAAGAATAGCTGAATTACAAGATCTATTGGGTTGGTCAGATGATCAGATGACAATGGGCTTTGAAGTTGAGGGCGGGAAACAATATCCAGAGCCAATTGAAAAAATTGGAGCATCAAGAGACGCTATGCTCAAAATTATTGACTATTACCTTATCAATTTGAGATCATTGTCGGGAAGAGGTGGTCCGGGTAACATCTTTCCGACATCCAAGAAGCCAGTTGATATGGAAAAATTTGTAAATACATTTTCTTCTCAAAATCAACAATGGTTTGCTGAACAAGCCCATGAAGCACTGGATAGTGATATCGACGATATAAAGGGCGGATACGGCTATCACCAGATTCAAACAATCGTAGATGAAATAAATTCTAGCAACATAAAGTATTGGTCTCAAAAGATAATGGCTAGATATCGTAGTGAAGTCGAAGAGAAAGCCGATGAAGCTGTTCAAAGTAGATACGAAGAGTTCACAGATAATCCCGTCGAGTGGCTTGAAAGCATGGGCTATGAAGAACACCAGTGGTTTGATGAATATGAGTGGCGAGATAATTATTCTATGTACGGCGGTGGAAGTGGTTATGGCTGCAATGTTGAGGAACTTGAAAGAGCTATGGAAGACAATTTCCCTAACTTTATGAGCAAATACGAGAATACTTTAAAATTTGAAGAAGATGGTTCATTATCTTGTGGTATTGAATTTTCACAAGATAATCCTCCTTACATGCTTGGATTAGATGCTGCAATTGAGTACTTAACTGATTTTTTTGATGAATATGATAACCAAACAGTTCTTAGAATGACACAAAGCACTGGACTTCATACCAACATCGGTTATTCTCAAGATGGAGAATTGGCTGAAAGCTATAATCTTTTTAAAGCTCTCATGTTTCTCAATCACACCTATGCAACAAAAGGTGTTGGCTTCCCAAGCAGACAAAGCTCTGGCTGGACAAAAGATTTAAAGAAACCTGCATTGCACCATATTCAGAAGTTTGCTGAACAGCTTCCGGATGATTCTTCGCACGAAGATGTTTTAACGAAGAAAAGTCTTATGAAGAAATATCTTTCTCGTGAATTCGATGAACTTAGCGGCATTTTATCAAATCAAGTTTCCAAGACAGCAAGACATATGGGCGCAAAATCAATTGGCTTTAATGTTAATTATACATCACAATTAAATTACATTGAATTCAGATATCCCGGTAAAGAAGATGCTACTTTGGAATCTATGACAAAAGCTTTGAAGTATTATGCGTTTATTGTAAAAGCTGCAGCCGATCCTACATTTAAGCAGAAAGAATATGTTAAAGACCTGATTGGCTTTATGAATAATTTAAAAGGCGAGCCAGAGTCTGTAGCGAATATTAAATTCGCAAAAGAAATTAAGAAGGGCGATCTTCTTTTGAAATATAATTCTTATCAAAATAATCTTAAAAAGATTTTGATTTATAACATGATTCAAGCGACAGAATTAAGACCAGATCCCAGTACCGAAATAGAAGCACATTGGGATGCACAAGATAGAGAACGAGTTCATGCGAGAAGGGCCAAGAGTGCTATAACAATGCTTATTAATACCACTTCGGGTGGATTCATTGAAACCTTAACCAATAACTCACTTCCAGCATACTACATGGGATTAGTAAAAGGACCATCTGTTAGATTAAGTGCCATGAGATTCGATGATGAAATGCCACTTGGTATTGACTATTATAATCAAACGCTTTCAATAAAAGGTTTTCAGCACGATTTAGATGATAGAAATTATACTATCGGCAAAGACAGGGGCGAAGAGGACCTTAATGCGATCAACAAAATAGTCGAATTATTAAAGTCGAGCAAGAGTTCTGTTGAGTTTGTCCAAAAGTTTATTAAAGAATCGGGGCTGACTGGAGATTTGGATCCTGTTAAAAGAATGGATCTTGTACTTAGAAAGCAAGACGGTGATGCAACAGATGCGGCTGCCCAAGGAGCCGAAGACGGGGCACTCACAGATGAATTAGTTGATATGATAGCCAATGATGTATTAGCTGAAGACAAAGAGATGGAAGAGATTAGAAAACACTTCAAAAATTGGAAGTTCTAGAGAAGTGAAAGACTACTTAAAAATAATTGGGGGTGTAGCTCAGTTGGGAGAGCATCGGCTTTGCAAGCCGAGGGTCGCAGGTTCGATCCCTGTCACCTCCACATTTTACCTATAAGGGATTCAAATGAGAGTAGATCATATAGCTTATAGGGTCAAAGACAAAGATGTCACCGCTCAATTTCTAATGGATTTTTTAGGATATAAAAAACCTGATGATTTACAGGAAGGTTTTGATATTCAATTTGAAGATGGCACATGGGCCAAGTGTCTTGTACTGGAGCCTCCCGAAAAGATATCGGAAGATGTCCCTTGGAAAATAATGGACGTTGGATCTCTTTTTAATACAATCGAGCATCACATGGCACCAGAAATATTTGTTTCAAGTGGGTCTCCGGGATCCATAGTAGATCAGTGGGTCCAAAATAAGGGCGGTATAGGCGGAATTCACCATATTGCATACCAAGTTAGATCTGTGCAAGCAATTATGGACGAATGGAAGTCTAAAGGGTTTGCCGAGTTTGCTTCAGAAGAACCTCTAAAATGTCCCGGCCTAACACAAGTTTTTACAAAGCCCATGGAACTCACAGGTGTTATTTATGAGTTCATTGAACGAGAAGCGCAAGGATTTTGTGCAGATAATGTTAAAGATTTGATGAATAGTACGAAAGGCAACAAATTTTAACAATCACAAATGCAGTTCTCCAAGCCTGTTGATAGATTATCAATGGCAGCTTTGGTTGTGCTATATACCGTGTAAAAAACAAAAACGACAGAGATAATTCCAATAATGACCATTGGAAATTTAATTTTAGGATCTAATTTTATCATCCAAACAATATAACACGACAGATACTTCTTGTCAAGAAAATAATTTAATTTTGAAGATTCCTTTCATATTTACTTATAGGAGGGTTTCTGATGGATTGGAAATTAATATTGAGAATAGCAGTTATAATCACCCTTATGTTATTGCTTGCGAACACGGTGGCTGGGTGTAGGAGTGAAGTGGGACCAATCATAGATTGGGACAATTGTTCTCAACAGATTGGGGACCATCCTTGTGATTTTACTTTGCTGGATCAGGATGGCAAAGAATTTAACCTCTATGATCACCATGGAAAAATAATCATCATTGATTTTAGTGCTATGTGGTGTGGCCCTTGTCAACTGGCTGCACTAGAGGTCGAAGAGTTACAAAAAAAGTACGGAGATAAAATAGTATATGTTACCATCTTAATTGAGAATATAAATTATAATTCTCCAACAAGAGCAGACGTTAGAAGGTGGGCGAAATCTTTTGGAATAGAATCTGCTCCAGTTCTTGCCGGAAGTAGAGATTTTTTATCTTCGGACCCTAATGAAGGGTGGCCACTAACAGCATGGCCACAGTTTCACATTATCGATGAAAATATGGTTTTAGTAGAAAGTTTTAAAGGGTTTTATCCCGGAAGGATGGAACAGGTTATTCTAAACAACCTGTCAGGCGACACAGGAAGCCCGTAAATACCCTTACAAGCCTTTTGAAAAAGTTGTTTGACTAGTTGGTTATTTATATTTAAAATTATATTGTGAGTCGAATAAGGAGAAAAAATGTTTAAAAACAAAAATGTAGAATTTTGGTTTTGGTTTTTTCTTGCATGTATCAACATACTTACTATTATGGTAGCTAATGCCCATAATGATGAAAAAACTTGCATTATCAGCGGTTGTATGTTAATATTATGTTCTATGAAAGCCCTAGTTTGTGCAATACAGATAGATGAAGATAAATGAAAGGAACTATAGTCAAGTACATAGAAAAAATTACGCTCTATTCCACTGTGGAATATGAGGCCATTATTATTGATTATAGAAATGGCTATAGCGTAAGAAAGTCTTGGAGTGACAAAATGAAGTTTATAGATTGTCCAATGATAAAAATATATTGGATAAGAGAACCATCTATAAAACCTCCATCTGCTATGAGAAGAATGTCTATCGATTGGAACCTAAATCCTCAATATTCTTTTGGTTTTGCTGAAAATAATAACAATTATATAATTGATGATTGGAATGAATTTAAATCAGAGTGGTATTATTTAGATAACTTCGAGGTTACTGAATAATGTTTTATGAAAGATGGTTTGACAAAGGCGATCTTATAATGTACAGCCCGAAAGAAGGCTTTGCATGTTATGATGATGCTGGTAATATGTCAACCGTCGATTACAAGGCAGAATCTCAAATCTCTGTATTTCTAGGATACCCAAGTGACGGATATGAAGTGTGCGAGATATATATTGTAAGCCAAGAAAAGATTTTATGTGTCTCACAGCACGATATCACCTTATTATCAAAAAATACTGAATTGTAATAGAAAACACAACTATTTATTGATATGAAAGATCTAACCAAACAAGATATCTTGGATATCGTAAAAGAAGCAAATAAAGAAACTTTAGAGGAATATTTTCCTTCTGATGCAGATAATCTAGTAACTGCGAGAAAAGAAACTTTAGAAAGATACCAAAGCTTTGTATCTGGAGCTAAAAACTTTCTTGACCAGATTACTGAGAAAGCAAAGGGCGAGTACGAAAACAATATTATAAATGATCCGGACATCGATTATCTAATAGATGATGTTTTGGAGAGGGCGATGCAGGCAGTAGAATATGTTAAAGCATCGTTGATTGCGTTGAAGGGTCCGGGAATTAAACCCGGTGAAAAAGGCCCAATTTATCCCACTAGTCGTTACGAGGAGTAGTAATGTGGTTTTCTGGATCTGGTGAACACACTACTCTTCAGCAAATTCTAGAAAAAGTTAATCAGCATGCATCCAGCAACGGAACTATATTTGTTGGCTGTGATAGTCAAATAACTAGAGAATGGTGTGTGTACTCTACCGTTATATGTATGCATGGTGCCGATGATCAACATGGGGGATATTATTTTTTTAGACGAGATAAAAATAAAAGAAATGATTATCCAACAATGCTTATGAGACTACTTAGAGAAGTCGAACTGTCGATAGAAATAGGATATATTATCTTGGAACAAAACCCTGATGCAGATATCGAAATCCATATCGATGCAAATTCTAAAAAAGACCAGCCAACTGGAAGATTTGCAGATATGTTGATGGGTTATGCCAAAGGAGCCGGTTTTAGATGTAAAATAAAACCAGATGCTTGGGCCTCCAATTCCATTGCTGATAAACATTCAAAATGAATTATAAGACTGATGAATTACCAATAATTGGCGAATCTCTGCTAGAAATATATTCTGTAGGAGATCTTGTTAAATTTTGTGCTGAAGATATGATAAAAATTAAAACTGGAATTATTTTAGATATTTACAATGTCGCGCTATCTGAAAGAAGATTTCCTCATGCCAATGTATACATAATGGGCGACGATAAAACCGAAACCGTACTATTGGGAAATTTGACCATTATTTCGAAAGTTTCAAACTAATTATAGTTTGAAAAGGATTATTCTCAATATGGATAACAAACATTTTAAAAGATTATTAAAAGAATCTATAACCACAGGTGCCTCATCTCTTTTTGAAGAAGAAGAGGAAGAAGAATTACCTGCCGAAGAAGAAAACAACGAAGAAGAGGATTCTGCAGACCAGCAAGAAGAAGGTGGTAATGAGCCAAAATCTCAAGCTGAAAAAGACCTATTAACAGCATTAGAATCTAGTAAAAAATATGTTGAAGAAATACAAAACTCTCAAAATTTCAATATTGAGGCTTTTGCTGTAATTTTTGCATTATATAATGCATTATTAAATTGGGATGATGAAAAAGAATGGAATTTATCTGTGGCTAATAATAATATTTTTAATAAAAATATAATGACAGTTCTCGATAGACATATTAACAAAAATATAAATATTATCTGTACATTTTCTAAAGTTTTAGATTGGATTCTCGCCAGCGCAGCGTCTAAAGATTCAAAATTATGGATTAAAAGTTTAAGGACCACTCAAGGTGATCAAGTAATTATTAAAAAATTAGCCGATACTCTTAAATCTATACAAGCAAAGAAGTATGCCTTAAATTCAAAAAACATTAAAATCTTAAAAGCTTTGATCAATAGGGCAGGAAAAGATTTTCAAATGAAAGAGTGCCCAGAATCAGGTACCGCTACTACTAAAGACGACAAAGATGGCGAAGGTGATAAAGAAAAAGATGGAGAAAAAGACGAGGCAACAGAAGAATTTGAAAAATTAGATTTAAAAGTTGGTGATGTTGTAGTTGTTAAGAACCGAAACGGTAAAGAGATAGTTACAACCATCGCTGAAATACCTGACGAACTAATTGTCAAAGAGAATCAATGGAAAGACGAAACTGTAAAATTTATAATTGGTGGTGATTGGAGTATTCCTCTGGATGGCAGGAGGGGATTTAATTCTAAAGGACAGCACTGGATAGCCATTAGAGATAAGAAGGTTGCCATCAGAAAAGCTACTACCCAAGATATCCAAAAGGCCGTAGACGTTGACCCCAGAGTGGCAGCTAAATTAAATCTTGAAGATACATTAGAAGATGCAGAAACCGAGGAAATTCCTAGAGAAGATGTTGAAACATATGGTACTCCCGAAGATCCTCAAGCTTTTAGGCCATTCTTGAAAGGATTGGAAAAGGTGCCCGTTATAAGGGATTATGCAGATGAGATAGTAACAGCATTAAAGAGTGACATTCCAAGTGCAAGGCAGGCATCAATGATGCCAAACACCATCGATGAGCTTTTAACTGTTAATGAGGAAGAGGAGCAAGAGGCAAAATATAAATTGCCAGATTCAGAAAATATCCAAAATATTATTAAAAAGATAGCTGACGATAAGTTAGTAGCTGGTAAGTGGGCTTACACTTTGATTAAAAGATTCCTATCGAGAAATGGTATGGACTTAAAACAAAATGCTGAAATTAATATGAAAGCACTCAGAGTCATTCCAAAGCCAGCGGATATCGTCCCTCTTTTGAAAACGGCCAAGGCAGTGGAAAGAAATCTAGAAGAACAAAGATACAATATGTTGCTAAAAAGGTTTAATATCAAATGAAAATAACTAATAATTCAAATTATGATATATCTGAAATCAAAGTTATGCTTGAGGACTTCTATCCTTTTGCAAAGAAAAGATTAAACTTTGAAAAAGATCCGCAAGTTATTTTCCAATCAGATTCAGAAAACGGAAAAAAGACTCTAGGGAAAACTGCGTACTATGAGCCAGCTAGAATGGCTGTGACTGTATTTACCGACAATAGGCACCCCAAAGATATTATGAGATCACTTTCTCATGAGCTGGTACATCATGCACAGAACTGTGATGGACAGTTTGATGTGAATCACGGAATGGGCGAAGGTTATGCACAAAATGATGAACATTTGAGAAAAATGGAAGAAGATGCCTATTTAAGGGGAAATATGTGCTTTCGAGATTGGGAAGATGGTTATAAACAAAACAACCCATTACTTGAAAGAAAAGAAAAATTATATTATAAACTTATGAGGAGATTGAAATAATATGCCACAAAGACAATATTTTTATACACCAATTGCAACTGAAAGTCATCATATCGGTGCAACTGATGTGAACGGGGCTTATATCGCCTCAAGTGCCATGACACCCGGAGCCAGTAACCCTGCTGAACCTCTGCAAATGGTTTCAGTCTGCAGTGATCAATTAATATGCTTAAGAGTAGATCTTTCTAATAATAGGTGTGTTGTGAGTATGCCTCAATCGACAAACCAAGTATATATCGAAGGAAATACTGAAGATTTATCAATCCTTAATGGGGAATGGCAGCAGGTCCCTAGAGGACAAATAGAATCAGAATATCAAAACGGTGATCCTAATGCAGATGATGCACTTATTGACTTTACAGTGGAGGAAGAATAATATGGCTATAACATGGAGCTGGGCCTTTGGCGCAGAAACAACAACTCAATTAGAAGAAATGGGATGGGATTGGCAAAATACTGGTGCTGGAAATCCCGTTACTACCACTCAATATACCTATATAGGAAGCCCCACGAGATATAGTATGTCGCAGAACGATCAGATTTTCGCTGACTTATTTAGGCTTCCTACTCAAACTTTTCAACCACAAGGATGGGTATCATTTGCTTTTTATTATAACAGTACCACAGCTACCTTAAATGGTAGAAATCTTGTGTCAGTTACCGATGGGGGGTCAGGTAATGGTGTATATATTCGCTTAACTAATTCTGCTACAAATACTTATGGATTATACGTGGATAATGTTTTCAAAGAAGCATTTACCATGTTACCAGATCGCTGGAATTATGTAGGATTACAGTACGACATGTCAACCTCTACTTGGTCAGGAAGAGTTTTCTTGGATGGAGTAGCTGTAACAGCAACACACACTGATAGCAGGGCTATTGTTAGCACAGGTGGTGTATTTTTTAGTGGATTGACTAACGGGTATGATACTTTCTTTGCCCAAGTTGTTTTATACGATAGTCCGGCGGATGCAGGAGAAACCCCTTATTTTGTAACCAGAGTAGATCCTATGGCTGATGTTAGTGTGACCGGCCTTAACTGGACCATAAATGGCGGTGCGCCAGACAACCACTCTGCTTTAGAAAGTCCGTTTAACACTGCCACCAATGTCAATGATGATCCCACAACTTCTGGAAATGATGTAATTGTTTCTACAACAAACTTGGCAACACAATTAGGAACAGCACCAACTACCTTTGGAGCGGTGACTATTCACACTTGGGCTACGGGTTCTGGTGTGACAGGCAGGACCGAATTGAGCGATGATAATACAACTTATGTGGCAGGAAATACTATAACTCCCTCGGTTAATGCAACCTATTCATATGCTACTAGTGAGACACAACCATCCAGCGGCACGCCGTGGACCTCCGGTGACAGCATTTTTTACAAATATGAAGTGATCTAAATAAATGGCTTCGGTATCAGTATTAAATTCAATCGGAACAGTAGTTCACAATTCGCCAGATAAAGCAGTATCTGTCTTAAGTTCGTTTGGAACTGTTGTTCATAATACTCCAGTTAATTTAGACGCAGTTTCGGTTTTAAGTTCTTTTAGTACCGTCGTTCACAATACTCCTCCCGTATTACAATCAGTTTCTGTTCAAAATATGTTTGGAACGACTGTTCATGATAGCACTTTTGTATTCAATGTGTCTGATATCACAGGTACTGTAAGCTCTCCAGCAACATTCGATGCATCGACACAGGGATTGTCTACTTCATCATATTCTCACGAATGGACATGGGTGTCTGTTCCCGGCGGAAGTTCTTTTGCGAATGAGGGAATTCCTTTTCCTGATAATTCTGTTAATACATATTTTAATATGACAGATAATCTGGCATTATATCACTTTGAGGATATTTCATCAGTGACACCTGACGACAGTGGTGCTGGGAGAAATTTACAAGTAAACGGAGGAAGTGCAGATGCTGGAAAAATTGGACAATCTATACTTCTAAATGGCTCGTCGGACTTTTTGGATTTTTCTGCGGCAGATGTCTTGCCGGGTTCGACAAACGCTATTTCAATCGCATTCTGGCAATATGGTGGCTCTGGAGCTAATAATACTATTATTTGGGCAGAAAATGCCTCTTCTCAAAGGGTCATAAATATTCATTTGCCTTATGGCGGCCAAGTATATTTTGACTGTGGAAACAGTGGTGGATCTTACGATAGAATAAATAAGTCTGTTTCCGCCGGTGATGTCACAGGTCAATGGAATCATTGGGTATTTACCAAAGATGTCTCTGCTGGAGAAATGAAAATCTATTTGAATGGTTTTCTATTCCATTCCGATACTGGGAAGACACGGACCCTCGACACTATAACATCTCTATATATAGGTGCAGAAGGTGGCACAACATTATTTTATGATGGTAGAATTGATGAGCTGGCATTCTGGAGCAGTGTACTTTCTGAAAAAGAAATAAATGATATTATTTTTCTACAATCAGGAGCAGCTGCATCGGGTTCTGGAACTTATCCCAATTTAGGTCAAGAATTCACTTTTACACCTGACGTAGTTGGGACGTATACTATGAATATAAATTTCCACGGAGCATCCAGTGTTAGTGGAAATGTTGATGCAGTTATATCTTCTGCGGGGCCTACACCTGCACCAGTCATAACCGGGTCAAATCCGACTGTTGATCTGGTCGAAGCTGGAGATACTGGGTATGTATTAAATACATATAGAATACAAGACCTTTCTGTTCAAAGATCTAGGACTTCTGAACAAGTACCTTTTAAATTAGGAACCAAAGGTAGACAAAGCTTACGATTAAACACCAATACAGAATTTACGGGTTCAAGTTAAAAACCAAACTATTTATATTGTATTATTTTTAAAAAGGAGTTTTTTAAAATGCGTAATAAAAAGAAACGTTTAGCTATGATGCAACAACGAGAAGCGGAATTTACAGAACATCAAGCCGCTATGAAAGCAATTGCAGAACAAGAAGCTAAAGATAAGGCAGAAGCCAAAGCTAAAGCAGAAGCTAAAGCAGAAGCCAAAGCAAAGGCAGAAGCACAAGCTAAGGCCAAAGCAGAAGCTAAAAAAGAAGCAGAGAAGAAGGCTGCAGCTAAAGATTCGAAGACAACTTCCAAAAAGAAGTCATCGGCAAAAAAGGCAACTAAATAATGAATTTCAATGATATAACGAGAAAATTTCTCATGGGAGAATGGAAACAAAATGTCTCCATCCTTTCTCGTGCTAGGACTATAAAAGAAGCTCTTGAAAGTTTAAAACCAAGAACAATTAAAGAAAGACAAAGAATCGAAATTGCTCTTGAAAATCTATCTCACCTGAGAAGAGGGTATAGAAAATTAGAAGAACAGAACAGGGCCATTATGGAAGAAAATGCTTCTTTAAACGAAAAATTAAATCTCTTGGAAGAGAATAAGGAAGAATAATATGGGTGGACTTGCAGGGCACATGAGTCATCTTTATGACAACCCTCGTCTTACTTTTGGTCAAATAAAAAGTATTTTACAAGATGCTGCTGAAGGTAATTTAGAGGGAACCGAAAAGACTGATGGTCAAAATTTATATATATCTTTTTCGGTACCTAAGCAGGAGCTTGAGTTTGCTGAAGGTGGAGCTAAGGCCGCAAGAAACAAAACCAACATTAAATCTGGTGGTATGAATGCTCGACAATTAGCAGATAAATTTTCTTTCAATAAGTCCTTAAAGAAATCCTTTTCTCAGGCACTTAGAGATTTTGAGCACGTCCTCAGACAAATGCCGAGAGCACAGGAAGAAGAACTGTGTGG
>Ga0315315_10002529_pt1 | contig 16763 bp, 13 predicted proteins | sample M140m3416metaG_FD_203699 | JGI IMG/M metagenome (GOLD analysis project Ga0315315, IMG submission 203699) | Ammonia-oxidizing marine archaeal communities from Monterey Bay, California, United States - M1 40m 3416 | ecosystem: Environmental > Aquatic > Marine > Intertidal zone | place: USA... | reverse complement strand
GCATCGGCGTCCGCATCGGCGTCAGCATCGGCATCGGCATCGGCATCGGCGTCAGCATCGGCGTCAGCATCGGCATCGGCGTCCGCATCGGCGTCGGCGTCGGCATCGGCGTCCGCATCGGCATCGGCGTCAGCGTCGGCATCGCTGTCCGCATCGGCGTCGGCATCCATTAAGCCTGTGTCATCAGTATCTTCGCCGCCAAGATCAGCGTCCAGGGTCAGGCCAGTATCGTCTCCGTCAGCATCGGTAATGAAGCCATTCCCGACGCCGTCTTCATAACCAGACACCCCCTTTACGGGTGAGCAGCCAATAACGGTGAGCATGAGTATGAGATGATGGATGTGGGTCATAAGACGCCTCCTCGGCAGTCAGACTACATCAGATGGTTCTGTTTCGCAGTTTATCTATTGGTCAACCGTTGTGATCGATTGGAGCGTGAATGCGAAGGTTTTGTCTCAGGTCAATTCTTGGGAGCTGTGGTTTGGCTGCTCACGAAATGATGGACGTGTCGCTCCTTGTGCTTCAAGTCGAGTGCAAACCACCCCTTCGAGAACACATTTCCAAGATGTCTGCTTGCTTTGATCGTGTCCCGTCTGTTATATAACAATCGTTCGATAAACTGGAGTACACAATGCGCAGCAGCAGCTATCTCTTGTCTCTGTTTCTCCCCATGTTGGGCCTGTATGGTCTGTGGTTTGGGGGCGCATCGCTTCTTCTTCTTCCGGTTACGACGTTTGTTGCGATTCCGATTCTTGAGTTGTTCATCGAAGGACGTGGAAACCGTGAAGATGACCTCACAGGGGTCCACCGCCTCGGGCACGACATAGTCCTGTTGTTGGCATTCATGATCGTTTGGGTGGCGTGGTGTCTGCTGCTGTACAAGCTGTCGACCGATGTCACCTCTTGGGCATCCGGACTCGGCCATGTGCTGGTCGCGGGTATTTTGTTTGGCTCGTTCGGCATCAACGTGGCCCATGAGCTTGGCCATCGTCGAGAAGCTGCGATGGTCAACCTGAGCCAGGCCCTGCTCATACCGAGCTTCTATATGCACTTCTTCATCGAGCATAATCGGGGACACCACCGATGGATGGCCACACCTCGCGACCCGGCAACTGCCCGAAAAGGCGAGACCCTCTACGGGTTCTGGGCCCGGTCTGTGGTTGGCGGTTGGCTGAACGCATGGAAGATAGAGAGCCATCGTCTCCGCAGTAGAGGCCTCAGAGATCGCATTGTTCAGAATCAGATGCTCCAATTTCAGTTGCTGCAGATTGCCTTCGCGGTCGCTGTCGGCGTGTTCTTTGGCGCTGCAGCTCTGATCGGCTGGGTATGTGCTGCGGTCATCGGCTTTCTTATGCTCGAGACCGTCAACTATGTAGAGCACTACGGCATGCTGCGGACAATCTTGCCCGACGGACGCTACGAGCGCGTCACTGCTCGGCACTCCTGGACATCCGACCACCCAATCAGCCGTGCTCTGCTGTTCGAGCTCCCAAGACATGCTGATCATCATGCGCATTCAGGACGACCATATGGTGCGCTCCGGCACTTTTCTGATGCCCCTCAACTTCCCACTGGATACGCAGGTATGTTGCTGCTCGCCAGCGTCCCTCCACTCTTTTGGCGGGTCATGGAGCGACAAATGGAGAAGGAGGCCGATAGATTAGCGGCCTGATTTATATGCCGCGAATTATCGACCACGACGCCCGCAGGGCACAGATCTTCGAAGGCAGCATTGCCCTGTTCTCAGCACATGGTTTTGTTGGACTCGGGATGCGCCAGCTCGCCAAAGATCTCGGTGTATCGACGGGCACGCTGTACCACTACTTCCCGAACAAATTGCTCTTGTTTGAGGGGATGATGCGGTACCTGGCTACCGATCATGTCGCTATCGCTGTGAGCTCACTCGGTGACATTGAGGACAAGTCTGCGCGTATCGAGCTGCTCCACGCCTTCTTGGTGGCTCAGAGTGACCGCATTCGACAGGTGCTCTATGTCGCGATCGACTATCGACGCAGTGTTGGTGTTGAGTCCCAGCCGCTGATCGGCGAAGTCTTTGGGGTTTACCTCGAAGCCATCGCCGAACAATTCACCGACGGTGATGTGGTCAGCGCACGAGAGATCCTCAGCTTCGTTGTGGGTGTCCTCGTCTATACTGGCCTTCAGGTCGGCGAAGAGAGCGTTGAAGATCTGCTGGCACCCATAGCTCGACTTGTACCAAAGTCATCGGACTGAGCTACGGCTACATCCTCTGGGAAGCAATTGACTGGGATCCCACTGATCACTCAGGCGGGCTAAGAGCGCTCCAGAGGTGTGGGTATGCTGAAGAATCTTATTGTGGTTGCTGTAGTGACCCTGTCGGGGTGTGCGTCCGACACAGACGTCAGTTGCACGGTTGCGGGGGGCGACTCTCAGGCGACGGCCACGATCGATGGCTCGGCGTGGGCGTCAAATGGTGGGTCTTGGAGTGTGATGGGCTCGGCGATTTTCATCAGTCTCGAGAGTGCGGTGGATCTCGTGGTGGATCTTCGGGGCCTGTATGACGAGGCTGGTGACAGCGTCGCTGACTTGGTGACCGACAGGGAATTTCCTATCGACGTAGACCTCGGGGGCGCGGACGGCAACGGTGGTGTGAAAGACTTTCGAAATGAAATGGATACCTATACATCCAACAAGCCGGGCGGCAGCGGCAGTATGACCATCGCCGATCAAGACGGAGATACTTTGTTTGCCTGCTTTGAGTTTGTGGCGATCAACAATGATGGCGTCATGATGGAGGTTCGTGACGGCAAGGTGATGATCGATCGGTGAGACGCTCGGGCGCGTGTGAGTAGGTCTGGAAGCCGTTAGCAGGCGGAAGCGTAGCCCCATGTGGCTGTCGGAGGGAAGAAGGTTTTGGCGAGCGCAACTGCATATTTTGACGTTGATGGGACGCTGGTGGGTACCAATCTGCTGCACCCGACCGTGATGTATTTTGCGAACCAATCGAGCCCTCTGAAGTCCGCCATGCGTATCGGCGGCGCACTCTTGCAGGCTCCGGCAATGGCCTGGGCGGAGACACGGGATCGGCGCCTCTTCAACGAGATGCTCTTCAGTCACTACAAAGGCATGAGTGAAGATCGCATTGCAGTCCTCAGTGAGGAAGTCTTTGATGTGATCGTGAAGCCTCGGATCTTTCCGGGGGCTGGTGATCTCATCAAGCAGTGTAAGGCGGCTGGCGAGCGGGTGGTCCTGATCACGGGCTCCCTGGACTGGACCATTCGGTACCTCGCCGATCACCTGGGCGTTGATCACTTCATCGCCAATCGCCTCGAATTCAAGGGTGGAAAGGCCACAGGTAAGCTCCTGCGGCCTGTGGTCGCGGGTCCTGAGAAAGCAGGCCTCATGGTCGCTGATGCCCGCTCCGTTGGACACGACCTGGCCACCTGCTCGGCATACTCAGACTCTTACTCTGATGTCCCGATGCTCTCCGTCGTCGGTAATCCCGCATGTATCAATCCTGATGGCCGTCTCGCGCGCTTAGCTCGCGCCTATGACTGGCCGATCCTGGACATCGAATCGCCGCCTCGCGGCACCATGGAGAGAGTCTGATGAGTGTCGACCACCCCTGTGTCGTGACCTTGAGCCAGCGTTCAAAGCCTCGCGTGCTCTTCTCCGGAGACCAGCTGGTCGAAGTTGACCTTCCAGCAGGTACACGGGTCATGTACGCCAAGCCTCCGATGGAGGGCCTCCCTGATCCGGATGCTGCGGTGCGCTATGCGCTCAATCATCCGCTCGGTGATGAGCCGCTGTACGCCAAACTCAGGCCAGGAATGCGGGTCACCATCGCCATCGATGATCTCAGCATGCCCCTGCCGATGATGCAGTCTCCAGACAACCGCCAGCGGGTGGTTGAGCCCGTCATCAAGATGCTGGATGAGGCTGGGGTCGAGGACATAGAGCTCATCATCGCCACAGCCTTTCACAGGCCGATGTCTGCCAAAGAGATCACGCACATACTCGGCAAGAAGACCTTCGATCGCTTCTGGCCAGACCGACTCTACAACCACGATGCAGAGCGTCCTGGGGGCTTGACTCACCTGGGGACAACAGCCGATGGCATCGAAGTTGAGCTCAACGCCCGGGCTGCCAGCTCTGATCTGATCATCTATGTGAACCTCACCTTCGTCTCGATGAATGGCGGCTACAAGTCACTGGGCACGGGCCTCGTCGGCTACAAGACCCTCAAGGGCCACCACAACCCTTCGACCATTCGCAAGACTGACTGCTATATGGAGCCATCGCGGTCCCACTTGGCCAAGAAGATGGAGGGTGTTGGCAAGCTCATTGAAGAGAAGCTGAACGTCTTCCACATCGAGACCACCGTAAACAATCGGATGTTCGACAAGCCACTGGAGTTCTTGACCAAGAACGAAGATGAGCTCACGCGGACGGAAGAGCGTGCAATGAAGGCGCTCATCCGAACGCTGAAGTTCCTGCCGCAGCCCGCCCGTCAGGCCATCTTTGAGCGGGTCCCTGCACCCTATGAGATGACGGGTGTGTTCGCTGGAGAGTGTGAGGCTGTCCACGACGCTATCCTCGAGCTGGTCTACAAGCAGCACTGTGTTCCCATCACGGGCCAGGCTGACATCGTTGTCTTCCCGATTCCATACATCAGCCCCTACAATGTGGGTGCGTACCTCAACCCGCTTCTGGTGAGCGTCATGGCTGAGGGGTATCTGCACAACTTGCATCGCGGTGCACCCCTGCTCAAGGCAGGCGGCACGATGATCATCCTGCACCCGTGCTCTGACAAATTCAATCAAGAACAGCACCCCGCCTATGTGGAGTTCTTCCACAAGCTCTTGCCACAGACACGTGATGCCATGGAGCTTCACAAGCAGTTTGAGAAGAGCTTCGCCAGCAACCCCGCCTACATTCAGATGTACAGGACCGGCTCGGCCTATCACCCCGCTCACCCGTTCTACATGTGGTACTGGGGCGAGAATGGTCGACAGCATCGCGGTCGTGTGATTGTTGTGGGAGCAGACAACGAGTATGTGCCTGCGATCTTGGGGTACGAGACAGCGAAGACGATGAGTGAGGCGCTCCGGATGGCTCGCGAGACTGCACCTGCTGAGCCCGCGATCACATGCTTCCGAATCAGCCCAGTGATGATGGCTGAGGTCACCCCAGACCCCGCGCCGGCACAGATTGAAGCGGGGGCTGAATGACTGTCAGCGGCGAGCATGGTCCCATTGTGGATCCACTGAGAGATCAGCTCGATGTGCGTGTTCAGCTCGAGGGCGCACGGCTGCTCGTCATGGGCGGAACAGGCTTTCTCGGAAAGGTCTGGTTCTCCATGCTGCTGCACCATTTTCCAGAGGTAGAGCACGTCTACCTCGTGGTTCGGCCCCGCAAGCGCGGAGGCAAGATCACCCAGGACTCAGATGCGCGCTTCTGGGCAGAAATTGCCCCCTCGGAAGTCTTCGATCCTGTTCGCGAGCGCTACCCAGGTGGAGCCTACAAGGCGCTGCTCTCGGAGAAAGTCACCGTCATTCCTGGCGACGTGACAGAGCCTTTTGCGGGCGTGCCAGAGGACATCCGCGATGAGATTCGCGGGACCCTCACAGCCATCGTCAACGCATCCGGTGTCGTCGACTTCAATCCACCCCTGGACTACGCGCTCAACGTCAATGCATTTGGGATGCAGAATCTGGTCGATCTGGCGCGTGATCTCGGTGGCTCGGACTCGCTCGGCGTTCCCTTCCTACACACCTCCACAGCGTATGTGGCGGGCGGCAGGACCGGAGAAGTGGACGAGGTTGATCCGCGGGCCCACCCCTTCCCGAGAGCCAATGAACTCGAGCGGTCTCACTGGGATCCAGAGCGAGAGATCTCGGAGTGTGTTGATCTGGTCGAGAACGTCCGCCATCGTGCGAATGATGCCTTTCGACAGTCACACTTCTTGGCTGAGGCCAAGACCAATCTCGATCGCAAGGGTGAGCCCACCCGGGGTGCCGCCCTCGCTGATGAGCTGGTTCGCACCAAGCGAAAATTCGAAGAGGGTCAGCTGGTTGACTGGGGTACCGAGCGCGCGAAGTATTGGGGCTGGCACAATATCTACACCTACACCAAGTCCATTGGTGAGCAGATCCTGGCCCGATCGGGTGTTCCCTTCGTCATTGCGCGACCCGCCGTCATTGAGTCCGCTCTGAAGTACCCGAGGGTCGGCTGGAACGAGGGCATCAACACCTCAGCGCCGCTCATATACTTGTCGGTCAAGGGCCCCATTCTGTTTCCTAAAGAGGAAGAGACCTGCCTCGATATCATTCCCGTCGATCAAGTCGCTGCAGGGATGATCTTGGCGCTCGCCGAGCTAATTGAGGGGACCCACAGACCGGTCTACCACTATGGAAGTTCGGACACCAATGGGCTCAATATCAATCGTCTGATCGAGCTTGTTGGCCTGTTTAAGCGCCGTCACTATGTGCGAGATGCCGGCGGAAATTCAGCCTTGAATTGGATTCAGTCACGCCTCGAGCCCGAGACAGCATCAGCTGAAAATTACGAGAAGTGGGGGCCGCGATATCGCGCTGACAAGGTGAGCAAGCTGGCCAAGTTGGTCGGACGCTTCTCTGAGGGCCCGCTGCAGAGTCTCGCAGAGCCGGCCGCGAAGACCCTCGAGGGTGTGTCAAAGGGCCTCAAGATTCAGGCCAAGATTACAGATCAGTTTGTGCCGTTCATGGCTACACACAACTACCGCTTCTCCTGTGGAAATGTACGGGCGGCGTACTCCAGGTTGATCGCCGAGGACCAGCAGCTTCTGGACTGGAGTCCTGAGAAGATCGACTGGCGGCACTATCTGCTTGAGATTCACGGTCCTGGCATTCAGAAGAACGTCAGTCCGCTGATTGATGAGAAGATCCGCAAAGAACGCAAGGCGCTTCGGGCGCACGATGACCTGGTCTCCATGATCGATAATGTCGCGGAGCGCCATGATCTGGCTCCTGCGCTCCAGCGTACCCACGCTGATGGATTCACAACCGTCAGCTACCGCGCTCTCAAGCTCCGCTCAATTGCGACAGCGGCACGGCTACAGTCACTCGGAGTGACGCCCGGGACGCGGGTGATTCTGAGCGCTGCCAATCATCCCGACTGGTCGATTGCTTACTTTGGAATTCTGCGCGCAGGTGCTGTTGCGGTACCGCTCGACCCGGGGCTCAGTCCCGCGGCCGTCCAGGCGATCATGACCGCCAGTGGTGCCGAGCACGCCATCCTTGATGACGCTACGGCTGAGCACTTTGGTCTGCAGATGCCTGTCGCGGACCTGCATGCGATCACCGCATCTGACGCCTCGGCGAGTCTCGCAGCGCCAGCGATAGATGGAGAGAGCCTGGCGAGCATCCTCTACACATCAGGGACAACCGGTGTACCCAAGGGAGTCATGCTCAGTCATGGCAACTTCTGCGCCCTCGTTGCCTCCGTCTCCGGCGTATTTTCTCTGGAAGAGACGGATCGTCTGCTCAGTGTACTCCCGCTTCATCATGCCTTCGAGTTTGCTTGTGGGCTGCTGCTCCCGCTCTCCCGCGGGGCACGGATCATCTACCTGGATGCCATCGATGGTGAGCGCTTGGCCTATGGCCTCAAGGAAGGACGAGTGACCTGTATGGTCGGCGTGCCTGCACTCTGGCAGCTCCTCGATAGGCGGATTCGCAGCCAAGTCTCTGCCAAGGGTCAGCTGTTCAATCTTGCGTTTGAGCAAGGGCTCGACCTGAATCGGAAGATTGGAACGCTCACTGGCCTGGACATGGGCAAGATGATGTTTGGCTCTGTCCACTCGCGCCTGGGCGGGAACATTCGACTGCTCATCAGCGGCGGGGCAGCACTGCCGGGCGATACGCAGAAGCTGTTCGGCGGTCTCGGGCTGCACCTATCGGAAGGCTACGGTCTCACAGAGGCGAGCCCTGTGCTCACGGTGAGCCGGGCGGGTCCAGGCAGCAAGACTGGCCACGTGGGTAAGGCGATACCCGGCGTAGAGATCAAGATCGATGCGCCCGATGGAGAGGGTGTCGGAGAGGTCTGGGCTCGTGGCGCGAACGTCATGCAGGGCTACTTTGGCAACAAGAAAGATACCGCTGCGACTGTAGACGGTGACGGCTGGCTACACACCGGTGATATGGGTCGGCTTGACCACAAGGGACGGCTGTTCTTGGTGGGTCGTGCCAAAGAAGTGGTGGTGACCTCGAGTGGTGAAAATGTCTACCTCGATGATGTAGAGAACACGCTTGGTCAGCTGAGTGCCGTTGAGGAATACTCGCTGGTCGGTCTCGATGATCCCAGAGGCGGTGAGCGCTTGGGTATGCTGGCTCGTCCCGTCAGCGATCACGGTGCAGCACGCTCGGCCATTCAAGATGCAATCGCTAGGCTCCCAGCGACACAGCGTCCGTCCGTTGTACACCTCGTCGACGCCCCGCTGCCCAGAACGGCGACCCGCAAGGTTCAGCGGAAGGCAGCGCGTCAGACGCTCGAGAAGATCATTGCAGCAACACCGAAGGTGCGGCGAGGAGAGGGCGTGGCTGCCCCTGTCGCCCGTGCAGTGGCAGCGGTGGCTGGAGTCGAGGCGAGTGACATTCACAGCGATACGAACCTCCTGGAGACCTACGGGTTTGACTCACTGATGTGGGTCGAGCTGGCCAGTGCACTCGAAGGGGTGGGTCCAGCATCTGTCGATCCGGAGCACCTCAGTCGCTGCGAGACAGTGAGTGATGTTGTTGCTTTAGTCGGCGCGCCTCCAGCGCTTGTGGATGACGGGTCTGAACAGGACAAGCCCGTCCAGGTTCCGGGACCAGTAGCGGACATGATGAAGCGTGGGATGGGTGTGCTTCAGCGGACACTCAATGGCGCGATTCTGAACACACGCGTCACGGGTACAGCAAACATCCCGAGCAACCGGCCGGCCATCATCGTCTCGAATCACACCAGTCACCTGGACATGGGGCTCGTCAAGTACGCGCTTGGATCGTACGGCAAGAACATGACAGCCCTGGCTGCCAAGGACTACTTCTTTGAGGGGAACCGCTGGAAGGTTGCCTACTTTGAACACCTGACGAACATTACGCCGCTCGATCGAAAGGCCGGCTTCAGGACCAGTCTGCGCCAGGCCATTGATGTGGTCAATGAAGGCAAGATTGTGCTCATCTTTCCGGAAGGAACCCGTCAGACATCGGGCTCGCTCGCTGAGTTCAAGCCGCTCATCGGAAAGATTGCTCTCGATGCGGGCGTCGATATTCTACCGCTGCACATTGACGGTGCATACCGGGCGCTGCCGAAGGGTGATGCGATGCTCAAGGAGCGCGACATTCATGTGCGTATCGGGCCTGCACTTGGGATCAGTGAGCTGCGCGAACTCACCGCAGACCTGAAGCCATCAGATGCTGCACGCAAGATAGCCAAGCTCACACACACAGCTGTGGAGCGGCTGAGTCAGGGGGATGTCCTCGATCTCAAGCAGCTCGACGCGGATGCAGCTGATGCAATGACTGAGACTCCGGCGGAGACTCCCGCGGAGAAGGTCACAGCTGCCTTAGAGTCCCTCTCTTCAAAGTACGACGCTGAGCGTATCGAGCGTCCTGTCTCTTGGTACTTCTCGCTGGGCGATGTGAAGTACTCCGTCGCTGTTACGGAGGCAGGCTGTGAGGTCGCTCCAGGACGTCCCCAGGCGGGATCAGCCGACTGTGTGATCAAGGCAGAGCCTGAGATGATTCGTCGACTGATCTGCGATTCTTATATTCCCACTCCAGCCGAGTTTATGTCTGGGGTCATCAAGACCAATGATATTCCTTTACTCATCGAGTTCTCTCGGGTGTTTGGTCTCACGGATTACCAGAGCTAATGCGCATAGCAATCACAGGATCGACCGGGTTCTTAGGTCGCCACATCGTCGAGCGCTTAGGGGTAGAGCATGAGCTGATCTGTATCTCTCGCTCGGGTGATGCGCCCACTGGCTGCACGGCCAAGAAGATTGATGTCGTCAAGGGACGTGGCCTGAAGGCTGCGTTTGCAAAGGTGGATGTTGTGGTTCACGCCGCGGGTCTGGTCTCTCATGACATCGAGCGCGCCAAAGAGACACTTGATGTGCATGTAACGGGGACAAAGAATGTCCTTGAAGCAGCAGCAGCAGCCAAGGTGGGCCGCGTTGTCTACCTCTCTACCTCCGGCACCATAGCGGTCTCGACCGACCCTGAAGCGATGGCTGTTGAGACAGACTCGGCGCCAGAGGCGCTGATCTCATCTTGGCCCTACTACCGCTCCAAGCTCTACGCTGAGCAGGTGGCGCTGGCGTTTGAGGGTGTCGATGTGGTGAGCTTGAATCCAAGCTTGCTGCTCGGGCCAGGTGATGAGCCTGGTGGTGTGTCGACCTCCGCGGTATCGATCTTTCTGGACGAGGGCGTGCCTTTTGCGCCACCCGGTGGGATTTCCTTTGTTGATGTGCGAGATGTTGCCGCTGCAGTACAGTCGGCACTGACTAAGGGCCAGCCGGGTGAGCGGTATCTGCTCTCAAGCGGCAACATGCCCTTTGTCGACTTCTATGCGAGACTCGCGCGCCTGACAGGCCGTGAAGCGCCGATCATGGCGATGCCAAAGATCACCCGAAAGGCGCTGGGATGGTTCCCTAAGTGGGGGCGAGACAAGGGGATTGGCGCTGGTGTGGGTCCGGTGATCTCACGCGCAGATCTGGAGCTTGCTAGCCATTATTGGTACGCCAGCAGCGCCAAGGCTGAGGCTGAGTTGTCCTTTGTGCCCCGCGATCCTCTCGTCACTCTGGAGGACACCATCGGTGACATTTTAGACAGACAGGGGAGGGCATTTGCCCGCTTTCGCTGAGGGTTGACTCTATATGACCACGTCGGTTGAGCGACCGTGGTAGTTTCCTGCCACTGGAAATGGAGTCGAGATGAATGAGGTTTGGAAGAACTGCGGCAGCTGTAAGAAGCCCATTCGATATGCTCAAAAGCACTACATCTGCAGCGTCTCGACCTGCCAGAGTGTTCGCTTCTCGCCTGTCTTCTGTACGGTCAATTGCTGGGATGCTCACGTTCCAACGATGAACCACAGGAGCTCGGCCTGGGCCGAGGAAGCCTTCGCACCCAAAGAGGCTCCAATCAGCAGTCGTATGCCATCAGGAGGTGGCGACTCCGATGAGCTTCGTGCGCGACTGATGCGACAGATGGCTGCGGATCGAAAGGGTCCGACAGATAAAGAGGTTCTCATCGTCGCGAGTAAGCTGAAGAAGTACGTCAAAGACAAGGCGGGTATGAGTTGCTCAGCGGATGTCCTCGAGGCACTGTCCGATGTGGTGAGGCTTCACACCAATGACGCCATCGATCGCGCCCGAAATGAGGGAAGAAAGACCATAAAGGCCCGCGACTTCAGCACGCGCTGAGTCCGCAATGGTATCCTGCATATTCAGGAGCACCACGATGGAAGTCACTACGGAGATGCTGGTTCATTTCTTGTCCAAGACTGAGGTTTTTGCTGACTTCGATACGGATGAGATTGAGACCTTTGTCCCACACTTGGAATTTGTTGGTGTCGAGGCCGAGCACACCATCTTTCAAGAGGGCTCGACCGGTGATGGCTGGTGGCTCATCCTGTCAGGAGAAGTGAGTGTCACCAAGGAGATGCCCTCAGGGCCACCCCACGTGCTCTCCCATCTTCATGTCGGCGATACATTTGGCGAGATGGCACTCATCGATGGCGCGCCACGCATGGCCACACTGCACGCAGTCGAGAACACGCAGCTTGCACGGCTGTCTCGCGACTCGTTTCTCAACCTCTTGAGGGGGCGTGAACTTCCGGCAGTAAAGCTGCTGTGGGCCATCTCTGCTGTTCTGTGTCAGCGTCAGCGTCAGCTCACCATGCTGCTCTCTGATCTGGTCGAGGTTCCAGATGAGGAAACAGTTCGGGAATACGAGATTCTCAGTCAGCTCTTGAGATCAAACGTCACGTGGAACTGAGTACTCCAACGGCCTCGATGTGGTCGGTGTGGGGAAACATCTCGTAGAGCGAGACACCGTTCATTCTGTAGCCCTGCTTCTCTGCACGACGGAGGTCTGACGCCAGCGCTCGCGTGTTGCAGCTGACCATGACAACGGCCTTAGGGCGGGTCAGCAATACTTGATCGATGACAGCGCCCGCACCCTTTCGAGGGGGGTCCAGTATCGCGACATCAAAGAAGGCATCACCCGCTTGAAAGTCCTCTGCTCTACCTGATCGAATGTCTGGCTCCAGCGCATGATCAACAGCGGTTCTCCTGGCATCCTTTGTGGCCGTCGGGTGAGCCTCTATCATTGTGGTCTTCAAGCCTCTGGCAGCGAGCGGCATGGAGAGGTTTCCGGCGCCTGAAAAGAGGTCAAGTACTGCTGAAGGCGCTCTCGAGACAACATGATCCACCACATCGGCAACCAGCCTCTCGTTGACCTCGAGGTTGACCTGGTAGAAGGTCGATGGGCTGAGTCGGTGTGAGATACCGCTTACCTTCAGGTGGGTCGTGGGGTCGCCGTGTACGCCACGTCCGTTGACGGCGAGATCTGCATCGATGTGCTCCAGTGTGGATATCCATGCCTTCACGCGGCCACGGTTCTTGTCTTTACACTGTGCGTGGACAACCACGCGTGTGCCGTCGCTCCTCAGCGATACACGCTCGACGGCTCTGGGTACCTCGCCAATTTGCTCGAGCACGACGTTGATTTCGGGTCGTGCAATCGGACAATTGGAGACAGGAATAGATACATGACTGCGGTGTGCTCGATATCCGAGTTGTCCACTGGGACCGCGAGTGAGATCGATTCGTGCTCGGTAGCCGAGCCTTCTGGGAGACTCATGGTAGTCGAGCACAGGTAGGTTGAGCAGTCGCTCGACGTGTGCCGTGTGACGTTCGCGCTGTGCGTCGCTGGTGGCGACCATCTGTGGACAGCCACCGCATTCACTCTGGATCGGACATTGATTCATGAGGTTCAAGCTTAATGCAAACCCCTCGGTACCGTGCGGGTTGTTATGATCGCCCCATGACGCGGGAGTCGTGATGCTTAGTCCTCTGTTTTTGACCATGCTTGTCGCTTGTGAGCAGGTCACCCCAACAGGAAATCCATTGGAGCCGGTGGTCATCGCGGAGACTCCGGCGGCCTCAACTCTTCCCGCTGAGGAGGAGGCTGAGTCAGCAGAAGACACAGAGGAGGCGCCTTTTAGTATCTCAAGCGAGGAGCTCGCCGCGATCGCGGATGGTCAGGACCCGGCAGTTGAGCCCGATACTGCGCCAGAGGCAGAGGCAGAAGCAGAGCCTCCATCGGTGGCGCCGACCCCAGCCCCCGAGGCGACTCCGCAGCCAGCACCCGTCGCGACTGGCTGGCCAAAGACCGTGGGCACTGCATGGCCTGTAAGGCTGGTCACTACAATTCCAAATGCGTCGCCGCCAAGAGCAATTCTTGGCCTGCCAAATGGCACAGAGGTCGTGGTCAACCCAGGATCGATGGTTCCAGACCTCGGCCTGGTCGTTGTCGCCATCTCTCCAGGCTCTGCTGAGCTGGCCAAGATTGCACCGGCTGGTGATCACGCAACCATCGAGTCGATCACGCTGCGCTCTCAGTATTGAGCGGGCTGCCGTGCTCTCAGACGGTGCTGATGTTGTTCCGCAGTCGCTTCAGGGCAGCACTCTCGATCTGACGTACCCGCTCTCGACTCAGGCCCATCGTCTTTCCGATGTCGGCCATCGTTCTTGCGTTTCGACCTCGGAGACCGAAGTGCTCGCAGAGAATGTAGCGTTCGCGCTCATCGAGGACCCGATCCATCGCAGACTCCATGTGGCCGAGTTCTTCGAGGAGGCTGGCGTTGGAGTGTGGGTTTGAGCGCTCGCCTTGCTCTGGCAGTCTGTCTCCGACCCTGAGCCCATCTTCATCAGGTTGATCGATGGATACGATGCCCCTGTGAGAGAGGAGCAGGTTTGCCCGCCGCTTATCGATACCAATCTCTGCGGCGACATCCTCGAGGTCGTATTCGATACCTGCCTGATCCAAGCGTGCCATGGCTCGCTGTAGATTTCGGAGTTGCTCGACCGCTCCACCAGGGAGGCGGACCATTCGGCCTGCGGTCTCGAGTGCGCGCGTCATCTGGGCGCGGACCCACCACCGAGCGTATGTCGTGAAACGTATGCCTCGATCGGGATCGAAGCGTCGGGCTGCGCGAAGGAGTCCGATATAACCCTCTTGAACGAGGTCCTCTTCGGCCATTAGAGAGCAAGAGAGCTTGCGTGCTTCGCCGCGAGCGATGCGCATTGCGGACATTGCGAGCTGCCATCGAAGCGCCTCGGCTTCGTCCCAGTAGCGGCTTGCAGAATTGGCGATGGCTTGGAGTTCGGGATCTTTTGTGACCTGCGCTTGGTTTCGAACGGACAGCACGGCCTGCTCGAGCCTGTCGATCGCGCCAGCACGCGTGCGCTCTTCGCGTTTAGGGCGTGCACGAAGGATGGCCTCAGCACTATCGATGCCACAGAGGGCATCACGTGTGCACATCTCAGCCATCCTGATGGCTCTGCCAACTTCTTGTTCCTGTTCTGCGTCAAAGCGCATGCCCAACCCCCTTTCTACAACGACCCATGTCTATTTTGACTCAGATCGAGGTTTAGTTTCAAGGCTTACCACCCGAGAACATGTGAACGGATGGTATTGTTCCCGCTGTTGGAGAGATGAATGCGCGTGGCATTGTTGACTATTGGGGCGGCCTTTTGTGGCTCCATCGCCCATGCAGAGCGGTCCACAGAATTGGTGGTGCTGGGTGCGCACGTTTCTGATGGAGGTGAGGATCGCGATCTCGGGGCAGAGATGGAAAATACCGCCTCGGAGATCGGCGGTTTTGAGGTGATTTCGTCCCAAATAGTGGCCGATAGGCTGGGTGATCGAGGGGATAGAATCCTCACCCAAGCGCTCCAAGCGAAGGGGAAATCCTTATTGTCCGAGGGAAAAGTTCTATTTGAATATGCAGATCTTGAGGGCGCCCGGTCTGCTATCTCAGATGCTGTCAGTGCACTTCAGTTTACGCTCGCAGCGTCTACAGACAACCGCCCTCTCGTTGAGGCCTTGCTCGTTCAAGGCAACATTGGTTTGTCTATGGGAGATACAGGCAGCGCGGCAAAGGCGTTCAAGTCTGTGATTCTGATCGACCCTGGCCGTATCCTCGATCCGGTTCATTATCCGCCTAAGGTTGTGCGACTCTTCGATGAGGTGCGCACTCAGGTGCTCGCGGTGCCCACGGGTTCGATTGAGGTCTCGACCTCTGACTCTGCGGCCAAGGTTCATATTGATGGTCGTTATCAAGGCCGCGGAACGCTGGTCATTGAGGGACTCCCCGCAGGAAAGCATCACGTCCTGGTGACTGGCCGATCGGGACGGCGAAGTCGTGCTGTGGTGCTTGTTAGACCAGACTCCAAGGTGGTGATGAATGCACCACTCGATGCCTTTTTTGTTGGGGATCCTGAGGTCACAGAGTTCGGACGAGCAGAACAGACGGCAGCCCTGTATCGGGCGATCGGAGATCAGGTCACAGAAGGGTTGGTGCTCATCGCCGGAGAGACGGGGGCTGATGAGGTCGGGGTACAGCTCTACGAGCCGCGTACAGGTAATTTCTCTCATGTACTGCGCACTCACACCGACGGAGATGCGCTGTCAGCGCTGATATCGATAACCCCGGACCTCGTTGACTTTCGATCACCAGAGGGTGCCTTGGTCGCATCAGCGGTCTCCAGTGAGCACTTGGCGCTGGACATCAGTGCCAACCCAGCGCTAGCGGCGGCCCTCTTTCAGGCAGAGACACGCACGGCTGGCGCAGGACCAACCCCTGCAGAGCCAGAGGTCATCAGCAAGCCCAAGAGTGCGGTCCCCTGGTATCTCTGGGCGGGCGCGGGTGCGGTGGTGCTGGGTGCGACGACTGCTGCACTGATGCTTGGTAACGAGCAGGATACTGCCGCAGGAAAACCAGTCTCAGCGGGGACAGGTACAGTGCTTGTGAGGTTTTAGAACGTCACGCGCGTCGTCTTGCCTGGGATAATGGTGACCACTCGGGTCTGTCGCTCTCCGGTAGCGCCATTCACAATCTCCACTGTGTGGCGACCGACCGGTAAGGAGTGCTGGTACAGCGGTGTGGTGTCGACCGGTCTTCCGTCAACGTAGACCTCAGCCCAGCCACCGCGAACATTGACGTTCAGCATGCCTGGTGCTGCAGGCTGTGGGGCTGCCGTGCTCTCAACGGCTGAAGCTGCGGTAGCTTGAGTCTTGACCTTTGGCTCAACCTTGGGTCGCGCCTTGGGAATTGGCGTCAGACCAATCGGAAGCCTGAGTCGCTCTCCGGCTGAGACGTTGATGCGTTCGGTGAACGGGAGGTAGCCAGGAGCAGAGACCTTGAGGTCGAAGCTCTGGTCCGGGATCAGGTCGGCGTGAATGACATCAGATCCCGTACCGATCACCTTTCCGTCTATGGTCACAGTGCTGTCCACGGAGGGAGAGATCTTGAGCTGTAAGGAGGCAGTCAGCGGTGCTTGGACCTCGACGACCTTCTCTACAATCTGTGGTGACTGCTGCGTACCAAGCCAGAGGATCACGGCACCGAGCCCTAAGAAGGCGAACAGCGCGGCAATAAGCGGTGTTCGTGAGGGCTGGATGTGGATGGTCTGCCCTGAGCCTGGGGACTCGACCCACTCGAGCTCTAGGTCAATCTCGGGTGCATGCTCATTGAGA
>Ga0315315_10002526_pt1 | contig 16785 bp, 18 predicted proteins | sample M140m3416metaG_FD_203699 | JGI IMG/M metagenome (GOLD analysis project Ga0315315, IMG submission 203699) | Ammonia-oxidizing marine archaeal communities from Monterey Bay, California, United States - M1 40m 3416 | ecosystem: Environmental > Aquatic > Marine > Intertidal zone | place: USA... | reverse complement strand
TGTTTCAAATTTACTAGTAAGTGAAAATTCGGATTTAATATCTAAATTATGAACATAATTTCCAATAGATATTACATTCATTGATTCAATAGGAAGGTTCTCACCTAAAAACTTAATATTTTTCGTATCAATTAATCTTGTTTTTGATTGAAAAATATATCTGGCAAGTGGGACCATCCCTTCAAGTTTACTTCCACCTCCGCAAAGAATTATTCTTTCTGGGAGATTTTCTTGGCCTATAGTATCTATGATTTCTTGTCTAATTAGATTGAAAATCTCAACAGCCCTTTCCTTTAAAACCTGAGATATTTGGCGTTTAGTAATTTCAAATGTTTTGGATGTCTGCTCTTGCTTTATAATTACTTTTTCAGCAATTCTTTCATTTTCTGGTGTACAACTTGTTTCAAATTTTAATTGATTTGCAAAGTCTTTATTAGTAGAGAATGCTATTGATAAGTCAGACGTAAATTGATTTCCACCAACGGGAAGAGAACCTATTAATACTGGCTTTCCTTTTTTTGAGTAGCAATAATCAGTACTTCCTGCTCCAATATCTACAATTAGTGAACCTATTTCTTTTTCGTCTGAGTTTAATAAATATAGTGTTGAAACGATCGATTCAGATACGATTATATTTGTTGAGAGACCAGCGTTTGAAATAATGTTTTTTATAATATCAATATCTTCTTTTTCTATATTTACATATAAATTATTGACGGAAAGTTTTCTAGTATGCATTCCTAGCGGATGCCTTATTCCCACCATTCCATCAAGACTATATTCCAAGGGAATAATATGAGCAGTACTTTTTGTTATGAAGGAATTGATTTTTGGATTATTTTTGGTCAATAAATTCAGTTGATCTTGAGAAATTATTTTACTAGAATCGAGTTTGTCTATTGAGGATTCAATTATTGTTGAATTTACAGATGAACCACCAAATGCAATATTACATTGTGAAATTTCATTTTCAACATTTCTAAAGTCTCTTACTAGATTCTTAATTTGATTCTCAACAATTTCAGCGGTTTCAGATGTTATTCTTTCTCTAACTGGTTGGGCATACGTTTTTTCTGCATAGAAAAGAACTTCTAGTGTATTATAAACTTTTTCTGTAAGGACTAATTTACAAGAATTGGAACCTATATCTATAGATAATATTTTACTCATTTTAAATTCTTTCAACTACTCTTAATTTAGCGCTTCTACTTCTTTTATTAGAATCTATTTCATTCTGTGATGGAATAATTGGTTTTTTATTTATAATTTTTATCTTTGGAACATGTCCACAATCACATATTGTTATATTTGGCAGGCAAATACAATATTTTGATTCATTTCTAAAGAAATTTTTTACTATTCTATCTTCTAACGAATGATATGAAATAACTGCTATTCTACCTCCAACACCAACTACTTCTAATGCCTGTTCTAATGCCTTTGATAATGAATTAAGTTCTTCATTTATATAAATCCTGAGTGCTTGAAATGTTTTTGTTGAGGGATTTATTTTGAAATTTGTTCGCTTTAGGTTTGTTTTTATCAAATTAGACAACTCATCAGCATCTTTTATCGGTCTGTTTTGCACTATGATATTTGCTATTTTTCTAGACCTTCTCTCTTCTCCAAAGTTATATAAAATATCTGCAATTTCTGATTCAGAAAATGTATTGATCACTTCCTCTGCAGTTAGAGTCTGATTTACTGAAAATCTCATATCTAGAGGAGCTTTTCTTCTGAATGAGAAACCTCTTGATTCTTTATCAAGCTGGAGCGATGAAACACCCAAGTCAAATAATATTCCGTGACAGGGGATAAAATTAGATTTCATAGCAATTTTTCTTATTTCATTAAAATTATTATTTGAAAAAATAAATCTATCATCATACTTTTCTAATCTTGTCTTTGAGACCTCGATTGCTTCATGATCAGCATCGATTCCTAAAACCTCTCCTCCAGGGTTACTTGCTTCCAATATACTCTTTGTGTGTCCTCCTTCACCTAATGTACAATCAATATACCTGCCTCCAGGCGAAACATTTAAGCCTTTTAAAATTTCTGGAACCATCACTGGTGTATGTTGTATTTCTAAATTGTTCAAAATCAACTTTTTACCTTTATAAAATCATTTATGCAAATATATATGATTTTAATATTGTCGCTTTTTAGGTAAAAAATTTCAATTGAGGGTAAATGCAGATTTAATTCATTTATAATAAAATCATGAAAAAATTTGTATCTATAACAGTTTCTGACTCAAGATTTATAAATAAAAATATACCTGACTTGAGCGGTGATACTTTAATTAAAAGTCTCTCGGGATTAGGTTTAAATTTATATGAAAAAGTAATAGTTCCTGACGAGAAAGATGAAATTCATAGTGCTTTAGAGAGGTTTATATCAATAAAAGAAGTAAATCTTATTGTAACTACTGGAGGGACTGGTGTATCAGAAAGAGATATTACTCCTGAAGTAACTAAAAAATTTATCGATAAAGATATTCCTGGGATTCCTGAATTGATACGTTCTTCTAGTTTCAAGAAATTAAATACCTCTGTTTTATATAGAGGTCATTGTGGGATTGTGAAAAATAAAATTTTACTCAATTTACCAGGTAGCCCCGGTGGTGTTAAGGATGGACTGGATATACTTAAGATACTTTTACCCCATATGTTTGAAATATTAGACGGAAAACAAGGTCATTAAGTAGTATGAAAAATATTGATGTAGTAACTCTTTTCCCTGAAATATTAGATGAATATCTTAATTCGTCACCATTTAAAAAGAATTTACCTTCTAGTATTGATATATCTACACATCAACTAAGAGATTTTTCTGATGATAAACATAGAAGGGTTGATGATACACAGTATGGGATTGAACCAGGAATGGTCCTTATGCCTGAGCCTTTATCAAAAGCAGTAGACTCTATAGAGAAATCTAGAAATAAAAAAGCCTATACCGTTTTACTTTCTCCTCAGGGTGAATTAATTAGTCATAATATTTTAGAAAAACTTTTTGAAAAAGAAAGTCTAATATTTATATGTGGTAGATATGAGGGAGTAGATGAAAGGTTTATTGAAGAAAAAGTTGATTTAGAACTTTCAGTTGGGGACTTCATTCTTTCAGGAGGAGAACTCCCGTCTTTACTAGTAATCGAAGCATTATCTAGGTTTACCCCAGGATTTATGGGGAATAATGATTCTTTTGAAAACGATTCTTTTGGTAAAAATTTTCAATCTACATTGAAAGGTCCTGTATATACCAAACCGAGTGATTTCAAGGGCAAAAAGGTTCCAGAAATTCTTCTATCTGGGGATCATGCAAAAATTTTAGAATGGCGCAAAGAGGTTTCTATCGAAAGAACAAAAAAAAGAAGAAATGATTTGATAAACAGAACTTAATCACTATATCTTTATAAGACTTAAATGATATTATTATTACTTCGTGTTGAAAAAAAAAAAATATATTAAAAAATGAACGAAGAAGATAAAAATCCTGAAGAACCTAAAGCTGAAGAACCTAAAGCTGAAGAACCTAAAGCTGAAGAACCTAAAGCTGAAGAACCTAAAGCTGAAGAACCTAAAGCTGAAGAACCTAAAGCTGAAGAACCTAAAGCTGAAGAACCTAAAGCTCAAAATATAAATTATCTTGATAAGTTAGACAGTAATGAGAAAATAGATTCCTTTAGAAGTGGTGATACTGTTGTAGTAAATCTACTTATTAGAGAAGGTGAAAGAGAAAGAATACAAGCATTTCAAGGTAATGTAATAAAAGGTAATCACAAGAATGGCTCTCAAATTGTTCCAGGAAAATCTTTTACTGTTAGAAGAATTGCTTCAGGAGTTGGGGTAGAGCGAACTTTACCAATAAGTTCTCCTAGCATAGATTCTCTTAAAGTTATTAGAAGAGGAAAAGTTAGACGCTCAAATCTTTACTACCTAAGAGATTTAACAGGTAAAAAGGCTAGAATTAAAGAAGCAAGATAGGTAGTTTGTATTGTCAATAATGCCTATTAGAAAATTTCCAGATCCAATCCTAAGAAAAAAATCAGAAAAAATATTTAGTATTGATAAGGACTTAATTCAGTTTGGTTATGATATGTTAGAGACAATGCAATCAGCTAAAGGGGTGGGCTTAGCAGCTCCACAAGTAGGTAAACTTTTAAGAATGATAACTATTCAAATTCCTGAAAATGATCCAATGATTATGATTAATCCCTATATTTCAAATAAAGAAGGATCTAGAGAAGTTCAAGAAGGTTGCTTGAGCGTCCCAGGATTCACTGGAATTATTGAAAGGTCAATAAAAATTGATGCAGAATATTTGGATATAAATCAGAGTAAAATTAAATTCACAGCGCAAGAATTGTTATCTCAAGCCATAGAACATGAAATTGATCACTTAAATGGAATTATGTATACGGACCACTTAAAATCTCATGAGGATTTACATAAAACTGGTGTAACTCCAGATGAAACTCATTGGCATGATGTTGGTTATAAAATTCATATAAGTAATGATAAATCTACAAAAGATGATTTAAGTATGTGTGAAGTTATTGAAAAAAAAATAGAACTTTCTAAAATCAAATCTGACAGTTCTTTAGATGATGCTTCATTAGAAATATAAAAGGAAGGTATAGTTTTGAGATTTAAGGGAATAATAGTTTTAGTAATATGTTTAGTAATTTCCTTACTAGTGTTATTTATAAACCCAATTAAAATAAATAATTGGGAACGAGGTAATAATGATAATTTACTAGGAATGGTTTTGGGCCTTGATCTAAAAGGTGGAACTCACTTAGTTTATTCTATTACATCTACTGCTGGGGAAGAGCCAACTATTGAGGATGCAGAGGGCGTAAGAAAGATAATTGATAAAAGAGTTAACGAGTTTGGAGTAAGTGAAGCTAATGTCCAATTACTTGGAACTCCCCCAAACAAAATTTTAGTTCAAATCCCATCACAATCTGGTGATCAAATAACATTTTCTTTTTCAAAAGATGATCCAAGTTTAGAAGAAATAAAAGATAAGATTTCATCAGCAGGATTAAATGATTTTCAAATTGAAGAAATTGAAGGTGAATATATTGTTAGTTATGAGCAAGCCTTAGATCAAAATTCATCTGAAATGATCAAAAATAATTTAGCTAATTCTTTTCCTGTTACAGTTATGATTAATTTTTCTCCTATAAGGCTTGAAGGAAAAAAAGAAGGTGAAGATTTAGAATTTCCAAATATAGATGATATAGAACCTCTTTTGCTTGAATCAGATATTAAATATGAAGAATTGAATAATCTTGGTTTTGGTGCTTGGGAATTAAATCTTTTGAATTTTGGGTATGGAGATGAAAGCCAAGCAGAAAAAATTATGCTTGCTCTATCAGAAACGAAATATAATCTAGTAAATCTACAACCTGAAGGAGAATTAGAAAACTTTATAATAAGCGGAGGAATTCAATCTGCTAAAAGATTGATAGGTTCAACTGCTCAATTAGATTTTAGAGTTAGAGAGTGCGGAAAAGAAAAGCCTGAAGAGTTAGATGCAAATGTTTGGGAATTAGTAAAATGTTATGATCCCCAATACTACAATGAAGTTGCAACAGGAATTGAGTCAAAAAATTTGACAGATGCATCACCTGGAACAGTTGCTGAGTTATCTCAACCTGTAGTTAACGTTGTTTTTGATGATGATGGTTCAGATATTTTTTATGAAGTAACAGATCGAATTTCGAGGACAGGTGATCTATTAGCTATATACCTTGATAATGAAGAACTTGTAAGCCCAGGAGCTGACAAGGCTATTTCTGGAGGAAGAGCTTATATTTATGGGAAAGATATTGATGCTGAAAGAGCTAGAGAAATAGCTATTCAACTTAGATCAGGTGCCCTACCTGCAAAATTAGATCTTATTCAGGAAAGAAATGTTGATGCAGTTTTGGGAGCAGAATCACTTAGTAAAAGTTTAACTGCAGGAATCATTGGATTTATATTAGTATTAATTTTTATGATAAGTTATTATAAAATTCCAGGAATTATCGCTTCTTTGACATTAATAATTTACTTAGTATTTGTCATAGCAATATTTAAGATCCTGCCAGTAACGTTAACTTTGTCTGGTGCTGCTGCTCTGATATTATCTATTGGTTTTGCAGTTGATGCAAATATATTGATTTCAGAAAGAATAAAAGAGGAATTAATTGCAGGTAGGAATTTACTTAATTCAATAACTGTTGGATTTGATAGAGCGTGGCCTTCTATTAGGGATGGAAATTTTTCTACTATAATCACAGCAGTTGTGCTTTATTGGTTTGGATCTAATTTTTCAACCTCAATTATGCAGGGGTTTGCATTGACCCTAGGAATTGGAGTACTACTAAGTATGATAACTAGTTTTCAAGTTAATAGAATATTGATTAGATTAATTACAACAACCAATTTATTTGATAAAACTAATTTATTTATTCCGATATCAAAAAGAAACAAAGATGGAGAAGCATAGAATGAATTTACTATCTAAAAGAATATATCTATTTTATTTCTCTATATTAGCAATAGTTATTTCTGTATTATTATTATTTTTACCTGGTCTTCCACTTGGTATTGATTTTACATCAGGCTCAACAATCACCTATAGATGGAATGATCAAAGTCCCTCACAAGATCAAATTTCTAAAAGTATAAAAAATGCTGGATTTGAAACATCAATTATACAATCGATGGGTAATAAAGAATTTTTCATTAGAACTTCTGATGTTGGACCAGATGGAAAAGAAAGAATTGATGCTGAGCTTACTAATTTGATTGGAGAGGCTCCAGTGACAATGGACGTGAATACCGTAGGTTCTTCAGTTGCAGATAATACAATTAGAAACTCCATTATAGCTGTTTTTATAGCATCATTATTCGTAATGCTTTATATCATTTATGCATTTAGAAATGTTGAACAGTCTTATGTTTATGCTGTAGCAGCAATATTGACCTTAGTTCATGATGTTTTGGTAGTTATGGGATTATTTATTATATTTAGTCTGTTTATTGGATCAGTTGTTAATTCAATATTTATCGTAGGGATATTAACTGTTATTGGTTATTCTGTTAATGACACAATTGTAATTTTTGATCGAATCAGAGAAAATCTGATTCTTAATAAATCTATGGAGTTTATGAATGTAGTTAACCAATCAGTAAGAGAATCTATTACTAGATCTATAGGAACATCTGTCACAACTTCAATAGTAATCCTGTCTATGATATTGTTTGGTGGGCAATCTCTAAGAGATTTTCTTCTGGTATTGTTACTAGGAGTAATAATTGGTACTTACAGCTCAATTTTTGTAGCATCAAATCTTTTACTTTCATGGAAATACGGTCTTAAAAAATAAATTATTAATCTACAAAATTATTAGCTACTTCATTTGCAAATAATTTCCCTTTATCTGTCAGTTTATAGAACCCATTGTTTTTTTCTAAAATATTATTCTTAAAATAATTTTTCAATTTATTTAAATATAATTCATCAAAGTCTTGACTAAATCTTTGCTTAAAATCTTTTATGTCTATTCCTTGCTCCAATCTTAATGAAAGCATCAAAAATTCAAGTTTTTCATTTTTTGAATTATGTTCTTCATAAATCTCAAAAAATGTATTTTTATTTAGAAATCTTATTTTTTCTTCAATATTAATTATTTTATTTTTCTTTATTTTTTTTATACTTTGGATATATTTTTTAGGAGACTTTATGACACTAAATCTTTTTTTTTCTAAATAAGAATGAGCTCCAGGACCGATACCTATGTATGGTTCAAGTTTCCAGTACTTCATATTATGCTCTGATAAAAGTCCATTTTTTGACCAGTTAGAAATTTCATAATTTATATAATTATTTTTTTTGAGTATATTTTGAGTCTTTTTATACATTTCAGCTGAAATATCATCTGTTGCAACAACTACTTCGTTCTTAAATACTTGCTCATTCAAATAAGTCCCTTTTTCTACTTGTAATGAGTAAGCTGAAATATGATTGGGGTTTATTTTGATTATTTTTTCTAAAGTATCTAGATAAGATTTCAAATTTTGCTTAGGTAGTCCATAGATCAAATCTATAGAAACATTTTTAAAATATTTCTTTAAAATATTGATGGAATTTATTGCTTTATTAGCGGTATGCCTTCTATTGATTATTTTCAATTCATCATCATTTAATGATTGAATTCCTACTGAGCATCTATTTATACCAATGTTTTTCCATAATAAAGCTTTTTTATCTGTGACATCTTCAGGATTTATTTCCATGGTAATTTCAATTTCTTTTGAAATCTTAAAATTACTATTAATTTTATTGATTATTTTTTCTAAATTCTCTACATCTATATACGATGGAGTTCCGCCACCTATAAATATAGAATTTACACTATATTTATCAGTTATTGACCAAAATTCTATTTCATTGCAAATAGACTCGGTAAAGTCATCTATTAGGTTTTCTAAGCCAGTATATGTATTAAAGTCACAATAAGTACATTTTGTATGACAAAAGGGTATGTGAATGTACAAACCTAGTGGTTTCTGTTCTAGTTTGGTGTCCATATTCCAGAATCAGGCTTATCCTGATCACTTTCGTTGCCTTCTATGTTTTGCGGGGCTTGTTGCTGAGCCTCAAATTGTTGTTTCATCTGAGCTTCCATTGCTGCTTGAGCATTTTTTACCCATTGCGCTACTGTATCTAATTCTGGAGGTGAGATGATAAATTTTTCAACATCATCAGGCAAATCAATTTCTTGGTTCCCAGTAAAAATCATGCAAGATTCTCCATCCTTAAGATTTTCATCAATAGATTTACTGATGAAGTTAATTCTAGCTTCAGATTCTTTTTTTAGTTCCTCAGAAATTTTTTCAGCAACTTTTCTATTACTCAATCCAACGTTTAGACATTTAGACCAATCTATTACTTTTTGTAATATTTCTAAGTTTTCAAATTCTTCAAATTCTGCCCCTGAACTTATTCTTTGCTGTAAAACATTCCAAGCACCTAGGCTGGCTTCCTTAAGGCTAATCGATACATCTTCACCTTTGCCAGGAATCCCTTCAACAAAAATTCTTTTTACTATTCCTGCTTTTGATTCTAAATTTGTAATATTGGCATCTAAAGCTTCCCAATACTTCTGGATTAGTTCGTGTAGATCCTTAGAAGCCTCAGGGGGAGCTTGTAGTAAAACACATATAAATGCTTTTCTCTTACCAATAATATCTTTTGAACTAGGTTTTTCAATTTTTCCAATTTCATCACTCATTTGATTTTCCTTTAAGTATTTTCATTTGAAACAATTTTTTCTTTACTTTCTTGTTTAAGTCTACCTTGATTTATAGTTTTCTATTAGATGGGTTTTTTCTATAAATTTAACCATAACTAATTATTTTTTATTTTTGTATGAATCAATTTACTTATTATAATAAAAATTGTTAATTTCTTTTCCATATCTTGTTGTATATATAAGCAAAAATAATAATAAATGAAGCCCCTATCGCAACTGGAATTATAACGAATTCAAAAGTTTTTGCTCCCAAGATTGCTATGACTGGATTTGCACCAGCCGGTGGATGAACTGTTTTTGTTATCATCATAATCAAGATTGCAAGGGCCATTCCTAAAGAAATTGACAGAGGAGATCCTCCAAGAAAGTAAAACATTATCACACCTGATAATGCTGAAAAAACATGACCAAAAAAAACGTTTCTCGATTGTGCTAATGGACTGTCCTGAACAGCCATTACAAGAACTAAACTTGCACCAAATGGAGGTATTAGCCAAATATTACTTGAATCCAGTGAATTAATATATGAAATAAAAAACATACATAAAAATGATCCAAAAGACGAAATAAGTATATTTTTATTTTTATTGGTAAGAAATTGAAGCTTCATATTTTGCTTTATTTATAATAATTTCGTCATAATTTATGACTTCTGATCTAATATACTTTTTTAGTCTTTGAATGTATTTTAGCATTTAACATGATAGAACGATTAAGCTAGTTTAAAATCAAACATTGAATCTGAAATATATTACATCCCCATCGTCGACTATGTAATCTTTTCCTTCAACCCGCATCTTTCCAGCTTCTTTGGATTTTTTGTCACCCTGAAAAGTTACGTAATCTTTATAGCTAACTACTTCAGCTCTTATAAAGCCTTTTTCAAAATCTGTATGTATCTCTCTTGCGGCTCTTGGTGCATTTGATCCTTTTGAGATAGTCCAAGCTCTCGATTCTTCAGGACCTGAGGTGAAATAAGTTATTAGATCCAGAAGTTTATAACCAGATTGTATTACTTGCTCTAATCCGGATGCCTTCAGTCCTAATGCTGTTAAGTATTCATTTTTTTCTTCGTTATTTAATTGAGATATTTCAGATTCTATTTTTGCTGAAATTATGATTGAAAGTGCATTTTCTTTATTTGCTATATCTTGAACTAATTTTGAGTACTTGTTTCCAGTAGTTGCATCTTCCTCGGCTACATTGCATATATAGAGAACTGGTTTACTTGTAAGTAGTTGTAAATTTTTTAAAATAGGCTTTTCTACTTCAGAAAGTTTTAATAATCTGGCAGGTTTTCCTGTACTTAATAATTCATGAACACTGGTTATTATAGGCAACAACTCTTTTGCTTCAATATCCCCAGACTTAGCCTTTTTTTCAATTGTTGGAATTCTAGATTCAATACTTTCTAAATCAGATAACATTAATTCAGTTTCAACTATTTCGCTATCTTCTACGGGATTAATAGTCCCGTTTACATGAACTATATCTGGGTCCTCGAAACATCTAATAACATATGCGATTGCATCCATTTCTCGGATATTTCCAAGAAATTTATTTCCCAATCCTTCACCTTTTGAGGCTCCTTTTACTAGTCCAGCGATATCTACGAAGGACATTTTTGTAGGAATTATTGATTTAGAATCACTTATTTCAGATAACGTTTTTAAGCGATCATCTGGTATTGCAACTTCACCTATATTGGGGTCTATTGTGCAGAATGGATAATTCTGAGCTTGAGCATTACTAGTTTGTGTTAAGGCATTAAACAATGTAGATTTTCCAACATTGGGCAAACCAACTATTCCACACTTAAATCCCATTAAACTGCATCCTTATTTCTTTTTGTAGCGATTCCATTAAATCAATGTAAATATTTTTTATTCTTTTACCAGTAAAGTATCCCATAAAATATTTTTTTTCATTCTGTTTCTGAATCTATATTTCTAAATTCACCTTCTATTATTGTTTCTTTAGGATTTTTATTTAAATTTCTTTTAAAATCTTGAAACTTATAAACTAAAATAGCAATAATAAAGACTAAAATATCATCTACTTGTCCCAATATAGGAATAATATCTCTTATTAAGTCATATGGTGAAATTATATATATTATTGATAGTAAGAAAAATAATTTTATTTTGATTGATACCTTGGGGTCAAAAAGGGTAGTGAAGATCTTATATGCTAAATAAAATATTCTAGGTATTAATGTAATAAAATTTTTCATAAAATTATAATAATATGTTATTAAATTTCTTAATTAAATAATATCAATAAAAATAAATATTAAGTTTTGATTAAACTAATACATGGGGATGATGAATTTTCATCCAAAGAATTACTAAATGAATTTACAGGCAAAGCAACTGATGTTGAATCAGATGTAAATTTTATCTATCCTAATAAACTAACAGAATCAACATTCAGTGAATTAGTAAATACAATGTCTTTATTTGGTGATAGTAGGAAGCTTGTTTTTTTTGACTTAATTTCAAAAATAACTTCGTCTAAAAATGAACAATGGAAAGACTTTAATGAAATTTGTATAAATAAGCCAACTATGAATGAGGTGATTTTTTTTGAATCAAAAGAAATAAATATAAAATCAACAAAAATAAAAAAATTTTCAGATGTAGCTGAAATTTATTTACTTAATCTTCCTAGTGGTAGAGGTTCTTGGGACAAGATTAGAAAGTGGATTGTCTCTAGGCAAGCAAATCATCAGCTAGACCTTTCTTCTGATGCAGTGAATAAACTAATAGAGTTGATAGGAAATAATTTTAGATATCTTGATAATGAATTATTTAAGCTTAGTAATTATAAACCAAATGCAAAAATTGAAGAATCAGATATAGAACTTATGGTATCTGGAATTAAAGAAACATCCATATTTGAATTGATTGATTCTATTTTAGAAAAAAATTTATTTAAGTCTGATCAATTGATTAATGAGTTTATAAACAAAGGCCAAAATTTCTTTTCTATAGAACAAATGTTAGCAAGGCAATTGAGACTAATAATCATGACTCAAGATTTATTGGGTGAAAATAATAATCAATCGATACAAAATAAAATTCAAGTCAAGTCTAATTTTGCTTTTAATAAAATTCTTAATCAAGCGCAAAATTTTTCTCATGAGAGAATGAAAATAATGTTGCAGAACTTATTGATTTTAGACCTAGGAATTAAGAATGGTACGAAAACGGAAAAAGAAGTTATGGGACAGTTAGTACATTTATTATGATAAAAAAAATTATATATATTTTATTTTTACTAGTTATTTCCTGTTCTAATAATTCTAATGATATTGATTCTGAAGAAATAACTTATGAATACTCACCTCAGGCTTCATTAGATTTATTTATAGATGGAAATAGATACTTAAATCAAGGTAAATATAAAGAAGCAGAAAAAACATTTGAAAAATTAATTATTATAGATCCTGAATTTTCTAAGGCATGGGAAGGTTTGGCTGATTCCTCCTTAATGCAGTCAAACTTAAATAAATCTTTAGAATACTTAAATAATGCAATTGCTATAAACTCCTCTATTTCTTCTCACCTTTCAAAAAAGGCTTTAGTTTTATATTATTTAGATGATCTTGAAGCATCAGAAAGTTTTGCTAATAGTGCGTTAGAAAATAATCCTATTGATGTAAGAGCAATTATTGTTTCTGCATCTATTAAGGCAGACAAAGGACTAATAGATCAATCAAATGAATTATTTGATTTGGCAATAAAGTTAGAGCCTGATGATTCATCTATCTATTATTGGAAGGCTAAAAGTTACAGGGAATATAATATAGATCTCAATCAATCTATGCAAATAATTAATAAAGCTATTGAAATGGATAGATCTGCTCCATCTTACTTTATTGAAAGGGCTTTATTGTATTATTCTTTTGGAGAGTTAGCTAATGCTGAAGAAGATCTGCTAGAAGCAATAGAAATTGCAAAAAATCCAAGAAATCAAAATTTGATTGATAAGGCAAAAGAAATTTTAGAAGATGTTAAAAAATAAAATTGTCTTAATATTAATTCTTTTATTTATTACATCTGGGTGTTCAGATACCTTTTCTTATGAAGGAAAAATAATGGATATTGATGCATCATTATTAAGTGGAATGAAATCTGTCAGCTCTATAACTTTAGTGGATAATGATGGTAAAAGAAAAGTTTTTGAAATAAAATCAGGAAGCTTTCTTGAAGATTTAAATATTGCATTTACTTATTCTCATGTAAAATCGCACATGGAAGATGGTGAAGAAGTTTATATTAAATATAGTGAAATAAATAATAAAAACATAATTATTGATTTTAAGTTTTTAGGTCATAATCATTAATATTCTCTAATGGACTCTAGATCAGTTTTTAATTCTTTTGATTCTACAAATCCTTGATATCTATTTTGTATTTTTCCTTCTTTATTTATTAGGAATGTCCAAGGCTCTGTCTTGATTCCAAATTTTTCAACTGAATCATTTAATTTACCAATTGATAAATCACCTTTATCCATGACTTCTTTAAAATTTTTCCATATTTCTATATGAATTATTATTAAGTCATTGTAATCATTTGATATTTTTTTGAGTTCTTCTAATTGTGGAGAACAAGTCCCTGTGACACACAATCCTGGAGTAGCAAAAGTTATAAATATAGGTTTTTTTTCAGATAATGCTTCAGCAATACTATGCTTATAAAAGTCTTTATTAGGATTAATGTCAGTACTGATTTCTGAAATATTATATTCACCTATTGAAGGAGTATTTAGGGGTTCTATAAAATCTCCAACATTTAATATTTTTGAATCTTGCTTAACATTTACTGTCGCCTTTGCTTCATCTTTTCCAGTTCGAACAATGAATTCCCAATAGCCTACTTCATCAAAGTTAATATTTGTAATGAAAACATTCCTATTGGGAGGCCAGCTAGAAATACTCTTATTTTTTATTTCTATTGTTTCTTTTCTATCTAATTTTCTTAAGAAAAATCTTAAGTCATTTGTAAGTGTATTTCCATTTTCATCTAAGGCTGTTAATACAACTCTATTATCTCCTATTTCTAATTCTTCAGTAATAACAAATAACGAAATAAAATTTTTCTGAATATCAGAGGAACAATTTAAGAATATAGAAATCAAAAATATAAAAATAATTTTTCTCATTATTTAATTGTAAGCATATTTGTAGGATTATCTATCATCATTTTTTCTATTATTTCTGAATCTATACCCCTTAATTTCATCCAAGGTACTATTCTTTTTAATAAATGATCAAATCCATGACCGCCATATTTTTTCAATCTATGTTTAGTGCAAATATCATGAGCTAACAAGATTTTATCCTCGAAATCATTTTGGATTAAAAATTCAATCATTTCTATCCTCTCATGATCTCCTGGCATGTAAGTTTCAGGTGCGAGTGGATAGTAAGGGCTGTCGTGTCCCCAAAGGTCTAAATTCAAAAAAGTTCCACTTTCTGCAGTTTCTTTCAATATTGAATAGTCAAAAATTGTTCTATCAATATGACCTATCACAACATTATTTAGATCAGCTCCTAATTTATCAATAAAATTTATTATTTCTAAAGGTGCATATTGATCTCTTCCTGGGTGTATTAGTAAAGGTAAACCTGTAGCTTTATGAGCTAAGACTGAAGCTTCCATTGAGATTTTTTCATTTTCGGTCCAAGGCCAGGAACATCCAATTTCACCAATAATGCCTGATTTAATATTAGAATCATCTACTCCCACAGTAATATCTTTCATGATTGATTCAAATAATGATTCTATTCCATCAGATGTATAATTTTTTTTCTGTGCTAATTCAACATAAAACCCTGAGCCCATTACAATATTTATACCTGTTTTTGAGCTTATAGATTTTAATTTTTTCGGGTCTCTTCCAAGACCAACATTAGTAACATCTACTATAGTTTTTCCACCGGAATTTTTATAATGGATCAATTCCTTACATGCGTCTTCAATATTGTTGTATGTCAAATTATCTTTTGAGGAAGCCCAATTAAATCTAACCCATCCTAGGTTGTCAATACTAATTTTTTCATCCATTTTTTCAAGATCTTTTTGATCAATAGGTTCAGTTAAAATTGCATTAAAGTCTATAATTATATGATCATGAGTAGAAGTGTTCCCTACCTTGTCGGGATCAATTGCACCCAAGACTGTCATTACTTTTCCTTGATTTTTTTTCATATTAAAAGTCTGGTTCCATACTTACATCTAAAATTCCAATTGGCCTTCTATCATCACAATACCATAAGACACTATTTTTGATGGTCATTCCATGAACTTGGACTGGGTCAGAAACTCTAAAAGAGTCATAGACTCTACCATCTTTTAATCTTATTTTTGAAACTACTCCCATTGCAGTATCCGCGGCCCAAATATTTCCCTCTTCTTCAGCCCATGCTATCCCATGAACTCTATAACCAGGAACTTTTGTTTTACTTTTTTCAACCCATTTATAAGGATCTATTACATGTATATATTGAGATGGAGGTGATGCAACATAAAGTAATCCATTTTTCCATTCTAAACCGTGGTCACCAGTATTTTGGTATTTATTTGATTCGTGTTCTCTTGTAGCATTCATGCCTTGACCTGGAGACTCAAATATTTCGATTGTGGTTCCAGAATTTGAATCAATTTTATAAATTTTACAATTATATGTAGAAGCTACCCATAAATTTCCTTGGTCATCAACGGTGATACCTGAAGATTTATCTGTTTCTGTTTCAAAGGACTTTATTATAGAACCATCTTTCCAATTTAATAAATAAGCGAAATTGTTTCCTTGATCAATAACCCACAATCCTTCATCCGTTGCTTGTAATCCATTAGGCTTAGGACCGGGACAGTTAAATAATTGAATTGCATCTGCTATTTTAGTCATGATTCTCTCCTAAAGTGACGTATCTCTTTTTTTGGTAAGTCTATCATCTAAAAAGCTTTTTGATAAATTTATACCACATCCAACTTCCGAAGTTGCATGAGCATAACCATTTCTAATATCAGGAAGATTGTTGGCGATTTCTTGATACCAAGTATTATTAAATGCTCTAACTGTTTCTTGTATTATTGTGTTTGGAGCATTCAAAGATAATTGTACGGAAAATGCAAGAGTAACAGGACCAACGCAGTCATGAGTCGCAATGGGAAGATTATATGATTCTGCCATAGTTGAGACTTTTTTAGCTTCGGATAAGCCTCCTACCCAAGAGATATCGAACATACAAATTGAAACAGATCTTTTCTCAAACATTTCTCTAAATTGCCATCTGGTAGTTATTGTTTCTGAAGCTGTTGTGGGGATGCTAGTAGAAGACTTAAATTGATACAATGTGTCAAAATTATCCATTGGTATAGGATCTTCTATCCAAAAAGGATTATATTTTTCTACAGATTTTGCAATTCTTATTGCTGAAGGCAAATTCCAAAAAGAAT
>Ga0315315_10002525_pt1 | contig 16787 bp, 15 predicted proteins | sample M140m3416metaG_FD_203699 | JGI IMG/M metagenome (GOLD analysis project Ga0315315, IMG submission 203699) | Ammonia-oxidizing marine archaeal communities from Monterey Bay, California, United States - M1 40m 3416 | ecosystem: Environmental > Aquatic > Marine > Intertidal zone | place: USA... | reverse complement strand
ATTTGAAAACGTATCGTGAAGATTAGCGAATGAAGAATTTTGTATCTGGTTATAGTTAATTGCAAAATTTATATCATTCTCTGATGGTAAATCAGAAGAAGCAAATAGACCGCCGGAATCATGTACTTTAGAACCTATCAAAGTTTCTTTCCTTTTTATAAAATCTGGGGCTTCGTTTTTTATATCTAAAACTTTATACCTAGCTTTTTCTTTTATAAGATCTTTGTCTGAAGTAACACTTCCAATACCTTTTTTTAATATTAAAAAATCGTCTATATCAACCTTATTTCTATCACTAGAAGGAAATGCTAACCAAATGTTATCATCTTCCGCATCGTAATACCTGTCCATTGCCATGTTATGGTACTCTCCACCGTTGTCTTTAATATAGAATTTAAAATATTTCATATTGACAGGGCGTCCCTCGTTTAGTATATTTACCGAAAAACTATTAGTGTAGCTAGCTTGATCTTTGTTTACTTTTACAACCGAGTCAGAATTTGTTAAAACAGGAGTTTCTCTTCCGTATTTATCTGTGTAAACAACTCCTAATTGATATTCTCGTAAAGATTTAATTGACTTCTTCCCAGTTCTAGAATTATTAATCTCAGGGTTATGGTCTATATCTATATTTATTTTATAATCTGACGAGGTAATATCATCTACTAAATCGTAATTCTGCTCATAATTACCGTAAACTATTCTGTTACCAACAATATCTTGAGCTAAAGCTTTTTTAGGAACATTATCCCATGGTCTAATCAACTGGTTCTGAGGTAAAACCCCGTTTTTCAAAGCCTCTGTAGTTATAACGTATTCAGAGGTATTTAAATCTTTTATAGTATCTACTATATATATATTCGGTGAATTTTCTTCTTTGTACAATATATCTATACTAACAACATCTTCTGGTATAAGTTTGTTTAATTGTTTTATAGTTAGTGATTTTAAATTGTTTACCATACCTGTGTTGTATCCTTTTTTAGGATGGTAGTCGAAGTTACCCGCGGCAAAAGCTGGTTGTGTAAATGGAGAGAATGCGGAATATTCCCCGTCTTCGTACTTATATCTATAAGCAAATCTAGGGAACTTAAATTCAAATAATTTTTCTGAAGTATCAAACTTATCTATCGCAAATTTTAATGATGTATTAGGAGAGGTGGTATTTGGTGGAATTCCGTCTATGGCCTCCACCCGTATCTCCACAGCAGCTGAATTAGGGCTATTTAAATGTGTTACTTTAATTTCTGATATCGATCCTAAAAATAGCGAATTTGGAGCACTTTGAGTATCTGAGTAACCAAATCTAGATTCGAAAACAATCGTATTTTTCCGACGATTTGATACCGTAGCGTTTGCCATATCAAACTCAGCGCTATATCTTCCCGTACCAGTTGAGGCACCGAAAATATTAGGGGTTACTGCTAAAGAAGTAGAGCTCAACACCTCGCCATCTTCGTCCCAAATTGCTATATAAATATCTCCTTCTAAAGGAACTTGTGGATCTATTTTTTGAATTTTAAAATCCACCCTATACTTACCGTTTCCACTAATTTTTTTAGTTAAAGCGGATGAAGACGGGTTTGTGTCATCGAATTTTAATTCTATTTTCTCATTTCCATTACCATTGAGAAGTGGATTAAGTGCAAAATTTGGGCTGTGTGACGCTGCTAAACTAGCTATTCTCGTGGATTCAGTTTGATAACCTGTAGAATTAGGATCTAATTCTGCTATTGTTAAATCCCAAGGATTGTATTCGAAACGCTTTCTTGCAGAAGAATATGTCCAAGTTCCATTATTTAGTGAGAAACTAACATTAGTATTATCTAAAGTACTTTCTTGTATTTCAGGTTCAAACACATTTGAGAAATTGTTATCTTCCCAATCTGTAATTTTACCCCTTATAGTATAGTTTGTAATTGGAACAGAGGGAGCGTTAGTGCCATCAAATTCTTTAATTGTCACCGACATCCATTTTCTCCAATCTAAATCAAATGATTTATTACCCTCTATATCTTCAATTATTTGGGTTTTAAATATATCCCCAACTTTTAAAAAACTAAAATCGTGCTCATCACCTATAGAGGTAGATATTATCGAACTTGGCGTAGTGGGATTGTTCATGCTATCACTAATCTGCATCACACCCGTGTAGTTTTTAAGAGGATCTCTTATGGTTTCGTATTCTAAAAGTGGAGGGTATTTTGGATATTTTTTTATAACCGTTATGTGGGATTCGTTTAAATTCACAGTTGTTCGCACTCCTCTTACAACAAGCTTTGTGGGTGTATCTCCTTTGTTGTTAGGATTACCAGCTTTACATCTTTGTATATTTATTTTTTTAGGCTCAGAATTATTGTCTGTCCAAAACAACATACCATCAATTATATTAACACCTGTTATTATGTTGTTTACGTCAAAATTTAAACATATAGGCAGACTAGAGTCTGCTTCATAAATGTCGGCAACCACAACAAAAGCTTCTTTTGTTTTAGTATTGTATTCAACAATCATATCCTTATCAGCTCCAGTTAGGAATATATATAATACGTCATTTTTTTCGTCTGGTACACTACCTACACATACGCAGTCGGTAGGTAAAATTATATCATCATCATTACCTCTTAAAGTAATCTCACTGTTACCTAATATATTTTGAATAGTACCAACATCAGAACCCTCTGAAGTCGAAACCTGTACATTCATCGCGTCCCTATACTCTCCATTTGGAACAAGTCTCTCGTCGAGATCCTTATTCATTCTACCTTTAGTAAAATTATGCTTAATCTCTGGCATGTACTAGTGTTTTATTTGTTTAGATTTACCTCTAAGTATTTTTGTTAACTCTTCCAACTTAATGTTAGATAATCTTAATTTAGCTTTTCGCGTTTCAGCAAACTTTTCTTTTTTAAACCTTGGGGCTAATTGTTGGTGTAGTTGCGAGGATGATGTAGATAAAATAGCATAAGCTATATGCTTGTACATAGCTTCTTCAGCAAATTTATGAACTTGCATTTCGTTATCAGTTCCCAAACTATCACTTATATAATCTAATATCACAGTTTTTCCCGAAATATTAGAACTAAAATGAATCTTTCCAGAGATATTGTCTATATAAAAAGAACCATTAGCTTGAGCGTGTTGAGGATCAAGACCATATCTTTCACCATCTAAAGGCCAGTAAGTATCATCTTCATAATCATCATTGTTATTTTCAGATGGGGTTGTTGATTTGTAATTTGACCAAGTGGTAGATGTTTCGCTATTACCATCTCTAACTATAGAAATATTATCTATAGTAACACTATCACCACCACTACCAGTGTTATCGTTTCTAAAAGCCACCACTTGAGGATCCCAAGTATTATTAGGAAAATAAGTATTAGATGCTGACATGTCAATTGTTTGCGTGTATGTACCATTAGCAGTAACAGCTGTGCCTACAAATAGTGCTCCGTTTTCATCAGTAATATGCCATTGATAACTACCAGCCACATAATTGCTTAATGTAAAAGTTAATGTATATGTTTCTCCACTGTATATAGGTACACCTACCTGTCTTATAGCATTATAAACCACACCAGTACTCCCATTAGGAATCCCAGCGCTTGTTTCTTCACCGTTAAAAAGTGTTAATTTATTATTATCCCAAACCCAACCGTTAGATTTAGCCAATTCTGGCTCTTCTAAAACAACGCTTATAGCACTTCCATCCTTTGCGCTAACATTTGCTTCCCAACTACCTATACCACCTTGTAACGTTTCTCCACTTAACAAATTACCAGATGGTATTAAGTTACCATTTAAATCAAATAAGAAATCTCCATCTGTTTCTTGTTGAGGTTTAGTAGGGTTTGAAGTTTTACTTGTAGGATACAATAAGTGTTTTATTCCAGCTGAATCCACCCAACTTATTTTTGTGTAATTTACATAGTCTTGTGGAAGTATCATTTGCAGTGTTGCTGGTACTGTTATTTCCTGTGCTTTTATAGATTTAAAAGTATCGAATGATAATTCTTGCATCGCTCTTTGAGCGTGAAAAGCTATGTCAGCTCTTTTTATTTTGGGTATTACTTTGTTTTCTCCAACATAAGCGATTTGGAATTGAGTTATAATATCGTTTAAAGATGTGAATTGATAGTTGCCATAATCATTTCCTTGATAATACTGTCCTTCTGATGTGCTGTCTAATAATCCCATTTATTTATTGTTTTTCTTGTTGAACTTTAGCTCCTTCCAATCCTACAGCTACTTGTGTTAATTGCGGTTTTTCTATAGCAACACCAGCTAAAGCTAATATTCTATATACTAGTTCGCTTTCTTCTGACGGGTGTAATTCAAAATTTTGTGACACATTGGAATCAGAGTTGTAAAGCGGTTTATCGTTTACAACTACATATCCCCACTGCGGTTTGGTTGGTTTTTTAATATAGGATAAAAACACACTAGTAATACTATTAGGGTAAACATTGATAGTGTTGCTTGTATTTACATATACTGGCCTACTAAGTGTTGGTTTTGTAAGTGGAGACAAATTTCTTAATTTATGCTCATTGTAATTTATTGGTTCTATCTCTATATCACCGTCAATTATAGATCCAATTCTATAAACGTCAACGCCTAATTGAAAACTACCGTTAGTAACAGTTTCTGTACTACTATCTTTAAGAGCACTTAATTTTTCATCTAATAATTCTAGCATATCAGAGTACTCTGTGCTATTACCTGGCGTTCTACCAAACTGGTTAATATCGTAAAAGTACTGATCTATAATTTCTTTTTGGGCTTTGTCAGCAAATAAATTAAACTCTTGAGGAGTTATATAACCCCTTTGCTCTTTGTTAGCCAATGCTAATACTTTTTGATATACTGTATCTATATTTACCATATTTTTTTTTATTATAATAAAGTAACCACCCCGAAGAGTGGTTACTCTACCATAGGGTTGTTACGAATTTAATCGTTTTTCTATATTGGAGTATATCTCCATTCCTTCATCAGTTTTAAACCAAGCAGCTAAAGCTGAATAAGGGTGTTCATCAAAAGGAACATTCACCAGTTTTCTATCGTTAGATCCCCATGAAAAAGTTCTTTGATCAGTGGATAATTTTAATATCCCCATTTCAGTTGCTTTAATACCAAAGTTTCTAAGAACAACGTTTTCATCATTTACTAAATCTAAGAATAAACCTGGGTTTTTCTTAGCGTATAATAGTAAATCTCTTTTAAGTTCCTTAGAACTCATCTCTGATACTTTAGAACCAACTTCCACACGCATAACTGCTTCAGCCATATCAATATCTAGATTTTGTGCAGCGTTTAACGCTTCTATCTCCATTTCTAGTACATCAATTTCACTAGCTGCTATTTGAGCTGGTTTATGTTCTTCAAATAATCTATCTCTATGCGGGTGATACAAAGATAGCAGTTTTTGTAAAATTGTTTTATTTTTAGGGACATATAGAGATCCATTTTGGAAAATAATATGCTCTAATCTTTGCTCTCCAACCATTTCATCTACAAAACATGTTCTTTGGTTAGAAGTGTATTTTAGTTCTCTTTCATAACCTTTTTCTTCATCAAACCAGTGGATATTACTACCTCTTATTAAATAGGTTAAAGGAGATCTACCTTTAGTCAAATTATACGTTCTATCTTTAATTTCCCAACTATCTTTTTTAGACGTTGGTAAAGGTTTTTCTTTAACAATTACTTCTGGTTCTTGAGTTATAGTTTCTTCAAAAAATTCTGTAACTGTTTTTTCTAATTGAGGTTCTTTTATCTCAACTTTTTTTGTTTCTTTTTTCTTTGCCATAATATAATATATAATAAAATTAATAAAAATAAAGGGACTGGGAAATTAATCCCAGTCTCTTTAAAATAATTGTGCTTAGTTCATTAACATGAAGTTATTAGCTCCTTGTGTAATTAAACATCTTTCAGATAAGTAATGTACTTCCATCACATCTTTACCAGAAGTCGCAGCTCCAACTGAACCCGTGATCCATGTTTTTAATTTACGGTCATCAGCTTCAGAAGTTTTATAACGAACGTGTAAGAAAGGTCTTTTAAGATTTTTCCCTAATTGCTCATCGTAAACCGAAGATACTCCAGCAGGAATTATAACTCCTCTAATTGCGTTAACAGTATCGTTTAAACCACCACGTAAAGCTTGATCGTTTAAGTATTTCATGTCAGATTTGTAGAAATCGTAAGATCCACGTCTGAAACCAGAGAAACCTAAATTAAGCGCCATATCTTCAGAATTGTTAAATACTCCGTAAGAAGTACCACCAGCTCCATAAGAATTCATTGAAGCCAACATGTCGTCAATAGCTAGCGAAGCGCCCCTATTAACAAACATCATGTTTTCTTCAATTGCACCGTTTGCATCAAACACCGCTAAAGCAGCGTCAAATTCAGCTAAATCAGTAGCCGCGTTAACACCAGTAATACCAGTAGTTTGGTGACCTCTTGTAGTTACAGCTTTAAATAAACCTTCTGTACCAGCATCGTAACCAGTAGTAGAAGCACTTAATCCCATAGATGTGTTTTCTACAACAGAACCTGCTACAGCTAATTCACCTTCTAATAAAGCCATTTCCATATAGTCAGTAAATCTAGCTCTAGTATCACCTTCGGCTTTTAAATACCAAAGATATCCACTTTGTCCAGTTTCACCAGCCACTTCAACCCAACCAATATTTCCAGCATCAGATCCAGAAATTTCATAGAAATCTTTTAAAATGATGTGTTTATTGAAATGTGACTTGAAAGTAGGTTGATTAGCTTCAGCTTTTGCAGCAGTACCTTTAGCGTATTCTGAACCGTAAACCATTACTCTTAACATATCAGCTGTAGTCGCAGTACCGATAGCAGTACCTAAATCAGCAGCTCCGTATGGATACATAGTAATTTGATTGTTTGAATCGTTAACTGCTTGTACGTGACATTTTGCTGTATTACCAGCAGATGAAGTTACAACAACTGTATCACCAACTCTAATACCACTATTAGTAGTCAAAGCGTTACCGTCAATGTCTTTAGTAATAGTTAGGATATGAGTAGATGTATATGTTGCTTTATAAGATAGATGTAATCTACCTTGTTCCGACCACACGACTCTATCAGAGTTAGACGCTTCTTCAGCCCCAACTTGAGATAAAAATCCTGCAACCGTTCTTTTACCGAAGATCTCTGCTTCTTTCTCCATAAGATCTGGTAAGTATTGTTGTGCCCATGCGCTACCCGCTCCCGTAAAGTCGATATAATTTCCGCTTAACGTTTGTTTACGTGGGGCTGCATCCGGTGCACTTGCACTTGTAATTGCCATTTTAAATTTGTTTTAAATTGTTATTTATTTTTGTTTTTAATTTTAAACTTAAAATCAGAAGAGTTATCACCTAACACCTTAAACTTCATACCACCTGCTTCAATTTTTCCATGACTTTGTCGTGGATTCATATTTACATTTTTAGATTTAGCAACACTATCTTTCATAGCGTCAGCTTTACCTTGTTCGTAAAAGTGTTTTGCAACAGCATCCGCATTCATTGCTGTAAATAGAGATTTGTGATAACCCTTAGCATTTGTTAAAGCAGAATTCTTATCCAAAAACTTTTTGGTGAAGTTGCTTATATCACTTTGAGTATTTTTAACCTCTTCAGCATTGTTTACATTAAATCTGTATCTTTTATCACCGACGTTATATTCAAAACCTTTGAATTTGTCGTTAAAAACATTATTTGTTTTCTGTGTAAAAATATCAGAGTTCTTTTTTACTGTCTTTTTAGTTACTTCTGATTCCTTGTTGTATCTATTAAAGAAATCAACTGCTTTCTGTTGCTCACTCGTAAGCTTTGAACCAGATTTAATTTCTTCATAGTATTTGGACTTTTGCCCGTCCAGATGGGCTTTAGCGTCGGCAACTTGCTCTTTTAACGCTAATTTTTTTCTACGTATCTCTATTTCTTCGTCCATATCTTCGTCATAAGAGAACGTGTCTTCCATAAGGAAGTTAATTTCTTCTGTGTTTAAGTGAGGTTTTGTTTGCTTATAATATTCGTATAATAAAGCTTGATCATCTAACTTTGAATAATCTTGATTAAGTTTAACATAGTCACTTAAATCTCCACCAGTTTCTTCCATAAAATCCATTAACTTTTGAATGTTTTCTGGAACTGGTTTACCTGTTTCTTGAGCTTCTACTATAGCTTCGGCAACTTGCTCTTCTAGTTCTTCAGCCTCTTCTGTTATCTCTTCTAAAACAGGTGTTTCATCATTTTCTTCTGTAGATTGTTCAACAACCTCTTCTTTATCAGCCGTTTCTTCAGTAACCTCTTCTTGAACTTCCTCGGTTTTTGTGTCATTAACTGGTTGTTCATCTTCTATTTTTTCTTTAGGTGGGTTACTTAAATCTACTTTTATCACGCTATCATCTCCAGCGCTTTCAAATTTACTTTCATCAACTTGAGACGTTTCCTCAGTTTGATCTTGTGTAGTTTCTTCAACTACGTTTTCTACGTTTTCTTCCATAATATAATATAATAATAATTAATAATTTCTAACTAGGGTCAAATGCTCCTAAATCAAATCCCCCGCTTAGTATATCATTACCTGCGGACTCAAAGTTTTTAGGTGGTTTACCACTATTTCTTTGTTCAATCATTTCTGATTGTTGTGTTGCTTGTATTTTTGTTCTTTCGTCTTTACGATCTTCTTTTTGTTTTTCTCTATCCTTCATTCCATCAACTTCAATTCCTTTAAGTTGCATATTGTACTGGAATTCTAATTCCATTAATTCTTTTTTGTGCATGACTTCTTGTTGCATTTTCTGTGATTCGAGTTGAGCTTTCATTTGCTCTAACTGTGTTTGAGTTTGCATTAAAGCTTGGTTTTTTTGTATCTCGGTCTGAGCAGCCGCTTGAGCCGCTTGAGTATTAGATTGAGTTTGAGCTTGGATGTTTTCCATTTGCAACTGTCTATCTCTCTCTTGTTTCTTTTTTCTTCTAATTTTTAAAACTTGATTTGCTAACTTTATATTTTTTATCTCTCTAAGATCAATAGCGTCTTCAAGCTCAATGTTTTGTTGTTGTAATGCCATTTGAATATTATTTTCAAGCATACTTTTCTCTTCTTCATCTGGTTGTAATTCTATAAATATACCAAAATCGTAAAGATGTAAATCTTTCATCTCTTCTAAAGTAGCAACATTATGAACACCTATAGCTTGAATAAAAGCATCTTTAGTTGGGGAGTATTCTATAATATCAGATATTCTCAACGACAAACACTCTGCAATTTCAGCAGTTAAGAATAGTCCAGCTTGTAATATATGTCTAGTAGCCACATTAGAGTTAGCTGCTGCTAATTTTTGAACTCCAACTAAAGCATTTTTATCTGGCATGCTACCATCTCTAGCTTCATTTAAACCAGTGCAATCTCTTATCATTTGTAAATAATAATTGTAATTACCTATAAGCGCTTGTATTTTGTTTCCACCAGATCCTGATGTAATTTCCTGAATAGGTACTTTACCTGGGTTCATATCACCTTCACTTGTAAACGATCTACCAATTACAGATCCAGTTTGGAAGAACATATTTAAAGCTTCTTGTGGATTATAGTTTGTTCCATTACCAAGATCTATTTCAGCAAGACCATCAGCGTCTAAATAAACACCGTCTGGAACCATACGTGACATTACTTGTTGTAACTTTAAATGTGTTAATTGGATCATATCAGCAAAACCAGTTATACGTTTTACTAATGAATCTATTTTTCCATTATACATTCTAGGCGCTACTATTGAATAATTCATTTTTACTTTAGTAAAATCACTTTTAGGGCGCATCATATTAGCAGCCATCTCCCATTTAAGTAATTTATCAGTACCCAAAATCATAGCACCATCATAAAGGCATTCTATAGACCTTAGCATTCTACTATAACCACCCTCTTTATCTTTCGGAGGGTTGAAAGTATCATCTTTAGGTATAATTTTATCAGCGCCAGTACCAGTTTCTTTTACTTTATACACTTCGTTCATGTAAGTTTTATAATTAAAATATAAAACTTGAATAGTGTTATTATCTTCTTTATCCGTAGAATATCTACTATTATAATTAGATCTATTATTAGATTTGTTTTTCATTATATCCTCAAGATCGCTTTCTGTTAAATGAGGAAATTGTTTTGCTAATTCATTTACCGGAATAGACTTCACTTCTCCAACGTAGTATATATCATCAAAATAAGGAGAGTCTGTGTATGAATAAACTAAATTAGCAGGATCTACGTAATCTATAGTAACACCTTCAGATGTGTTAAAACAAGTTTTTACGGCGCCTATACCTAAAACAGTTAAATCATAATAAAACCGTTTTTTTGTTAACTCATATTTATTACCTTCAAACAACACGTTTAAAGCTTGTTCTTCTGACAATTCCACAGCTTGTTTGTAATCTAGCTGCATATGGAGTTGTAGCTCTTCTTTTGTTTCTGGTAACTCTACGTTATTAGTTTGTGATATATCAAATCCAGTAGTTTCTAAAGCCTGTGCATTAAGCTCTTTCATTTGTATATCTCTTAACATCGACTCCATATACTTAGTTCTTTCTTTAACACCGTTAGGGTCTTGAGAAAACGCTTTTATATCATAAGTTCTTTCAGCTATACCATTTACCACTATATCTACAAACTTAGAGATAATTGGAACCGGTTTCCAATCTAAATTAAGATAGGACAAATCACCATTTATAGATAACTCATCCTTATATTTTTGTATAGACTGTTCGCCTCTAGCGTACAACCTTAAGCTGTGAAAATTATTGTAGTTAGATCTATATCTATTAAGACTCTTATCATTATTAAACCACTCTTGCTCTATAGCTTTACCAACTTTCAAACCATAATCAAAGCTAAGCTTTTCAGCATCGCTTACGGTTTGACTTGGGAAATAACTTTTTATGCCAGACTCTGCCATATATTTATTTTATTATTTGTGAATTAGTTCCAGTATTACTATACTTAGAAACTGTTATGTTTAATTTAGGTTTTTCAACCTTTACATTTGGAGCGTATAAATGCCTATTGTTTGCCATTATCGCTAAACCAGAACTTATAGATGCATCAAACTTTGTTCTTTTGTTTATATCAAACTTTGACCAATCGTTTAATAATGCGTTAAAATATAAATCCCCAAATGTTCCATCTTTTTTCATACCAACATGATCTTGAATATACATTTCAATCGCAGCGGCATGAGCTTGTTTTATATCTTCGCTAGAGTTAGGTATACCACCAACTTCTTTTTCTGCTACAGATAATTTGTTCCATACTTTATCTGGTCTGTTCATGCTAAACCCTCTATAACCTCTTCTTCTAAGATAATAAAGTAATCTAGGTTTATTATTCTCTGCAAGTATTGGCATGCCATAAAATACTAATGCCATTAAAACATCTTCAAAAAATATTTCAGCCGTAGGTGGTCTAGATAAGTATTCTAAAAAAAAGCTATTCGCAGGAGCGTCCTCCATACTAAACCTGGTTAAGCCGTGCAATGCTCCTTTTGATCCTTCTCCATCTACGGTTCCTGATATATCATACGAGTCACAACCAAATGCTCCCATGTGTTCATTACCAGGATACTTTACTCCGTTTTTCAGTACCACTCTATTTTGTAATTGCTGAGGTGGAACCCAGCTAAGTTTAAATCTACCTTTTGGATCTGGGTAGAATATTACTTGTGAATCTTTAACTCCATTCACCCATTGAAAATTACCTTTTGTAATTCCTAGAGTCCTTGACATCTCTTCGTTATAGTCTATCTGCTCATATAACTTTACTAAGTTAAATATACTGTTTTTCGTTTCATCTCTAAACGCATGTTCTTCAGTTCTTGGGAACTGTCTATAGAATTCGTTTAAAGCATCTTGATCATCTTTTAAACCATCAGCTTCGTTCTGCCAATTGTCTACAACACCAACGTCTATTAATTCGCCGTCTGGGGCGAACACATCGATATCAGGTGTATCAAATACTGGAACTCCATACTCGTCAATAAATCCTTCGTAGTTCCATTCCATTGGGATAAACAAAGAGTATAAACCAGACTTTGTCTGACCGTTTCTATTTCTTTTAGTGACATCGGATGATCTGTATAATTTTTTGAAATTTTCTCCACCTTTATCTAATGCGTTTGAGGTTGATCCCATCATACATTTACCAATAATCCTACTACCTAATCGTAAACATGTTTTTGTAACCCTCCAGTTATTTAATATATTATCAGGTCTTTCCCACTTACCACTTTCATCATGTACTAATAAAGCTAATTTCTCACCATCATAACTATTATCACCAGTATTCTTCCAATCAATAGTTGTATCTAATCCTTGTAAATCTTCTAGCTTTTCTTTAGATGTTATTTTCTTTCTTGTGAACTTACTAGCAGGCACTCTATACGCTAATTCTGTTTTAGGTCGATCCATACCATCTTGAATCGGTTTAAAAAAGAATGGATAGTTTATACTAATAGGTACGATTTTATCAGTAAACATTTTCTTAGCATCACTACCTGTTTTAGAAAGCACTCCATATCTACTATCACTTGCTAAAGTGGCTAAGTTAACTGTTTCTGCAGATGACATGAAAGAAAAGCCTGATCTTCTGTTCTTTAAGTAACACATACCGTAACATCTTTTATCTGCTTTACAGGCTTCCCAAAATATAAAGAACAATCTATTTGCTTCTCTAAAGTCTGGAGCACCAACATCAATCTTACTCCATTGAAGGTACATATAGTGTGTTCCTACTATATAAGTTGATTTACCATTATTATTAAACCAAAACCCTTCTTCTCTTCTTTTAAACTCTTCATCTATATAATCGTGCCACTGATCTTTTTGTTCATCTGGATAATTTCTCCAATCAAATATATTTTTTAATCTAGCAAGTTCTTTAGGATACTCTTGTTTTACCCATTTCTTTTTGGGGTGCATGTACACTCCTTTTGGTTCCAACGGCAAGCCAATTCGCAAACCTTGGATTTCATAGATTTCTCCAATTTTCCCAGTTTTTGATATAACAACGATATCATGTTCTTTATTGTATCCATATTTCCATTTTTTGCCTTTATTAAGACGACTAATAGTAGTCTTTTTTATAGGTTCGATTATTTTAACTAAACTTTGCTCGTACATTATTTAGATCTACCTTCTGCGAATCCTTTAAAGACTTTTTCCTTTCTCTCTTCAGGTGCTTTGCCCTCGAGTAAGTTTTCTTCTTCTTGGATTCTATTAAGTATTTCGAATGCGTCAAATATAGCTAGTTTTTTAGTAGCTGCTGCATTCTTCAATCTATCAGCTGATATGTCGTCGTCTGAATCTACAATAGGTTCCTTAGCGACTTTAATCAGTTCTTCAACTGCTCTCTGCCCAGCTTGGATTATATTCTTCTTCGTCTCCTTGATATTCATATTTGATAGTTATAAAATTAGATAAAACTCGATATAGTCGTTCACCATCAATGATAAACTCATATTCACTACTTGGTCTAAAACCAATTAGATCGTCAACCTCTACAGTACCGTCTGAATATTTAACAATACCAATTAAAGGTCTTTCGGCATCAATATTAAATTGATCTTTAGCTTTTAAAGGTTTTACAAAACAATAACCTTCCGGGACTTTCCACTCCCCATTACTTTTGTATAAAAAGATTTGATCTTGAGTTATAAAGTAAGTAGATTCATCAAAATAACTTCTACTATTTTTCTCTATACCTTTTACATTATGCCATCTTCTAAATATATTGTGATGAACAATAATTTCATCTCCTGCTTTAATATCTGTATCACCAATAATTGGGGTGGATATAACAGTTGCTTTTCTGTTTACATATTGGTGATTGTAAATTTCAGTATTAAGTATTAACTCTGAATCACCAACTTTTTTAGTATTGTTATATCTTTCTCCTATTGGTTTTACAACAAAGTTGTAAACGCTTTTCATTAGTATTCTAGATTATACTCTACAGATACAGCCATATTTTTGTTAAAGTCTTTCCAAGGTAAAACATCTTTATTCTTCTTAATATAAACAGAGAACTTATCTTCTTCTTCTATTATATCACAAATTTTATGACCACCATATACTTCTTGTCCAACAGCATAATGCATCGCATCGTTCTTATAGTCTTTACCTATACTAATTTTTCTTATCAGCTTCGCCATTTTCTTCTGGATAATTTATAGCACCCGTTTGAATATCTACATCATAAGTTCCATATTCTTTTTGAAACTCGTCTTGCAATAAAACAAGAGATTCTCTTAATGCTGCGACACTGTGCATTAACTCGTGTTTTTTAACCTCCATAGATCCAATTTCTAATTGAGCTCTATTTATCCCGTTTACTGTTTTTTGAACATTTTTTAATTGTTCATTATTAATTTTTTGTGGTCTAAGGTCTTTCACCTTAGGTGTTTTTCTTTTTGCCATTTTATTTAATTTAAGTTAATTGTTGTTTTTATCCTTTTAAAAGCTGTACTCCTTCAACGCTACCATATTCTTCGTTAAATTCTGATTCAGTTAATTGTGTTTCGCTAGGCATAAACGTTTCGTTATCAGGAACTGTGAATGCCATAGAATCATTTTCTTCTATAAAGAATGCTTGCAAACTAGTAGCGTCGTTCAAAGTGCTAAAATCTATTGAGCCTAAATCGTTTTTATTTACTTTTATATATTTCATTTCATTTTATTTATTAATAACTTACTATATCTGTACTATCCATATTTTGCATCAACAAATCGCAACTTGCTTTCTGGTCATATATATAAGCGCTACCACTAACATCTGCACCATCTGCCGTGCCATCACTGTCAGCACCATCACCCATTAACCAATAATGTTCTAAATTAGCAGCTTGGCTGTGAGTAGTCATGTCTAAAGTAGTGCCACTATTATATGCTTCGTTTGCTTCAGATTCAGTAAAAGCAACTCCAAATATAGCAAAATCACTAAACTTTTGACCATTAAAATGAAACACTGTATCTCTTCTTCCTAGAGCAAGTTGATTCATAGCCGCTGTAAATTTAGGTCGTGCAGTTGTTGCTGTATTATTATGTACACTACCACCATTTACATATAATTTTATATCAGCTATTGTATCACCTGTTGCGGTTAATGTTAATGTTACTTTTTCGTTACCTATTTCACCAGAAGTCGTATAAATTGGCGCATGTGTAGTGCCATCATTACCACTTATAAATAACCAAAATAAAGTTTCGCCAAAATTTTGTATATACAAATATATACTGTTACCACTACTATTCAAACCACTCCAATCAAGATCAAATAACCCCACATTACCAGAAGTAGCGTGTTCAAAGTGCATAACCATAGCCCAATATTGATGAGCAGAAGCGTGTGTAAATGTTGTAGGTAAATTAGAATATGAAGATAGCCATTTAGAAGTGGATGACATTCCATCAACACATTTATCGTCAGCAAATGGAGGTCCTGGTTTAGATACATTTTGCATTTTAGCAAGATTCGCTTTGGTAACATTTTTAAATTTACCTAAACTTGCGTACGCTATATTGTTTATTTTACTTATTGCCATATTTTAATTTAATTTATTATGCGAGTTCTACATAAGTACTGTCTGGATTAAACCAAACATTACCATCAGAAGCGTGGCTAACCTGATAACCAATAACTCTAACTATATCAGCGCTTCCAGAAGGAGCTGTTGCGCTACAGTCTCCACCTGTTGTAGATAGATATAATACATCACCTACCGCTCCGGGATCATGATCAAGAGTTACCATACCTCTCACTAACATTCCGTTAGTATCAGAAGCAGCTCCTAAAGCTACAGCTAATAAACCATCTGAAGTAGCAACTGCATCAGCATCTGCTAATTCCCATGTTCCGTCTGATTTATAATGGTATATTGCTCCTGTAGTCATTGAGGTTGTTCCTCCAAAATAAACTACATCGCCGTGATGATCACCATCAGTAGAAGATGAAACTTCTATAACTCGTTGTTTTGCATAAACTTTTCCCCAATTCTTAGCTGAGGTTCCTATTCCCCCCTCGTCAGCGGCTCTAGGTACTATATTTGGTGTTGCCATATTTTTATATTTTTATATTTTTTATTTTTATTAAACGTCTAGTGGTTGAATATCTGAATTACCATCCAAATCAAAGTAGCCTTCAGCAGCTACGGCTCCAACAGCAGCGGGCATATAGTCAGTTCCATCTAAATCCCATGTATCATTATCAACACCGCTTCCAGTTGCTAGCGGTTGTAAATTACCAGAACCACCAGTTATTTCCCACATATACTCTACTCCACCAAGCGCGGCGGGCGATAGCGTAGCCACCGCATCAGTTACCCCAGCAAGTCCTAATCCTAAACCTGGCATTAGTAACCTATATAAGCTATTACTCCACCAGTAGCTAATTGAAAACCTGTCCATCTACCGTAAATAGTGTGTCCGGCTAAAAAAGTTTCGCCATCTGTAACAACACCTCCATCAGCGTCGATACTAGAACTAACTCCAGTTTCGGAACTTGGATATAATTGCGCGGTTTCCGGTACTAATCCAGTAGCACCTGTATTAAATGTAGTATCTTCTAAAAACTGTATCGCTACAAACACCGCTTCAGCACCAACACCTGGATCTGCTGTAACTCCATTACTTGTCACAGCCGTAGTACCTCTCACGTGTATACTTCCCATTTGCCCGAAGCCGTAAGCGACTTCTGTTGAATTTATTCCC
>Ga0315315_10002524_pt1 | contig 16789 bp, 15 predicted proteins | sample M140m3416metaG_FD_203699 | JGI IMG/M metagenome (GOLD analysis project Ga0315315, IMG submission 203699) | Ammonia-oxidizing marine archaeal communities from Monterey Bay, California, United States - M1 40m 3416 | ecosystem: Environmental > Aquatic > Marine > Intertidal zone | place: USA... | reverse complement strand
TGAACGACGAATCAAGATTAGACGAATTCAATGCTTTATGGCAAGATAATGACATTGTTGGACTCAAAGGTCACCGCTCAGTAGGTGGGTATAGAGCTTCCATGTACAATGCACTTCCAATAGAAAGTGTTCAGGTATTGGTAGAGCTTATGAAGCAATTTACAAGTAAAGGATAATAAAATGAAAATATTAGCAAACGATGGTATATCTGCTAGCGGAGTTAACGCTCTTGAAGCAGCTGGTTTTAAAGTAATTCTTGATAAAGTTGAGCAAGACAATTTGATTGATTTTATTAATCAAGAACAAGTAGTTGGCGTCTTAGTACGAAGTGCGACAACGGTTCGTCAAAATGTAGTGGATTCATGCCCTAGCCTTAAGCTTATTGGTAGAGGTGGTGTAGGTATGGATAACATTGATGTAAGCTATGCAAGAGAAAAAGGATTGACCGTGATTAATACCCCTGGAGCTTCTTCTCAGTCTGTTGCAGAACTCGTTATGGGGCATCTTTTTGCGGTATCCAGATTCTTGTATGCTTCCTACAAAAACATGGAGACTGGTGAATTCGCCAAGCTGAAAAAGAGCTACGCCAAAGGTGTTGAGCTTAGAGGTAAAACCATCGGAATTATTGGATTTGGGCGTATCGGACAAAGTCTGGCTTCTTATGCTTTAGGAGCAGGGATGAAAGTTGTTGCCGTCGATCAATACACTGAAACGGCTACCATATCAGTAAACGTAGGTGGAAATAAAGTGGATGTTCAAATTACCCCAACGAATGATTTATCATCAGTCATCGGAGACCTGGATTATATTTCTTTACATGTGCCTAAGCAAGCAGATGGAAGTGCGGTCATTCAAATGAAAGAATTTGAAATGATGAAAAAAGGGGTGCGCATAGTAAATGCAGCGCGCGGAGGAGTCATCAATGAGGCAGATCTTAAAGAAGCCATTTCCAAAGGAATTGTAGCTGCTGCGGCTCTCGATGTATTTGAGAACGAGCCAAATCCAGATGCGTCTTTAACATCTCATGAAAGTATTGCCTGCACACCGCATATCGGTGCAGCCACTGTTGAGGCTCAAGACCGAATCGGAACAGAGCTTGCCGAACAGATCATAGCCGCTTTGGCTTAATCCCGAGTTCTTCTTTGTTGTATTTAAAGAGTGTACTCACAAGCATCACGTACATTTACGCAAATAATTATGTAGTTTTAGCTTATAAGGAATAAACGTATTACGTTTATCGTATTGTTAGCCTTTATTAAAAAACCATGAATAAACTCAAGAATAATATCGCATTTTTAGAAGCCTTTTGGTATTCAAAAGGAATCGATTTTAATGATATGTTTGACTATGTTGTAAAACATAAAGATTTCAATATCGAAATAAATGAATTCCACATTATAGAAAATGGATTTCGCGAAAAATGGAATATTGAATCAGGAGAGGTTGTTGGAGATGGAGATTTCAAAAATGCTACATATAGATTTATTGAACGAGAAATTGAAAATGGAAATTAAAATTTTATAGAACAAAAAAAAGTGGATAATTGTGTTGACTTAATACTAGATTATATGATTTCAATTGGAAAATGGTGCCAAGGTTTTTCAAAATCATAAAATATGGAATCTCTTAAAAATTTCACAAAAATCGGGCATTGGGAATTAAATGCAAAATACACATCTTCGAAGGTTATGTCCCATTTACCCAGCATTGGATTCAAGATTAATGACATTCATAAAAACACATCTGAGGTAATTTATGCATTTTCCGTAAAGGACAAAATAATTTATGTCGGACAAACTACAAGAAAAATTAAAGACCGACTTGCTGACTATAGACGAGGTTTTGATAAAAAACAAGATACAGATAATCGTGTTAAAGAAAGAATAACCGAACTACTGGAAAGTAAAAAGACAATCGACATTTTTATTTACCGTCCAATTGTGAATTTCATTTTCAATAATAAATCAATCGAAATTCCAATCTCAAAATCTCTAGAAAAACTTATTATCGAACTTGAAAAGCCAGAGATCAATAAAGAATACAACAAAGGCTAACAATTTGTATAGTTAATGGCTAGTAATTGCTATATCTAAGTTTGTTGCTTATTAAGCAACTAAGTTCCTTGCTGAAAGTTTTGTATTTTTAACACGCCACAAACCATACAATTCACCGTTAAAGAACCAATATTTCTTCTATCGCATCGCCTTCGACGATTTCATCAATCACCTCCAGTCCATCAGTAACTATTCCAAAGCACGTATGCACCCCATCAAGATGAGAAGTATTGTTTCTGCTGTGACAGACAAAAAATTGCGAGCCACCTGTATTCGGTCCAGCATGAGCCATAGACAAGACACCGCGGTCGTGGTGTTGATTTCCGCCATCTAGCTCACAATCAATTTGATAACCCGGTCCACCCGTTCCCGGCATACCACTTTCACCTTCTCTTGTATTCGGACATCCTCCTTGAATCACAAAATCAGGAATCACCCTGTGCCACTTTAAACCATCAAAATATCCATTCTCGGCAAGCTTCACAAAATTGGCCACTGTATTCGGAGCATCATCAGCATAAAATTCAACTTTCATGTCTCCTTTACTCGTCTTTATTAACGCATTCATAACTATCAGTTTTGATGGAACAAATGTATATTTTTTTCTGAAAAATTAAAACACTGTTGAAAACTTCGTTGATAAACCTATGAAAGTCCTTTAAAATAGAAGATGTAGACCTATTAAATTTGGTAAAACAGGATTTTAAATGGGTATGTTTAGCACATTGATCAAAAAAAAGTTATCTGACAATCAAGTCGCCAACATCTTCATCAACGCCATTTTCGACTCCGTGGACAAAGGATTTTGTGAAGTCGCCTCTCTAATCAATGAAGATCCCGTTTTTGTCAGCTCTCCAAAAATTAATAAAGATGCAAGCGGAGAATTTGGACTTATTATTATAGTTGGAAACCTTTCTTTTCTTGAAAGTACCTTTGATGCAGAACAAGCAGCAAATGTCGAGAAACTTATCTTTTTAAAACTTTCAAAGATTTATGAAATGGAAGCCGACGAATTCGAAAAATTAATCCGCAAATACCAAAGTTTTATATCACGCGTAAACCATCCTTCCAAAAATTGGATTTACGGTATGTCCAAAGCCATATTTCACAAATACAAACTTAATGACTTCCAAGACGAGTATTTCAAAAGGATGAGAGCTCCGAATCCATTATTCTTAAAAAGAATGGATGAAATAGTCTGTAACTATGTTTGGAACTGGGATGCCTTCTTTAAAAAGTATAGGCTATAACACACCCTTTTTAAATTTCTTTTGAATGTTTTTTTTATAATCGAAAAAAAAATGAAACCAAAATTCATTTATCTCGTTTGATAACATGCAAACAATAACTAATGAAAAAACTAATCTACGTATTGCTTCCGCTTGCAATTTCAGCAACTATTCCATGTCTCGGACTATATGCTCACAATAGAGTAGATTATGTTAAATCATACAGTACATACGCGGTGCAAAACATGAAAATGTATAATATACCCGCTAGCATAACCTTAGCTCAAGGGATTCTCGAATCTGGATCTGGAAATTCAGAATTGGCAAAGAAGTCCAATAATCATTTTGGTATTAAATGTGGTTCCAATTGGTCAGGAGGAAAAACCTACCATGATGATGATGCCAAAGGAGAATGCTTTCGAACCTATAATAGCGTATTAGATTCTTATAATGACCACAGTAAATTTTTAACGGAGAATCGGAGATATAGAAATCTATTTATATTGCGCATAGATGATTATAAGTCTTGGGCAAGAGGTTTAAGTAAAGCTGGTTATGCCACAAATCCAAATTACGCAAATCGTCTTATAGATATTATTGAAGATCTTCAGTTGTATGAATTTGATGAAGCTTTCTATATAGCAAAACCAATTAATACACATATCAGTTCGAAAAGAAAGAATGTTTCTACTATAAATGGAACAAATGTTATTCAAGTGAAGGCAGGTGACTCCTATTTTAAAATAGCAAAATCATTCGGCCTAACTCTGAGACAGATTCACAAATACAATGACACCAAGTATAAGGATCATGAAATACTTGAAAAAGGCACCTACGTGTATCTGGAACCAAAAAGGTTTAGGTCAAAGAAAAATAAATTTATTATCCTTTCAAAAAATTCAAGTCCTTTGGAAGTGTCTCAAAAAGAGGGCGTTAAACTAAAAGCACTAATGAGAAAGAATCATATTTCTTCTCCGGATGAACAACTGCGGAAAGGAGAGAAGGTATTCCTACGCTAGACATAGGTCTGCGGGAATTTGTTTGTTGTTTGTTTTTAAAGCCCCATTAACTTGGGGCTTTATTAATTTCTAATAATCACCCCCTACTTTGCCCCTCTTCTATTAAGACCGAAGAAATTTAAAAGATTAGAATCTTATTTGTAAATTCGCCGTTCAATGAAAAGCATACTACTCTTATTGCTACTTGCTATTTCGACATATTCTTTGAGCCATGAAACTTATTTCGCATTTGCAGAAATGGAATATGACGAAAATTGTTCCTGCCTTGAAATCAGTATTAAAGTCTCAGCACATGATTTAAATTCAATTGCTGAAAATGAAATCAAAAATTATTCAGGATTAGAAAAGGCCCTAAATAATGAAGAACAAAATCAAAAAATAATTCAAAACATTATCCTCCCAGGATTTATAATCACTCAAAACCAAAAAGAGCTTGAATTATTTTATGAAGGTTTTGAACTAAACAACGATGGAAACTGTTTATTTTTTTTACGGACACAGAAAATAGAGAGAAGCGTTGCAAACGTTAAATTCGATTTGTTTATGAGTGCCTACGTTGAACAACAGAATAAATTAATTTACAAAAAGTCTAATCACTCAAAAGAACCCTATACTTTTTTTGAGTCAAAGCGAGAAATAGAAATAACATTATGAAAAAGTCTTACTTATTTTCAATGATTCTTTTACTAACCGTAATTGTTCAGGTTCAAGGTCAGAAGAAATTTGCACAAATTGAAGAGCTCATCCCAACGCCAAATGAGTACAGAAATGCAGCGGGTGCTCCGGGTTACAATTATTACCAGCAACAAGCAGATTATAAAATGAATATTTCAATAGATGATGAAACTCAAATATTGAAAGGAGATGAGGTCATTACTTACACCAATAACTCTCCAGATCAGCTGAGCTATCTTTGGTTACAACTGGATCAAAATTTATTCGCAAAAGATTCAGATTCTAAATTGATCTCTGTCGAAAAAATGGAAGACTTTAGGGATATTAGTCAGATTCAGCGAAAGGTTTTTGACTATGATGGTGGATTTAAAATTGAAGAAGTTAAAAATCTAAATGGTAATGACTTAAAGTATTCAATCAACAAAACAATGCTGAGAATTGACCTCGACAAACCTTTAAAAACAGGAGCAAGTATCTCATTTAAAATTAAATGGTGGTATAACATCAATGATCGTATGGCGGTTGGCGGAAGGTCAGGATATGAATATTTTGAAAAAGAAGACAACTACATATACACTGTTGCTCAATTTTTTCCAAGAATGTGTGTGTATGATGATGTTTCAGGATGGCAAAACAAACAATTCTTGGGACGTGGGGAATTTACGCTCCCTTTTGGAGATTATGAAGTTTCTATCACTGTGCCTTCAGATCATATTCTTGGAGCAACTGGAGAGATTCAAAATGCATCTTCATTATTGACCTCTTCTCAAAGAAAGAGATTAGAGGAGGCTAAAAAATCAGATAAACCTATTTTTATTGTCACTGAGGAAGAAGCAAAAGCAAAAGAGTCAAAGCATTCCAAAAGAATGAGCACATGGAAATTTAAAGCCATTAATGTTCGAGATTTTGCATTTGCGACCTCGAGAAAGTTTATTTGGGACGCCCAAAACACCAATGTCGGCGGGAAAGATGTGCTTTGTATGTCTTATTATCCTAAAGAAGGTAATCCTTTGTGGGAAAGGTATTCCACAAAGCTGGTTGCTCATACGGTTCAAACCTATTCAAAATATACAGTGGATTACCCTTATCCTGTTGCCATTTCTGTGCACTCAAAGTCTATTGGTATGGAATATCCGATGATCTGTTTTAATGGAGGAAGACCGGAAGCTGATGGGACATATTCAGAAAGAACGAAATATGGAATGTGGGGTGTGATTATTCATGAAGTAGGACATAATTTCTTTCCTATGATTATCAACTCTGATGAACGTCAATGGACCTGGATGGACGAAGGACTCAATACTTTCGTGCAATATTTAACAGAACAAGAATGGGAGCGTGGGTACCCCTCTAGACGTGGCCCAGCTTATAAAATAGCGGACTACATGAAAGGAGATAAATCCAATATCTCCCCTATTATGACAAATTCTGAATCCATATGGCAGTTTGGAAACAATGCCTATGGAAAGCCTGCAACAGCACTGAATATTCTGCGTGAAACTATTATGGGAAGGGAGCTTTTCGATTACGCTTTTAAAACCTATTGCGAAAGATGGAAATTTAAACACCCTACACCTGCTGATTTCTTTAGAACAATGGAAGATGCATCCGCTGTTGATCTGGATTGGTTCTGGAGAGGATGGTTTTACAGTACCGAACATGTAGATATTTCATTGGAATCGGTTCAATTATTTCAATTGAACACTCAAAATCCAGAAATAGAAAAAGCTTTTTCAAAAGCACAAGCCGATAATCGTGATAATTTTAAAGGTGACATAGAAAATGTCACCTCTATCAAAGAAACAATAAATGAAAAAGACAGCAACATAGATGACTTTTATGCAAAGAGAGACTTATACAAGGTAGACAAATTGGATGAAAAAGAATATAAGGAGTTTCAAGTCCGAAATTCTGAAAAGCTTTCTCTTTTAAATGCAGACAACTACTATTACGAGCTGAACTTTAAGAATATTGGAGGTCTTGTGATGCCCCTAATTATTCGAATATCGTATACCGATGAGTCCTCTGAAATCATTAGAATTCCTGCAGAAATTTGGAGGAGAAATGAAGTAAATGTTTCAAAAGTGTTGATTTTAGATAAAGAAGTTTCTTCATTTAGATTAGACCCATTATTGGAAACCGCTGACACAGACCTTTACAATAACGCCTGGCCAAGAGAGGTCGTTCCATCAAGGTATGACCTTTTCAAAGAACGAAAAATGAGAATGCAAATGCGGGAAAACCCAATGCAACGTCAAAAAAGAGTTGATGAATTAGGGAACTAAGCATAATTATTTGATGTATTCATGAAATCTTTCATTTTTCTTTTACTTTTTCTTATATCCTTTTTTTTTGGTCGCACACAAAATCTCGTGGACATAACTGTTGGAGGCAGTTATGCATTCACCAATACATTCAATGTAATTTCCACAAACTATAATGGTACTGGTGAAGGCATAGGATGGTCTGCAAATCTTTATACTGCAGCAGAAATGGGTCCGAGTAATGACTTATTAAGCTTAAGGTGGATGATTGATTACGCAGCGACGACCTCAGGGTCAAGTTTTTTAATGACCGATGTAAGTATTTATCTTTTTGAATATGGTGCTAATTCTGTGTTTCCAAATGAGGATATACCTGATTTAATTGCGAACGGAGCCGTTAATGTTTTTCAAGGGGATTTAACATTTACACCTCCAGTTTCGAACCCACCAACCCATTGCGAAGCGGAAGTTACTTTTTCTGTTCCATTTACATACACAGCAGGAAACTCATTGGTTGTATATGTGGAAAAAACTACACCGTATAATTTTGGTAGCTTATCGCCATATTATGGATACATGTCGGGGGCCACAGGGCTCAGGGTACTCTCCAATTGGTCTGGAACAGTGGCAAACCCTATTTTACCTGTTGCAAATAATTCTAATGAAGACAGGTATGCGCTCATAAAATTTAATGAAACAAACCCAAATCTTTGCCTTACAAGCCCATGTGTAGCTGGTGTGGTTTCTAATGACGAATTTTTGTGCTCGGGAAATAATACGGCTACATTAAGTATTAGCAATCCCAACGGCTTGGATCTACAGTGGCAAGTACTTAACGCAGGTCTATGGGAAGATATTTCAGGTGCCAATTCGGAGACTCTAACGGTAAACAACATGCAAACCACTACCCAGTACCAGGTATTAGTTTCGGGAAGCTCTTGTAGCACTGTTAGCTCCGACATTATCACTGTAAACGTGATAAATTCTCCACCTCCTCCTGAAATTGATGTGGTAACCCAACCCATTTGCCCCAATAATACAGGAAGCGTTTCTTTCATAAACCTTCCTTCACCCGAAAATTGGACCATAACGGGAAATCCAAGCGGGAGCGTTTCCGGAACAAGCACCACAGGCACAATTGGCAATCTTACTCCTGGTTCATATTTCTTTTCAATTACTGTGGGAACTTGCTCGTCATCAGAAACGATTAATCCTATTGTTATTGTTTCTCCCCAAACACCAACTCCTGGGGTTACCAACAATAATTACACTGCATGTATAGAAGATGAGCAAACCGTAGATGACCTTCCTGTAACTTTTTCTAACACGCCCATCATTAGTTTAGAAATTGGAGGGGCTATATCAACGGTCCCATTGACTGACACACTAGTTACAGGCCTTTATTATGTTTCACAAATAGACAATACAAACGGCTGCAACCAATCAGATAGTGTAAGCATCAACGTTGTTATTGAACAATCTTCCACACCTCAAATATCGAATAACAACATTCAATTGTGCGAATCCGATTCCATTACTTTAGGAGGCCTAGGTGTTACAGGCAATGGAGGAATTCTAAATTTTTTCTTTTGGGATGGAGCGTCAATTATAGCCGTAGCAGAAAGTGAATTGGCAGTAACAGGCACATACTATGTTACCCAAACAGGACCTGGAAATAGCTGTGAAAGTATCGACAGTCTTGAAATAAATGTCTCTGCAACTGGTCTTTCAGCCCCCACAACAAACAACTCCTCACCAGTATTTTGTGTAATAGATGACCTGATTGTAGGAGATTTGGATGTAATTAGTAATTATCCTACCTACTTTTTTGATAACGGAAGCTCAACGGTGACTGTAAGCACGAATGATTCATTAGAGCAAGGTGAATATATAATTATTGATATTGATCCATTAACCGGTTGTCAAAGCACAGACAGCTTGTTCATTTCAGTTACTTTAAATGACCCAATGGCCCCCACTGCATTGAATAATACACCGATATTTTGTGAAACAGATACGCCAACAATCAATGATCTCGTTGTGGATGGCTCAAATATCAATTGGTATGATATCAATGGAAATGCCCTAACAAGTAATACTGATTTAACGACCAACACAACATACTTTGCAACACAAACCATAGGTACTCCTCCCTGTGAAAGCTCTACATTTTTAGAACTGAGTGTAACAATACTAAATACCCCTCCCCCAACGTCAAATCAAACCATTCAGGCATTTTGCGAAGACGAAAATCCCACATTACAAGATGTTGATATTACTGGAAGTGACATTACTTGGTATGACGCACCCTTGAATGGAACGTCAATTGACCCCACTACTCTATTAATTAACGGACAAACCCTTTACGCAAGTCAAAGTATAAATGGCTGTGAGAGTACTGATCTTTTAGAAATAACAATAGTTATTCAAACAGCTATCGATGGAGGCTTCATTACTTCCGGCACCTCAGGGTGCGCTCCTTTTGATGTCATTCTAACAGCAAATTTCAATACATCGGATACAGATGTGATCTACTCCTGGTTTATTGATGGAGCTGCAGTAGGGAATTCTCCAAGCTTAAATTACACTTTTGAAAACCAAGGCTGTTATGATATTCAGCTTGACATCAATTCAACAGACTATTGTCAAAGCTCAACTCAAGCGCTAGATTATATATGCGTTTTACCTGAACCAATTTCGCAATTTACCGCAAACCCTAATGTTCTTACATCGCCAACACAATTGGTGAGTTTCACAAATCAATCTGTGAATAGCACTCAATACATTTGGGATTTTGGAAACGGAAATAATTCAAGTATTACAAACCCAGATTACAGCATTACGATAAACAACAATTTTATTGAGGTCTTTTTGACAGCTATTTCAGATGAGGGTTGTGAAAATACGAGTAGTTTGATCCTAACGTTAAATGAAACCTATGACCTTTATGTTCCTAACACCTTCACGCCTGATTCAGACGAGCATAATCAAACATGGGGACCTGTATTTCTAGAAGGTTTTGATAAGTTTAACTTTCAACTTTTGGTATTCAATCGATGGGGAGAAATTGTTTGGGAAAGTAAAGACGCTGATGCGAGATGGGATGGAACTTATTCAAAAAGTCCATATATGTGTCCGGATGGAATTTACACCTGGAAAATCAACTACAAACTAAAAGAAACGGACGAACGTATCACTCGAACTGGTCATGTGAATATCATGAGGTAATCACCAAAAAGCGACCTCTATTTTTTTCTAAAGAATATTTTAACCGGAACACCGTTAAAGTCAAAATGCTCGCGCATTCTGTTTTCAAAGAAACGCTTATATGCATCAGTAATATATTGAGGCAAATTACAAAATACGGCAAATGAAGGAGCGTGAGTTGGCAGCTGCTGAATAAACTTAATTTTTATATACTTTCCTTTCACAGATGGTGGTGGCGTGGAATGCACAACATCAAGCATAATGTCATTTAATTTTGAGGTAGGTATTTTTTGGATTCGATTTTCAAATACAGTCATTGCCGTCTCAATGGCCTTATGAATTCTCTGCTTTGTAATGGTTGAAGTGAAGATAATGGGGACATCATTAAAAGGTGCAAGTTGTTCACGAATTTTATCTTCATATTTTTTAACCGTGCTGTGATCTTTATCTATTAAATCCCATTTATTGACAAGCACTACTAATCCCTTTGAATTTTTTTCAATCATATAAAAAATACTCAAATCCTGCTTTTGAACGCCCTCCTGTGCGTCTATCATAAATAAACAAACATCTGAGTTTTCAATGGTCCTTACCGAACGCAATACAGAATAATATTCAATATCTTCAGTGACCTTGGCTTTCTTTCGAATACCAGCAGTATCAATCAATAAGAAATCAAATCCAAAAGCATTATAACGCGTATGTATTGAATCTCTTGTGGTTCCAGAAATATCAGTTACGATATTACGCTCCTTACCAATAAATGCATTAATGATAGAAGATTTACCCACATTTGGCTTTCCCACTATAGCCAATCTTGGAAGACCCAACTCTTCTAATACAGATTCATCTTCATGGTCAAAGTGAGTAACAATCTTATCTAATATTTCACCGGTACCAGATCCATTCGTGGCTGATAAGTCAAAAACATCACCCAATCCGAAAGCATAAAATTCAGAAGACAATCCTACCCGTGCTGTATTGTCAACCTTATTTGCCACAACTAGAATTTCTTTATTGCTCTTTCTTAATAGGTTGGCAACGACCTGATCCATTTCAACTACACCTGTAGTTACATCAACCATAAAGACAATAACCGAGGCCTCATCAATAGCCAATTCAACCTGCCTTCTAATTTCTCCTTCGAATATATCCTCTTTGGTTCGAGCGTATCCCCCTGTATCGATTACAGAAAACTTACAACCATTCCATTCTCCTTGACCATAAATCCGGTCTCGAGTCACACCACTTACCTCTTTTACAATGGCGTCTCTTGACTCTGTAAGCCGATTAAAAAGAGTCGATTTACCCACATTGGGTCTTCCTACTATGGCGATAATATTTGACATGTTATTCTTTTAGTAACCGTATTTTTTTAGCTTTTGTTCTGAGCTTCTCCAGTCCTTATCGACTTTGACAAAATTTTCTAGATAAACTTTTCTATCTAAGAATTTCTCTAAATCAATTCTTGATTTTTTTCCGATTTTCTGAAGCATCTCCCCTCCTCTACCGATGATAATGCCCTTTTGAGAATCTCTTTCAACAATGATTTGAGCACGTATTCTAATCATCCGTCCATCCTCTTTGTATTCCTCCACAAGAACCTGACAGCTGTATGGAATTTCTTTTTGACAAAGCTCGAATATTTTTTCACGTATAATTTCCGATATAAAAAAACGCAACGGTCTATCCGTTAAATCATCTTTATCATAATATGGAGGGCTTTCTGGAATATGCTGAACTATTTCATTCCACAATTCACTTACATTAAATTCATGTAACGCAGAAATAGGACAAACCTTTGCATTAGGAAGCTGTTTCTGCCAATATTCAATTCGTTTAAAGACTTCCGTTTGCGAAGACAGGTCTATTTTATTAATCAAACAAAACACGGGCACAGAGAGCTTCTTAATGCGCTCTAGTGTTTTGACATGATTCATCTCTTTTTCTTTTGTATCCGTAACGAACAACAAAACATCTGCATCCTTAATCGATCCTTGAACACTATCCATCATGTTGTCATGAAGCTTGTAGGCTGAATTCACTACTCCGGGTGTATCTGAAAAGACAACCTGAAGATCATCTTCATTTACAATACCAATAATACGATGTCTTGTCGTTTGCGCTTTTGATGTCACAATAGATATGCGTTCACCAACCAAACGATTCATTAAGGTCGATTTTCCTACATTAGGACTCCCTACAATATTTACAAAACCTGACTTATGTGCCATATGAAGTGAATTGGGCGCAAAGGTACGACATTTAAAATGATGTTGTAAATAATTTGATTAATCTATACTTTTAAGGAATATATCCGATTTTGAAAAAAAAAATATTTCTTTTTATTTCTTTACTAAGCATACTCGTTGTCATTTATTATCGAGAAAAATTTGCTCTCATTTTTTCAAACCCTGAAGACTTTTTAAACTTGTTTCTAGAAACTTCGAAAATAGCCGCATTCAGTCTATATGCCTTGGCTTTAAATTTGGCGGTCTTCGTTCTGGCTGCATTTATTGAAATACTGTCAATTGGATGGACAAAATCATCTATAAAAAGATTGCTTTCAAATCGATCAAAATCGACATATGGTGATTTATGGTGCTGGGCTTTATCCATTTTTAATCTATATGATCTATTTGTCCTGCTCTTTTCATTTGGATTTTTCTATGCTACGACTAGCCTAGTGATGCACAACGCTTACGAGATTCATTTGATTAATAAAATAGGGTCTCCAATCATTGCCTTTATTCTTGTCTTTACCATTTCAGATTTTAAACACTTCATCTGGCATTACTTCATGCACAAAAGACCATTTTGGGAATTGCATAAATACCATCATTCTGCAACAGAGTTTAATTTAATAACAACTACGCGAGGTCATTTTTTGGAAAAAGGATTTTTAACAATAATAGATGCTTTTGTATTCCTTCTGTTGGGAATTCCCCCAGAATATTTTGTATTCATTGCTTTTGGAAGAGAATTTTATGCCTTTGTTTTGCATGCTGACGTCAACTGGTCTTTAGGTTGGGTAGGTAAATACATCTTTATATCACCTAAGGCGCATAAAATTCATCACAGTGATGATGAAAAACATTTTGGCAAAAACTTAGGAACATTTTTTAACTGGTGGGACCATATTTTTGGAACCTTTCTAGATACGGATGAAGAAATTCAAATAGGAGTAAAAGACTCCTCATATAATAAAAAAGGATTTTGGAATGACATGATTATTGGAACAAAGGAGTTCGCAATGGCAACAATTCAAATGATAGGCAAAAAGTAACAAAAATCAATGTAGCTTTTGTCTCTTTATTAGGTATTGTTGAAGAACCGGCTCTACGCCATCTGCAATATTAACCTCTACAAAATCAATACTAAGATTTACACATTTCATCCTGATTTCTTCAAAATACGATTTTATTCTTTTCTCATATGTTTCTCGGATTTCATTTGGATTAAGCTTCATCTTTTCGCCTGTTTCCATATCGATAAGCTCATAGGGACGATTTTCAAGCTCCAAATCCTTTTCTATCGCATTGTCTAAAACCTGAAACAAAACCACTTCATGCTTATTGTGTTTTAAATGCTGTAACGACTCAATGACCTCATTAACACTACTTGGATCATCAAGTAAATCCGTAAATATCACTACAAGGCTTCTTTTGTGAACCAATTCTGCAACCTCATGTAAAGCATCTGAAGTAGTGGTTACATTTTTTTCTTTAGGATTATAATCCTTTAAACCTTTTTCGAGTTCAACATAAAGCTGACGGTGATGACTTTGAGAAGATTTAGATTCACTCAAGAATTCTACTTTTTCATTAAAAAAACCGAGCCCTACTGCATCCCGTTGTCTTCTCAAAAGCTCCATTAAGCTGGCTACAGCATAAACCGAAAATTCAATTTTGGATATATCTGTGTACTTAAAAAACATTGAGCTTGAAGAATCAATCACAAAATAGCATCTCAAATTGGTTTCCTCCTCATATTTTTTGGTATACATTCTTTCCGTTCTACCATAAAGCTTCCAATCTATATGCCTTGTGGATTCACCATTATTGTAGAGTCGATGCTCAGCAAACTCAACTGAAAAGCCATGAAAAGGACTCTTATGCATCCCCGTAATAAACCCCTCAACTACTTGCCTGGCGAGTAATTCCAAATTTCCAAATTGGGCAAGCTTTAAACGATCAATGGGCATAAATTAAAATTAGATTAAGTTTTATTATTTAGGTGCCTATATACTGTATTCAACAAAACGCCAAATAATATCAAAAAGACACCAACATATACAATCAAATTGAGTCTTTCATCAAAAATAAACAATCCGATGAGAAGTGCATAAATAATGCCTAAATACTGAAATGGTGCAATAACAGAAGCGTGACCATAATGCAGCGCTTTAGTCAATAAAATTTGAGCAAACTGTGTGAATACTCCTATTATTAATAAGAAAAGCCATTCAATTCCAACAGGATGAACATAATCGAACAAACACCAAATTACCATAAAAGGAATCGATACCATTGGGAAATACAATACAATATTTATTGGGTGATCAGTGGATTTAAGCTTTACAATTGCCGTATATGCAATCCCTGAAATCGAAGCAGAAAGCATTCCCAATCCCAGCCATAAATAATCAATTGATAGTGTATTATTATTGCTAAGGATATCTTGTAATGAGATCAGAGCTACTCCAATAAAAGCAAAAGCAACAAACAACCATTGAACCTTAAAAATTCGGTCACCTATAAGTAGCATTGTGAACAACATTGTAAATATAGGAGCGAGATACTGGATTACTGCTGCAATAGCAAAAGGCAAATGCTGTATGGTCATAAAAAATATAGTGAGTGCCACCGTTCCAGAAATTCCTCTAATGAATAACCATTTTTTATTGACACCAAAAAAACGATATCCTCTATACTTAATAATTATTGAGCTCAGCACAAAAGAAACCAGAGATCTTGCAAGAACAAGCTCATGGGCAGGAATATATTGAACTTTATATGAGATAAATTCAGTGGCGCCACTTTGCCCAAAAAGCTTAACAAAAAAATTCACAACCAAAAAACAGATTCCTGACAGAATAATAAAAAGTATACCCTTTTTCACTTCCTTAAACTAATTATGCCCCTCCTTTTTGTTTGACTCGATAGCCCATATCAATAAGCATTTGAATGGCTTTTTTCACAAAATTACCTTGGATTAATATTTCTGATTTTTTTACTGATCCTCCCACACCAAACTTATTCTTTAAGGTTTTAGACAAGTCTTTTAAATCATCCTCAGTACCAATAAATTCCTCAATTAAAGTAACCTCCTTTCCTCCTCGGTTTTTTCGGTCCAAAGAAACATATAAGCACTGTTGATTAGGTGGTAAAGTCTCATGATCTTCATTTAGCTCCTCTTGAAATTCAAAATCCGGATTGGTGGAATACACCACATTAATTCTTTTTTTATTTTTTTTTGACATATCGAATCTATTCAATTAAAAGTATGAATGACAAAAGTAATTTATACTTTGTAAGTATAATATTTAATTTTACTGCGTTATAGTATTACATGGGAGAAAACAAAAAGAAAATTGTTACAATTGTAGGTGCAAGACCTCAAATCATTAAGGCTTCTGTAATTAGCAGGGCTATAGCTCAGTATTTTTCAGATTTTATGAAGGAGGTCATTGTGCATACTGGGCAGCATTATGCTGAGAATATGTCCGATATTTTTTTTAAAGAGCTTAATATCCCTGAACCTGCATACAACATTAAAGTAGGTTCAGGTACTCATGGCTCTCAAACAGCGCAAATGATAAAAGGTATTGAAGAAATTCTCCTCAAAGAAAAACCTGACGCCGTTATTCTTTATGGTGACACAAATACAACTATTTCTGGAGCAATTGCGGGCTCAAAAATTGGAATCCCGATAATCCATATAGAGGCAGGATTGAGAAGTTACAATAAAAAAATGCCAGAAGAAATAAATAGAATCACCTGTGATCATATGTCATCTTTACTATTTGTTCCTACCTCTGCTGGTATCGAAAACTTATCAAAAGAAGGTTTTAATATCAAAAATAAAGGAACAGCTTCTATCGACTCTCCCAACATTTATCATTGTGGTGATATTATGTACGACAACAGTCAATTTATAGAGAGTCATCCTCAAATTGAATCGACAATTTTAAATGATTATAATTTAAAAGAAGGTGGTTATATCTTGTTCACCATTCATAGAGCAAATAATACAGACAAAAGTGAAAATTTACTTAATATTTTATCGGCACTAGTAGATGCTCAATATAAAACAGGTTTAAAAATAATACTTCCCTTACA
>Ga0315315_10002523_pt1 | contig 16789 bp, 7 predicted proteins | sample M140m3416metaG_FD_203699 | JGI IMG/M metagenome (GOLD analysis project Ga0315315, IMG submission 203699) | Ammonia-oxidizing marine archaeal communities from Monterey Bay, California, United States - M1 40m 3416 | ecosystem: Environmental > Aquatic > Marine > Intertidal zone | place: USA... | reverse complement strand
AAAGAAGACACTCCTAAGCCTAAGAAGAAGCCCGCCCCCAAGATTGATCAGCGTAGAATTGCCAAGGCTCAAGAAGATTTAGAAAAAGCTAATGAGGCAGTGCGTGTAGCTCAAGCTGAGGTTGATCAGGCTTCACAGGGTAGGGTTAAAAAGACAGGCAAGGATGCGTTAGTATCTGTCACTCCACTCGCAGCAAGAGAGAGTAAACTTAAGGACGCAAAGGCACTACAGGGTGCAGCACAAAGGGAGCTTGATCACGCCAAAGGTATTGATCTATCTGATCCTCTAGTAAAGCTAGATAGATTGTTAGGCAATGAGCCAGACTCACCGCAAAAAACTGCATCAATAAAGAAGCAGGATAGCGATAAGCAAAAGAAAGTAGTTAAAGCCCAACGAGGTGGAGCCAAAAGAAAGGGTGCTAAGTTACAGCACAGTAGTCCAACAGGTCAGGTGGATGAGTATAGTGTCACAGAGATAGATGACATTGGATCCATTAAGAGCTATAAGTCAAAGGATGGTAGAGATTATAATGCAAGAAAGAAGACTATAGTAGATGACATCCGCAGTAAAACGCAGGACTTTAATGAGGGATTCATAACACCCGAAGAGCTTACGAAGCTTATTAAAGAAGAGTTTAGTGAGGTAGGGACAACAACTGAGCGTTGGGTACTAGAGGTAGCTGATGATATACTTCAAGACCTAAGGCGTAGGGTTGGTAGTGGTGCTTCCAATAAGCAACTACACAGAATAAGGGTGCTTGAGATATACAATAACTTTAGGAGAGAGCCTATTAGTGTTCAGCATGAAGTCATTGAAGGTGTTACCTCAACTAAAACCTGGCAATTCTTTTATCCTGTAACCAAGAGAGAGTATACCGACCTAGATGGAAAGACTAGGGGCGGGCAGGGCATAGCTATATCTGGTTCAGTTGATGCATCTAATCCAGTCTCCGCCGCCCTTGGCGTTCAGGGGCTAATGAATAAGGAGCAGTTTGATAGGGCTACTAAGGCAGGTAACCTACAGAATCCACTGAATGCAGATGGGGAAATTATGTCAATGGGAGTTTTGTTTAACACAAACTCCTACGAGAAGAGTACACTTCGGAAATATTACTACGGGATAAGGCTTGGCGGAGCTAAGACTAACAAGCCCCTTGGGTACTCGAAAGATTTTGATGATGGTCAGGGAAGTAGACCAATAGCCTTTCTTATATTGAAAGATGCTAATGGCACTTATATTACTGATCACACAGGTAGGAGAATCAAGGTTGTTAATCCAGCGGGTGAGGTAGTAAAGAACCCAGACTCAATCGTTGTACCTAAGTCAGACTCAGCAATACAAGTATATCGAACAAAGGCTGGACAAAACCCACAGTGGGCAACGGTTGGAACAGAGATAGATGTAGCTGGGCAAGATGCTTCATCTATAATCACAACTCTCAGAGATAAGGACACTGGAGGTAATGGCTCTACTACTAACCTAGGGGGCAAGAAGGGTGATAGGTATAGGACTAGAGGTGTTATAATCTTAGAGTCTCCTAATGGTAGTATAGTTATGTCTGGCCTTTCAGATTTTACCTCAGACACAAGGAAGGGTTCATCTGCCGCAGGATCACTTGGTGTGTTGGGTATGCTTAATAGTAAAAATAATATTGAGCTATCAAGATCAAATAAGCCTGCGAAACTTCAGGATGTCATTGATGCAGGCTTTAAGCCTATATCGGTAATAAGGTTAGAGAAGTTCATGAAGGGTGAGGATAAAACTATTGACTCTCTCAATGGTTATCCCGAGCAGAAAACATGGAAGACTTTAAGCGACTACAAGGATTGGGTTGAGCCTATAAAAACAGGTACAACTGGAACCAGGCAGAGTAACCTGGACACTCCAAGATCTGAGATCCTTCAGTCTATACCAAAAATAGCTAGCGTACTATTAGATCGCAATCTAACAGTGAGGCAGCTTGATAGATTTCTTACCCTTATAAGGAAGGATTATGTGCCTAGGTCTCCAGAGGACTTGGCAAATCTTTTTAATGGTGCGAACAAGGATGCAATACTTGCGAGAATAAATACCCTGATTGATGCACGACTTCCATCGGACTTCCTTATGTGGGATGATGTGTTTATTTCAATTACGCAAAATAATTCTAGCCCCGCAGAGCATTTAATAAAAGTAGCTGAAGCAGCTGTCGATGCACAGAACAAAAGCATAGCCGACTCAACACCTATACAATCGGATGAGATTATAGAAGAGATCGAAGAGTCACCCGAAGTAAAGGTGACAGAGAATGATTACATTCAAGCGGAAAAGGAACTTAGAAGTGAGGGGACTTGGATGCCGTCACCCCTTCCTGCCTCCGAGCGGTCAACTTATGGCGTAAACAATAGAGCTAAGAGAATAGCAGAAGCTAGAGAAGGCAAGGTTAAGCGCAGGATAAGCGACACCAATCACGAGATATCAAAATCTATAGAATTAGATAGAGATTTCACGCAACTCCTTGAAGCTTTAAGTAAGAGCGGTGTTGATGTGCAGTTGTTTAAGAAAAACATGGAGAGTGTTTATGGGTTTCTCCATGCAAACAATGCAGAGATATCAACGAATGAAGCCGACACCATTATAAGGATGGTAATGAATGACCTACTTAGGCCAGACGGAACAAATATTTTATCACTATACCATGAGTCCACCCACTTCGTTTTAGATAGCCTTCCAGAGATGGACAGGCAGGCTTTACTGAATGCTATACATGAGACCAGTAAGGAGTTTGGGAATAAGCATCTCAAGAAAAGGATGGAGAGGGCTAGGAATAAGTACGATGAGGGCAGGCTTAGTCTGGATCAGCTTAGGGAAATTGAGTCAGCCGAGGAGGTACTAGTTGAAACTGTAGCTAAAAACTTAGCCGACACCAACATAAAGAAGGGAACCATTCGGGCTGTAATAAGAAAAATTAGGGAGGTATTCTATCAGATATACAGAGCGGTAGCTGAAGCAGCTGGCTTTGATCCCATGATAGCGGCAGATCTTTCGGAGAAATACTTGAGAGTTAAGATGGAGCAGTTTATCGCTAGAGATAATGAAACTTTGCCACCATTTCTTTCATGGCTTAAAGGCCCAGAGTTTACTGCTGGCGAGAAGGCGGGAACTTTAACCAGAGTAAGAGATCCTCACTTGATACCCGACTTGCTTAATCCTGTTACGGGAGACCTTAAGAATGTAGAACTGACTCCCTCCTCACCTACTGCGATTGTAGTTAATAGACATAATCAAACCACGGGCAAGGAGACTAGATATACAACCGAAGTAAGGGCAGGGTTAAATGATTCCCTTTGGGCTGAGTTCGGTGATAAAGAATTAACTGTATCGGAGTTAACCGCATTTGCGGAGAATGATACCCTCTCGAATTTATATAGGGATATGAATAAGACAGGTCTTATTGCACCTGATATTCGCATCTTAAATAAGAGTACGATGTCTAGATTGTTTCAGGGCAAGGTGGCTCAGTACCACTATGCGGCTGGGCTAGCAAGACCTGTCATATTTATATCTAAGGACTTCGGGATAGCGAGTGCGATCCCCACAAATGAGACTGAGAAGTCAAGGTATCTTGAGATACAGAAGAACGCCTTGGCGGAAATACTTGGGCATGAGCTAACCCATCACATTACTGAGTCGGTTTTTGTAGAGGCTGAGATGTCAGGAAGAATTGCTCAGGCTCAATTTGGTGGCAAGGCAAGGCAGGCAAAAGCAGATTGGGTGTCTTTATTTGAGGCTGCTAAAAGATTCTCGAATGACCCAATGCAGTATGGCCTGACTGATGTAAGAGAGTTTATATCTGAAGCCAGGAATAATCCTCAGTTCCAGGCTTACCTAAAAACTATACCACTTCCAAATAACCTATCTAAAAGATTTAAGATTAAGGGTAGAATTTGGGACGGGCTTGGTTACGCAATGGGTAGAGTGGTTCAGCCTAAGGCTAGTATTCATGCATTAACTGGTGCTTTAATGAAGCAGACGCTGGAGATTGGTGCATTAACTAAGAGAAGCAGGGCTAGGGTTGATCCAATAATGAAAGTTCTAAGTGATCCAACGATTACGCCCGAAGAAAAGATACTATACACATTAGAGGGTTTTGCCATTAATAGCATTATATCCAGAATGCCATCGGTTAGTAATAGAAAAACTCTCAATGAAGCTCAGTCAATAAACATAGAAGAGACTACCATTATAGATGAGCAGGAAGTGCCGATGCATTACTTGGAGACAACCGACCAGGGGCAGGACTATCTAGGTGAGAGGCTTTTGCCGAACAAGAGATACTTACTTTCTCAACCTAGATCGCAGAAGAATCCAACTCCCCCTTTAAGCGAGGTGAAGAATCCCATGATTGCGATAATGGAGGGAGAGGGTAAGCGTCCCGCTGATGAGGATATGTGGAGACTAGTAAGGACACCTTCATTTAGAAACTTTTATGGTGACTGGATGCTTGGATTTCAGGGGGTTGAGGGAGAGAATCCAACTACAGAGGTAGGGTTCTTTAGGCACGCCCAAACAAATGAGCCAAGGTTTATTTTTCATGGAAGATCATCACAGTCTCATAGGAGAAAAGTTACTGTCACCGATGACAATGTAGGCGTTAACCTGCCAGCTCCTAGTAGTCAGATAATAAGCGGAAAGAAGACTGATATAGGTGGGGGGCAACTTGATCCAGATATATCTGATAATGAACTAGAGTATTTTTCATCTATTGATGCAGGGAAGAATGGAGGCAACGAGGCTGATGATACTAAATATGGTGTATTCCTGTCATTGACTGGGCGACCTGCGGTTGGTTGGTCTGAATCATTGCAAGCTCATAGGGGAATGTCTCAGGATGCACTGCGGGTTACATTAAGGCAGAGGTATTTAAAGTCATACTATGAAAACTTCTCTATGGCAGGAACTTCATCTCAGGCTAAGCTTATACTTGATGATGAGATTATGACAAATGAGGGTCTTAATAATCTAGCACCCATATACTTAACTAGTGTTATTAGTTCTAGTGAGGCAACCATAGATGAGTCTGAGCTATACCCAGTTCCATCAAGCTTACTATCAGGCTCAATACTGGAAGAGGAGTTTACTGAGGGTTATGTATATGATGAGATTACAGGTGAGCCTAGCTTAAGTCAGAATGTTCACCACAAAAACACAGGCAAAGACGGGTGGGGTTATCCTGTCCACAAGAAGAATAAAGCTATTGGGAGAATGTTCTATCTTCCTGGGGTAGTGTCTACTCCGCATGAAAATTTAGTTTCTAATGGTGTAATCATCAGGGATATATCAAATGTAAAGCATTACGCAACTGTAACTAACGATAAGGAACCTTTGGGAATGATTGCTATTGAAGGAAAGGATGGTCAACTTTCCTACTTTAGGGTCAAATCAGACTTGTATAGTGACCCAGATCTTGGTGTCGTGAAAACAAGCCTTACCCGCAATGGGTTGATTAGTGGTGAAGTTGAACCAGCGTCAGTTGCAAGTCCAGAATCTTTAAAATCATATATGTTCTCGGGTGAAGTAAGTGCGGAAGCTTTAGGCAAACATCTTGAGCAAGTATCACACGAGGAGTTTACTGCTCACGCAAGTTATATGGGTGAGCAAATGAGTACACTGCTTGAGGCTAGCGTAGAAAATGTTCAACGCTCACTGACTGGTACATCCTTTACGGCACAGGTTAGTAGTATACCATCAACTCAGACTTTACTGCAGACGGAGGACAAGGTTGCTGACCTTGAATCAGGTATCCCGACTAGCGATCAAAATAATCCCACATGGCAGGATGCTGCGAACCGCTATGATGTAGATGTAAGGGACTTAATAGAGTACCAAGGTGGGCTAGTATATTATGATACAAGTCTTTCTGAGAGGGAAAAGAATGCCCTAAGGAAGGAAGCAAAGAAATATAATAAAAGGTTAGTTGAGCCTGATGAGGCAATAAACTCAAACCTTGTACCCACTACAGACTCAATTCAGGTTCCTATACTTGATGAGAATATGTTTACGGAAGGGATGATACTTCCTTTGTTTACAAGTGCAAAGAATCCCTTGGTGATAAATGAGGAAGGCGTGCAGAATCAACAATACGGAAACTCATCAAGTTTATTTATAGCTGCATCTCAGCATATCACTGGAGCCAGGATACCTTGGTTTAGTCAGGGTCAAAAGAATATCCCTATAAAAGATGGCAAGCCAGTGCTATCAGGTTTTTATTCAGACGTGCATGACCTCTCAGTGTTATACAATATGTCAGGTCGCGTACTTAAGGGGGATGGCACGCTAACAGGAGGAAAGGTTTTCAACGAAAAGAGCTTTATGTCTGACCCCCTTATTAATTTAAGGAACCCAATTACTGCATTAAGTAAGGTTACAAGCACTGACTTCAATGCGAAGGGTGACACCAATGCCATGTCCATAGAAAGCTCAAAGCTAGAAGATCTACTTGCGGGTGACTACAATTTAGAACTCATGGACAATGAGGAGGTGGAAGAGATCCGAGACTCACTCGAAGGCATGACCTCATCGGATGTACACAAGTATGGCAACGATCTACCTTCAGGTAAGTCGGCACTAGATCCAATTCAGTACTTCATTGAGAATGATTCCGTTTCAGAAACTATATCATGGATGGTTCAAGAGGGGTACAGTAAGGCTGACCTTGCTACAATAACATCTATACTTAATTTTGGCAAAGAACTGAATGAGGTTGATTTTGTATTAAATAAGCAAGAACAAATAGATAAAAAGAGAAAGCCGAAGGGTAGTAGGTTTGAGGATACACTTAATAACTATAGTGTGTTTAATCCTGATGGTGCTGTAGTGCCAACCAGGGAGCAAGAGCAGGCATTCAAGTATGCCTTGATTCAACACGCCGAACTAGCAGGTATGTCACACTCAAGACTGTTAGGGTTAATAACCTTAAAGTATAAACTTGAGCAACTGTCAGAGGGTAGTGCAACAAGTGACGACCCCCATTTCTCATTTATAGATGTAGCCAGAAGGCTTGATGAAACCAAGCCCGTTGTTGTTGATAAAGATAGCACGCCATTTATGGATGGTGCGGATGTATTTGTTCAAGATGGAAGAATGTTCAAGCTCGATAGGATGAGCAAGGAGCAGGCGAGCCAAGAAGTTTTCGGGTCAATAATCCTGAATATGTCAGGCGTACTTAACCCACCAAAGACCCTCGTAGAAATAGAAGGTGCTGGGCCAGAGGGACAATCCGAGTATGCGGTTGTCACACCAGTAGGGTTTACCGAAGTAAAGGAAGGTATGCCCACTAATACAATAAATTGGGCGGGCGGTGCTAGGCTTGCGGGAGTAAATATAAATAAAGACAATACCAAAGCTGTTAATGTATTTCTTAGGAGCGGTACTCAACTATCTTACGGAGCAACAGATGCCATAGAAACAGGGATGTATTTTGGTAGCACCACTATCAAGCAAGGATTAGGTAGTATTGATGGGCAAGAGACACAGGATCAGCTCACTGCTGGCGGTGGACTTCTTAACAATATACCTGAAGAATTTATAGCACTAGCTGCGGCGGATGCCGAACTAGAAAGTACACCAAGTCAGTCTTTGATTAGGTCGGGCGAAGATCTATATGGAGGCAACTCAACACTAGAACAAAGGCAGTCACCAGAAGGAGAAGTGTTGTTTGATAATGGATTATGGAAATCTAAAACATTATTAACTAAGGTTGACAAAAGAGGTACTGCATCTAACAGAAGACTTTACGGGGAAGCGGTCGGTAGTGCGGTAACAAATTACATTACTGGAGGTTTGGTGGCGGTTGCTAAGGTAAGAAATGGAAACCTTGAGCAATACAAGGTGGATGATATGCAAGAGATGAAGGAGCTTAGGTCTCAAAGGAAGCACACTCTTGATGAGTCGGCAACCGAGCAAGACTTGGCAGATATTGGTGACCTTAACAATCAACAGTATGTCCTTGATTTAATTAAACACGGGATCGCTGACTACATTGTAAACAATAGAGACGGACACGCAGGTAATTTCGGCATAGCAAATGGACATATAGTGTCCTTTGATAAAGGGCAGTCGTTTAGATTCTACCAGCATAACACCAAGGGGAGTTTAGCTAACGCAAATAACGATTCTATCATGTCAATGGGTACAGACCCAGAGAGTATAGAGAATGAAGCGAGCGATGTGGATGGCATTATTCATTTCCTTAACACGCAATTCGGCAAGAAGATGAAGTATTCTGGTAACCCAAGGATCGTGTATAGCCAGCTTAAAAACTTAGTCTCCCAGGCAGGGGTTACTCCTGAAGCTATACTCGCAGATCTCATACCTGTTATTAAGCGAGCCACCCGATTGGGACAAGAGGTTCGCGACCTTGGATTATTTGACGAATACACAGACTCAGAATTTCAGCCTGGCCTGTCGCCCACAGTTGACCTTGAGCTAGAGATGATGGAAAGGCTTGACGGAATGAAAGCTAAGGTTGCTGAGCTTATTGTATATCTAACAGGAAGGGATGCCCAGATAGATGTCAGTAAGGATGGGCAACCTGAGTACTTTAGGAACACAGAGGTTAGAACTGAAGGTGACTTTACCAAGTTGACATCTGCGGAAGGTGGTGGATCTATTAAAAGCCCCAAGAGTATATCCTACAAGGAGGAAACTCCTATGCTCCTGGATCAGGTTATAGCTAAGAAACGCGAGATAGTGGAGTCCACTATACCCGCATACTACGCAACTAGACTTTACGCAGATGAACCATCATTCTCTGCAGATATTACTAGCACAGCAAATGGCTCAACTCTAAGAACGGGTGAGTATGCACAGGAGTTAATGTCATCTCTAATGACATCCACTAGGTCTAGGCAGGATGATATAAGCGGGCATGATTTTATTATTAGCGGAAGGAATGAAGATGTTCATAACGGCTCTCAGGTTATACTGCCATTCCCAAACAAAACCCTAAAGACTGTTCAGGCGAAAGCATTCGATGGCCCACAATTAAAGAGAAGGATAGATGTAGATGAGGATGATGCAGTGTCTGCATCCACCCAAAGAACTAATGCTTACGATGGTACGCAGGCTGCATCAAATAGATTGCTATTAAATTCAATAGAGGATTCCCATAAGGATGCTATACTCAAGGGGTATAAGGGTAACCTGGAGTCCTACATAAAGGATTTATTTAAAATAAATCCTCAGGAAAACCTTAAGGCAATCGCAACCCGAGACGCACAGGTTGCCGACTTATCTATAGTGGACTTCGATGGTAATCCAGCAATGACTGACAGGGCATTAAGGTTCGCAGCTGAGTTGCATACCAACACTATGAATAACCTTATTCGTAAGAAGAGTCGTCTTGAGAAAAAGCTGGATGATGCAATGGACTCTATACAAGAGGCCGCTGAAGAGATAAATGCTCTTACGACAAAGAAGAATGATGCCACAGTGCATGAGGCTAAGGCTCAGGCTGCGGTAAGAAAACTCATTAAGGACTATATGCGCGGAATGGACGGGCAGGTAGACCTGACCTTTGATCATGGCAAGTTGCTTGGCTCTATAAAAGAAGTAGAGAAGGTACTAAAGGGGGATACATTGTCATCTGTATATAGGGATGCTCTTTATGATATATTCGATGGCAACACTAAGGTGTTCGCATATATACAAGCAATGGCAGAGCTTGGTATTGATTACGCAAATGCTAATGAAACTGAAATAGTCAGTGCTATAAATGGATCAACCAAACCAGAACTCCAGTCTCTTAAAAACAATAAGCCACTGATGTCTACATTGGTCGCCTTCTCCAAAGATAAGGCTCTCCAAATGGCACTGCTTGAAGCTCGCACATCTAAGGATACAAGCGATGCAGGTAAGATAGATGATGAGATTAAAAGAACTCAAAGACTTTCCGAGGAGCAGCTTAAGGATTTAAGGAGAGAGATAAAAGGAATAAGGAAATCTGTTTCCAAAGTTTATAAAGTAAGAGACGCATACGCGCAGGCGCGTCTAATTCATAAGAGAAAAACAAAGCAAGCCGAGAAAACAAAAGCCCTGATTAAGCTTCACGAGGATGCTATGGTAAGTATATCAGGGAAAGAGAAATCTCTGCAGCAAAGACTAGGTGTCGGATATAATTTCACCGCTGTACCTGGCGAACAGTATTTCATAATGCAAAAGGTTGGCAATGATTGGGTTGCTACCAAAGCTGTGTATAGCATTGAGGGTACGGATGAAAACAGAATCAAGATAAATAATGCTAAGTATTTCAACAAGGCGTACCTAGCAGAACAAGATGCCAAAGGCAAAGGGGACGAACCCTTTAATCGTATGCTGTCAGACATGACCATGCAGTTAAGCAAAGCTGTGGTTCATAGAGAATATAAATCTATACATCGCAATATGCTAGACAGGGCATTAAATACTTTAGAGCAAAGACTCCGAGCTACAGGACAGTCAGGGGTGCAGGTCACAAGAATGATTGCTGAGTTCAGGAGGATACAGCAGAACAATAGGAATGAGCAGGTATCATTGGCAGGTAAATGGGAGGGGGCTTATGGCGAAGCTATCAAGGCGAGCGGGATGGATCAATCCGTATTCAAAGAGATGGTGTATGACACCGCTATATATTGGATAGAAAATATGCCTGACCTAGCTAATGACCCAACGGCTTTATATGGTGCGGTATACAAAGAGATAGAGAAGACCATGAAGGGCAGTGGTAAGCCAGTATCCCCTAATTTAAAAGGTGCGTTACAGAAACTTTGGGTCGCAACAGAAAACATAGCGGAGTGGGAGAATGGAATAGCGGATAAGCACAATGTGTTGGTTGAAGATCCATCAGTACAATGGTCTAACCCACTTACGGGAAGTAGGGAGAATATACTTCGGAGAAGAATAAAGTACGGAAGGATCACCATACCGAGGCAAATGAGAGGGGAAGTTATAGCTGCACTCACAACAATAATGGGGAATAATGAAGGTGAGTACCTATCTGTGGTAGGTGGATGGAATAACTCTGATATATTCAATCAGATAAAACTACTAGGAAAGAAGGCAGTGGGTCAGGATGCCGCCTTCGATGAGATGATGGGGCTAGCCGATCAATTATTTAACGACACTATAATCAATACATTCCTTGATCCACTATTGTCTAAACCTGGCGATCCTATATTCACAGCACCAAAGAAGCGGGGGTCTAATGCCAAACATCCTATACCTCAGGACGAGGTAATGTCAGCATGGCTGGACTCAGGCAAAAGTTTTAAGGAGTTTGTTGTTCAATTGTTTTTAAATCAGGATGCTGATATACAAGACCTGCCCGCATTTGCATCAGATATGCTAGGCAGGTTAAGGCAGGTTTACCAGATGGGTAGATCCATAGCGGTCAAGGTAGACACTACACCTATGAGTAGCGAGACCTCTCCTCATAGAATGATGGACGCTCGAACGAATACAATATTTCCAAAGGAGTGGTTAGAGTATGACACTTTCACTAAGGTTGACGCAGGTATTCATGTATCAAAGCTTGCCAGCGTTGCTGCATTCGGTAGGGATAGTAGCATTCTGTCAGGCATGATGGATGCAGCTATGGCTGAAGCAAGGCAACTACAGCTACCACTTGCTGAGATACAACAGAACCCCGCCTACCTAGGCTTGAAGACAGAGAAGGAGAGAAAGCAATTCCTTATATCAAAGCTCGGTAAAGAGAGGTATGAATCGGCGAGAGATGCGGCAAGAATAAGGGATGAAATTAAAGACTTAAAGAAGTCAATGATAGATTTATTCTCAGCACCTGGCGGAGGATTTAAGGACATGAGAATGTTGGAAGAGTTAGCATCACTGAATGCCGACCTAGTTCTCAGGACACCCAAGTCAGGATTATGGCAAGCCTTATCTGGTATGGATTATACCCAGAGGCTTGGATACGGAACACTCTCAGCAAGGGCAAGCGGTACTTTCATATACAACTCAATAAAGAATGTGTTCGGATCTCTATTCAATGAGGGCTTGGGTATACCTCTGATGCAGGCAACTGAATCAGCTAAAGCAATTAACTATATAAGATCTACGCCAGGTCAGCAGGATCTAACCTTCAAAGAATTATTTGCTAATCACGGAGTTCAGGGTACGGGAGAAGGTATCGTTCGCACATCCAGAAAAATAAAAGATGGACTTGATAAATCTATAGGGCTAAAGGGTGGATCGGCGGGATCGTCAGGCTTTGCACCTTTTACCCCGCTATCACCTTTCTCTTGGCTTAATAATGTATTTGGTTCTGCGGTAGCCGAAGGTGGCGTAAATGTATGGAGGACTATAATAACTAGAGCCTTAGCTTACATTGATCAAAACCCGAGCGTAATGGGAGATCCAAACTTTAGGTTTAATCTGAAACACCTAGGCATAAAAGGAAGTCTGATTGGTGGGAACGAGAGGGCATTGGAGTATCTAGCAGACACATGGGCGGAGCATACAGGTCAATCATTACTGGACTTTATTAAGCAATCCTATAATAGGAAGACCAACCAGCAGGAGATATTTAGCAAGGAGGACTACCTCAATATGTATCAGATAGCGATGGATGATATAAACTTAGAGGGGGGTATTGGCTCAACTCCAGTTGCATTCAGAACTAATGGTATACTTAGAGTTGCAACCCCCTTACTTAGGTGGGCTACTGGAAAAAGTAATGCGGTTCACGGATCGCTTCAAACCCAAGAAGGCAGGTACACAATTAACTCAGTGCTAAAAGGTTTAGCTGGGATCAGTGCGGTAGGTATGCCGATAGGTATAGCAGCCACAATGTTAATGGATGAGTATGACGAGGAGATACTGGGCAAGAAGAGTAACCTCAGAAAGGTTGATCCAATCAATCTGTTACCTGGATTTGCTGCATTCAATATGCTTTCAAATAAAGACGGGCAAGGTCTTGCTATACTTGAGAGACTAGCGAGGTCAGGAAATGTTTACGGACTTGGAATGGAGGCGGCTTATGGTATGGCCGCTTGGACAGATCCCATGCAGGGTCAGCGTGCATTAGGTATTGATAGAATTTTAGTTTATTCTCAGTTGGCTAATGCAAGAGATGCATTTGTAAACATAATGCACTCAGGTTGGTACATGAACTACGAGGACGGCAAGAAGATCGTTGATGTAATGGCAGGTCAAGCACCTGCCCACTTTACTCAAACAGTAAATAATCTACTCATGCCAATCAATGACAACGAAAGAAGGAGAGTGAAGAGGGTCGATGCATACAATTACTTGAGATCAGCAGGAAGGTCGGCAGGAGTACCACTAAAGAAGAGTGGCATGAGAACCAATCCGACCCCCCTTACCGCAAGGATAAGGCAGATGCAACTCGCAGCTTACGGCGATGATCCTGAGGAGTTTAACAATATACTTCAGGATGCTATAAGTGCCGCAGTTGATATGGGCAAGGAGGATCCGATAGGCTCTATCGTATCATCGTGGAAAGCCAGACAGCCTATGGATTTATTCCAGCGAACACTTACACCAGATGAGACTGAGGAAGTATTCAAGCATATGAACCAAAGAGGAAGGGAGAATGTTCTTGATCTCATTAGATTACACGAGAAATACCTTAATTACCTTGAGCCTAGGAAGGTAGATTTTAATCGCTCTATGTCCCAAGACAGATATAATAGAGCTAACATAAACAAGAACCGACTACTATACTTAAACCTATGAAAGAACTAAGCGAGAGTGAAAAGCGAGAAGCAGGATTCGTAATGAAGGCTGCCTTTGATAAACTAGAAAAATCCCTTGAGAGTATTAAGCCACCCGACATGAGTAGGGTGATGGATTTGATGAAGTCAGTGGAGGCGAAGAAGGCTACCCTTCAAACCGCCATGACTCAAATGAAGAAGAAGCTGGGGGATTCAGGTATCGATGTCGAAAAGATTGAACCCGCAACTCCAGTCAAGCTAACCAGAAGCAAGCCCAAGTCTAAGCCTAAAGCTAAGCCTAGGGCTAAAGCTAAGCCTAAAAAATGATAACAAAAGTTGTAATTTGTATAACATTATTATCTTTTGGCTCATGCAGTCTAAAGAAATTTTATCCATTGGCTGGCAGCGTGGTTGGTGGATCGGCGGGATCAATTGGCGGGCCTGTATCGGCTGGCCTGGGAGCAGGGGCTGGCTGGACAGTGGGGGAATTAGCTAAGGGCGATGCCGAATTAAAGGAAGCTAAAGATACTATCACTGCACTCACCACTGGTGATGTGGATGCATTATTAGAAAAGAAACTTAAAGACAAGAAGGCATCAGGCTTTTTTGACAGCATACTAGATGGCGTATATGATATACTTAAGATAGGGGTAATCATTATAGCCGCTTGGATGATCCTGCAGCTATGGTTCTCCAGGCACATACACACAAAGGTAAGAAAAAATGAAGAATCTATACGATAAACTATGTAGTAATAAAAAGATAGTTGTTATACTTGTTATTGCAGGTATTGCATTAGCTGTATTAAATCACCTATCGGGATGAATTTTTGGGGGGTGCGTTTTGGGGTAGACGCACGGCTTGCTTCTCGCTTGGCAAGCCAGCCCCCCGCTTTTTAATGATGATGGATCTAGAAATAAAAAGACTGAGCAAGTTAGTTCAAGATAAGGACAGAGAGATTGCTGACCTTCTTGTTCTTGTTGATACACTACAAACTAATCTGCGTAGTGCTGTGTCTCAAATAGATCCAGATAAAGCAAAGACTATAACAGAAGTGCAAAGCTTTAAGTGGAGTTTGAATTGGAGGAAAGAGAATGGCTAAGATTGTATGGCCCCCGATTAAGGATGGCAAATGCTGCGAGGTGGATTGTGCTGACATTAATGATGCCGATCCATGTAAGTGTGAATGTTGTGAGGGAATAGAAGGTGTGCAGATATGTACATTCAAATGGGACTATGGATCAGCAACCAATGCTGGTGATTGTATAACTCAATTTTATAAATATGCAACTGATGTTACGCACGGGATAGGCACGCCATCAGGATGTTTTTTTACGGAGGATGGTGAGGAAGATGGTGCAGTTGTACTTGAATATAAGAATACTCCAGAGCAGATAGAGTTAATAGCTGAAGCTGAGAATACAGCAGCCCAAGCACACATAGATATGGAGACCGCACGAGATGCCTCCAACCAAAAACCTGAGAGTGGTAGGCTTAGGGATTTAGCTGATCAGGCTGAGGTAGACCATGATGAAGCATTAGCTAATCTAGAAGCAGTCAGAGAGGAGAATAAACCAATGTGGCTAGGGGCAGGAATACCTGAGGAGAAGGGTTGCTCAAGCTATGAAGGGGATAGGTATGATGAGGATGGAAGACTGATCGGGGGTGTCGTGGCGTGGAACGCAGGAATGAATACCAATGCAGGATCATCTCCGCCCGTGGATACAGAATGGATACCAATGGAAGGTATAGTCCTTACAGTGGGTGAGGATCCAGAATTTGAGGGTATCCCATGGGATCGATCCACAGGGAACTGCGACTGCCCAAGCCCTTCAGGGGGAGGATGCCCTGATCGAGAGCCTAGATATGATATAGATTTAAATGAAGATGGGGTAATTGATTCGGATGAAACAGACCTATGCTGGAGCGATGAAGACGGGAATGGAACATACGAGTATTACGAATGCGATCCTCAGGATGACTGCTACGGATGCACGGATTCAGCGTCAAGCAATTACGATGCAAATGCTACAATAGATGACGGGTCATGCTGTACGGAAGATTGCACTGAAGGCCCACCTGGTGTGTTTCTGCCAGATAGTCCATTCGCCCATGTCTGTTGTTGCCCTGAAAATGCAGTGCCTCCATCGGAAGAAGGAACTGTTGCAGAAAATCTAGGGAGTGATCCTGGTGGGGCTTGTTGTGATCCAGCTTCAAAGAGTCAAGGGTTAGGGGATTGCTAATGCCTGATGCGATGTATATGTTCGTGGGGATTGGGGTATCCTTATCAATTCTAGCTTTTTTTCTTAAGAAGAATAAGAATGAAATTGACACATTAAAAGTTCACCTTAGGGATATTGAATTAGACAATGCGAAACAGGAGGAGAAGTTACACTTCATTGAGAAAGTTTCGGAGGATAGAAGGCGAGACATACAAAAGATTTTTGAAATAATAAATGAAAAGGCATAAGCAGATAGATGAGTTTACCCAAAGTATAGCCGACAAGGTGTACTATTTTCAATCAGAGTTCGGGCTTGAGTCCGAAACTCTAGCGGGAACTCTTCTGTTTGCAGCTATGGACTTAAGGGATTACGGAGTAGTTCTAATGAGCGACTCCGAGGAAGAAAAAGAAGACGAGGAGACCGATGATGACCCCAAAGATTAAATGCAATCAGTTTAATATAAAAGTTACAGGCGAGAATGAGGTTAACATTGACCTACACTTTGAGTCCCAAAATTGGAATGTGACTACATATAAGAAGACAGATCCCCACACTTACGAACTTGAACCCACGGAAGTTAAACAATATTCTAACCTAGAGGAAGCCGTAACTTATGCGAGAAAAATTGCGGGGAGTAAAGTCGTTTAGCTTGGTTGGCACGCATCCTTGCGAGAAAGAGGTTGCCCTACTGATATACTCAATAAGAAGGGCGGGATACCAATGCCCGATCCTGTTAGTGTGTGATGATATTGTAGCAAATTATCTTAGGCAGTTTAGATTTCCTAATGTAATAACTAAAAGAGAAGCCAACCCTGAGCAGCTACAGAAGGTTGTCGTAAAAGAAAAGAATACATTTC
>Ga0315315_10002522_pt1 | contig 16789 bp, 11 predicted proteins | sample M140m3416metaG_FD_203699 | JGI IMG/M metagenome (GOLD analysis project Ga0315315, IMG submission 203699) | Ammonia-oxidizing marine archaeal communities from Monterey Bay, California, United States - M1 40m 3416 | ecosystem: Environmental > Aquatic > Marine > Intertidal zone | place: USA... | reverse complement strand
AAATAATATTTTTTATTTGAGATATTATTTATTGTTTTGATTCGCTAGGTTGTTGGGTTTCTGAACTTACACTCAAATCCTCCATCATTTCGACTAATTGAGGAGCTTGTGTTTGTTGTTCTGATTTAAACATCTTCGCAGTATTTAAACTAGAACGGACACTAGGAGAACGGGAAATTTTTGGTTTCTTAAATTTTTTACGTGCGTCTATTGGACGAAACGATTTTAAAGCTTCTGGTCTTTTATTAACTGGTGGTTTACCTGAATGCTTAGGCATTCCTCCTCTCTTTCTTTTTTTTGTTCTTCTACGTTGATTTCTTTTGTTTTTACGTGTAATAATATGCCTCTTTTTCTTTGTCTTCTTTCTACGTTTTCTTCCAGCACTAGAGCTACGTGTTTTTGTTGTTTTTCGTTTTTTTATATATTTTTCCATATCTCGAGTAATACCATATTTTTCTGCTATAGCATCCAATAATTTATCTCCTCTTTTTTCTCCATTGGGTTCTATTGCTTTATATATTTCCATACTACAACCTGGGTTAGACGTTAGTCCTTTATCCTTGCACGTTAAGAACGAGTCATATTCTTTTTTATGTTTGTTTCTAATAATTTCTAATAATCTTCTTCTACGATATTGGAAATGATCGGGATGAGACGGGTCTTTTATAGCAATATTTAATTGTTTCAGTAAATTTTTATCAAATGCTTTGTCAAATTTTTTTTGTTTTTTATCTGTAAGTTTATCTACTTTTTCAGCTGAACGCTCAAAACCGAATATATTCTTATCAGAAACAGGGTCAACTATAGGTTTTTTAAACGTGACGGGCTTGAATTTCTCATGTTTTTTATCTCTTTTTTTTATAGCTTTTTTTGTTTTTGGTAAATTTGTATCAAGTGTAGTTTTAAAATGTACTTGCATTTTTTCTCTTCTTTTTCTTGCCTCCATATCTTTTTTCAATTCTCTCCATCTTTGGGTTGGGGTTTGATTTTCCTTTCTCTTTTTCACTTTTTCTAGAATACCAGCAGTCGTATCTCCTCCTCTTTTTCTAGTTTTACGTCTCTTTGTTATCCTTTTTTTATTACTTCTAGTCATATAATTTATTATTAGAAAATTATTCTAAAGGTTGTTCTACTTTCTTTGTATCTAACGCATTCTGTTTATAAATATAATTTACCGCATACATTAATCGCTGAGGAGGAAGACTATTTACATAATCAATAACAACCTGTTTATTTACATACTTCTTCTCTGGGAATAGTTCATTAATATATTTCTCTTGTAACGCATACATATGAGGCTTATACTGATATGGATATTCACTAAGTTTCTTTTGTTTTTGAATGAAACAGTGAATATAATTTACATGAAGTTGTGAAGTAAACGAATGCATATCATTTCTAAACTGTGAAAAAAGGGCTCTATATTCCGGATAATATTTTAAAAACTCAGCTACCATACCCTTTTGTCTCAAATAATAATAATGAAATTGAAGTTTGGGATTATTTCCCTTAAGATGTTTAACACGTTCATAATTTCGATTTCGTATTTTAATCCTATGACCTTCACTATTTAAAACTACTATACCTTGTTGTGTATATTCTAAATTATCTGACGCATAATGTTCTAAAAGTCCATCCCAAAATTCAAATGTTTTAATAGTATACTGATATACATTATTTCCATTGAAATTTTTAACTAAATCCGGATGGTCTGTAACAGTTACATTTTCACCTTCATTATTAATTTGATATACATTTGTTAAAATTAACTTTTTTTCTGTAAGTGGAACAACAATTTTATTTTCAGGATGTTGTAATACAAAACTATAACAATATTCCTTATTTAAATGTTCGAATTCCAATTGTTGTTCGTTCATAGCATCTAAAAATAAAAATCTAAATGTTTTATCACTATTCCAACTACATCTAGCACCTATACAACTTTTAGTATTAATATTCCATTCATCTGCTGTTTTATCCCAAAATACATTTACCATTGTTCCTTCCGCAAAATCCAATTGGACGCAATTAGAAAGTTCATTTTCCTGCATAAATCTATTTTTATTTATTGATTTTGGTGGAGCAAATGATAAAACTTCTAGATTTCCACCAATAAATGCACATACAACAGACCTATAAAGTCCTAATTCCATATCATTGGATTCATTAATATATTTTTTATTGTATTTTAAAATATATTTATCTTCACTATCATCTTTTACTATTATTTCTTCACTTACAATATTATTTTTCTTTTTTTCTATAACTTCACAGATTAGCTCTTTAGAAAGGGTAAAAACCATTTATAAATGACTAAGTAATTTATCTTTATATTATATTTATAATGAATTTATCTAATTAGAGAAAAATCTATTGTAAATATAAGTAATGACAGAAATAAATGAACCAAAATTATTTTTAGAATTGGGGCAAGTTATACAAATAGAATCACCTACCGATCCAACATTACATCAAAATATATACATTATCAACTATTTAGATAACAACTTAATGAAATTAATCAATAACGATGATTTAAGTGAAAAAACATTGCGAATGAATAATGGGGAACTAAATAATAAGTCAATAAGTAAAATAAATATATTAGCAACTCAAGAAGAAAAGGGATATGCTCGTCAAAATGGTTTAACTCCAGGTAATTGGATAACAATAGAATTTGGAGGTGATGTCCCGGCAATATTTAACGGACAAATTACAGATTTAGAACAAGACATGATTGAATTGACAAAATATGATAACAGTGAAAAAATTTATATAGATTTTGAAGGTAAGGGTATACCATTAGAATTACCAATTGTTGATATAAGATCTTTTTCACCTCCAGAAAAGAAAACACAAATTGATAGTGATGAAGATGATAGTGTTCGTGAAATAGAAGATGAAGAAATAATTGATGAAGACGATGAAAACTTGGAACTTATTATTGACACAGAAGAATTAAAGCAAAATGTTAAAGAAATTTATATTAATTTAGATGAATTAACATTAGAAGATGAAGATCTTGGGGAAATAGAAGAAATAGAAATAGTTGATGAAACACAAAGAAGATTTGGTATACATAAACAGTCTGATGATTTATTAGATGAATTATTAGCTGATATTCCAAGTGATAAAAGAACAGAACGTATATTAAATAATATTCATATTTCTATTGAACGTTTTAAACAATTAAGACGAAAGTTTTCTAATTTTGATGAATCGGGAAATGCTGAAAGTATTAAATCAAAGGGTTCAACATATAAACCTATCGTAAAAAAAATGCATAAATTAAATACTCAGTTATATTGGCTTTTACCTATTGTTAAAAATAGACATAAAATTTATAATTTTGCTGATGGTGACAATGATATAAATGATATTGAAGACCGCCAATTAGGTTTTGAATTAACCCAACAAAATGAAATTATAGATGAATATACAAATAATAATGTTCCGGATGAAAGAAATAAGTATAAATATTTACTTCAAAATTTAGATCCATATTATACGCCTTTTCTACAACCTAATAATAACGAAAATATTATTACTCAACAAGATGTTTTAAATAATATTGAAGTAGTAATTGATAATTTGGGAAATTTGTATAGTAATATGATTAGGGGAACAGAAGAACGAGGAAAAAGTGAACCAAGTTATAGTCTTAAAAATCAAAGATTTGTTATTGATAGATATAATTTAGGATTAAAAAAGCTATCTAATAATGACCCGAAAAACAAAAAAAGTAAAAATTTCTTAGAACAAGTAACAAATAATGATAATGTCTCTTTATTGGGATTAATGACTTTAACGAATCCTTATATTCAATACAGCAGGATTAAATTACCAAAAACATCCATATATATGAAGGCAAATTTACATAGATTTAATTTTATGTATCATAGAATTCTTTTACAAAATTTAGAATTGGAGAGAAAAATATTAAGTGAAGAAAATTTAAAAGATAAAGATTTTAATATTGATTTTAATACAAAATATTTTAATACATTTACATTTCGTGAAACAAAGACATTTATAGATAGAGATAATAGTGAAATATATAATGATTTTCTTCAAAAAATTATACCACAAACGCGTATATTATTTGAAACTGTAAAAAAATATATCAAAAATGGAACTTCTTATATAAAATTAATTGAATATTTAGAACCATTTTTAGTATACGATGACGATATTACATTCCAACAATACAAAACAATTATTGAGTTTATGGAAGAAGAAATAAAAAAACACAAAAGAAAATTAATACACAAAATTAGTGAATTTAAAGTTTATACTAGTTCAATTGATTCATGGTTTATACCAAATCTATATGAAATTATGCTTAAAAGAAAGGGAAATAGGGGAATGATTTTTGATAAATCAAAATATAATATAAACGATGATATTGATAGTCACGATGCTTATAGAAATATGATGAATTTTGATTGTTTTAGAACTTTTAATACGGCATTAGCACTTAATCAAATGAGTTTAATTCAACCTATTGATATAGAAGAAAAAATTAATGACATAATGGAAAATAAAGAAGACAAAGAAGAAGAAGAAAAAGACCAATGTTCCACCCTTACATTAGCAAAAAAATATATTGATTATGATGATTTAGAAGCTGATAACGTTTCACAAATTTTCTTTGATAAAAAATATGATGACACTCCATATGATATAGGTGACGCTTGGTTAAGAGAAAATAATGTTGTGATGGATGATAATGAGACAGCTGTTAGATTCTTGTCTGAATTTTTACAGAAAAATAATGGAATAAAAAAACAAAAAGCAGATACCGATGCTGAGGCAATGGTATATGGTGTAAAACGCGTAAGAGATGGTGATTATGCTATATTAGAAGGTGACAGTGGCGATATAAAATACTATGAAAGGCAAGGAGATAAATGGAAATTAGATAGATTATTAACAGGAAAAAATCCAGATGAAATAACTTTTTGTAATTATAAGCCAGCTTGTTTTAAGGTAAAAGAAGAATGTAAATCAGTTGACAATGCTAGAGATGTTATTGATAAAAATTTATTAGATGAAATTACAAAAAGATTCGGTGAAGAACTTAATGAAAATATTCAAGAATTAAAAGTCCGCCTGGAAAAAGAATTTGATTACAGAATTCAAAATTTATCAGATATTAAGTTTTTACATGCCAAAAAGTTACTTAAAAAGGATACTGAAATGGTTCGTATAGCATCTACATTAGAACCAGGAGATGATAGAATTAAATCTCCTTATGAAGATTTAAGGGATAATATATTAATTGAAACTGACTTAGTAGTCAAATATAACAATATATCAAAATTTGTTGAATTATACTGTAGAGATTTTGTTGGAGAAGAAAGTTCTCATTGGTATTATTGTAATGAAACAAATGTGCCATTATTACCAACATTTTATAGCGTGCTAGCCGAAGGATTTTTAAAAAATAATTATAAAAATTCTTTGGATTTAGTTAAAAAACATCGTGGTAAATTATCTGATGATGGAGATAAAATTATTGACGAACATAGTGGTTATGTAATTGATATTATAGAATTTGATACGGATGAAGGTTATGATAAAACAAGTGGGTTTAAGATTAAAACTAGATCAGTTATGGAATCAAATACTTCTGATAAACTAAAAAATGTAAGAGACGCTGCTTTTCAAGCAAAAACAGAGCAAGCAGAAAATATTCAGAAAAATGTAATAGCTTTAAGTAATAAATTAGATGTTGATATGGATTCTCAAATATATTTTGTAAATAAAATTATGAGTGACCTACTTAATAATAAAAGTATAGTTATGAGTGAAGATAAATATAAATTAAAAATTAAATTGCGAAAAGCAAAGGGACAAAAAACAAATAAAAAATATGAAAAATATTATGATGAAAAGTATTTATTAATATTTATTGGTGCATTCGCAGTAACCTTACAAACAGCTATGCCAAATATAGCCTCAAATAAAACATATGAAAATTGTATTCGCTCTTTTTCTGGATTTCCATTAAACGATGATAATAATTTATCATATTTGGTTTACTTAATATGTGTAACACGATTCTTAGGAAAAGATAGTTCTAGACCTTGGAAATCTCTTAAACTAGGAAATAAAAAAAACAGAAGAGAAAAGACACAAGATTATGCTGGAAAATTAAGAGATTTTATGAATGAAAAAATATTAACACTTTCTTATGTTAAAGCACGTATAAATAATAAACGAAATTATAATTCTACAAATGAAAATACACAAGTAATTTCCCAAGAATTTGACGTTCAACGTTGGTCTTCTTTTTTGCCTCCTTTACATAATTTTAAAGTTAATAGACTTCAAAGTTTAGGTGTAGAATTTGAAAGATTACTAAAACAATCTATTATCAATGATGACGCACGCACACAATTCGAGATTCTAGCAGCTTTATATGGACGAATAACTAGTTATTCTTTTGGTATTATTGAAGCAGTTCAACGAGCTGTAAATAAAGAACCATTATTATTAGAAACAATGGATGGTGTGCCATTTTTAGAAAATGCTTGTTGTAACGAAGGTGGTTCTAATACTAATAGATATTTTGTCGATAAAGAAAGTTCTATCAAAAATCATAACACTACATTATTTGATTTGGAAAAAATGCATAATAAATATAAAAATTTACATATATCTATAAAATATAGTATACCTATTAATACCAAAATTGTTTTCCCTAGAATAAGTAATGAATTTTCAGAATCAACAATATACTTGGCATTTATAAAATTTTGTAAATTTAATAGCGGAATAGTTTTAAATGAAGAATTAAATGGTATTTGTTTAAATAATAATGCCAAATTTAAAAATGTAGATGAGTTAAAAAGAAAAATAGAAAAAATGAAATTAGAAGGATTAAATTATGATTTGAATTCTTTAAATGTATTATTGAATTATGTTAATAGAGAAAATATATTAGATTATGATATTTCTCCTAGAGTTTTAACAGAAAAATTACGACTCGAGCAAGCCGTTGATTTACTTGATAAAGATAACGTATTTTTATGTGGAGAAAATATTATAGAAAATTTTAAGAAAATATTAGATAGATATGATATTGCTATTAATGGAAATGATGATGTTATTACAGAAGAGTTTACACAATATATAAAAACTATAAATAGTCGCTTAGCAAATAATTTAAAAGAGAAAATATTAGAATCGGGAAGATTAAAACCAAAATCACTAATTGACTTCTTATTTTTATATGTGTCAGATAAAGACCAGGATAAAAGCACAAAAACACGAAAAAGTAGATTTATTTTAAATTGGGAATTAAATGGAGATGAAATATTTATGAGTCAAAAAGACCAAACAGGATTTTATACATTTAGATATTTAAAACAAATGGTTGTTAATATATGTAAAATTTTTCCAACAATAATGCTTAACGATAAAATGAAAAGTAAAATTAATAAAAGAACTATTCCTAAGCACTGGAAGCTCAAATCAGACCGCGTTAAAGGACAAATATATAAACTAATGACTGAAGAATATGAGGGCTTCGCGCCATTTTACAATAATAATGTTATAAAACCAGTGCTAGAATATGTATATAAAAATAGTAATGATTTAATTACTTTAATGAATAATATACCATTTTATGCTAACATAGACGAAGAAACAGGTAGTATTTTTGATGGTGAATTAATAAAACATCTAGGATATTATTTCTTACTATGTGCTATTAGTTTATATATAGGAGCAACCGATGCCAACTTAACTATTGAAGAAGAAGAAGAAATAGACGATTTCGACACTGTAGTTGATGAAGAACCAGAGTTGGCAGAAATTGAAGGACAACGCGAAAATATGTTAAATGAAGTATGCAAATTATTAACAGAATATGTTAAAAACTTAAAGAAATATAAAAAAATATTATCTAGAACAAACCCATTTATTACCAAAGAAGTTTTGAAAGCGAAGGAAAAAGAAAAAGCTGGTATAACAAGAAGATTGGGAGACTTAACAGTAGAACAACGTGAAGTAGAAACAATACATAAAAATCAATCTCTGGGGGTATGGAGTGTTGGTCTTACTAGAGCTATTTATGAATATGACGACGATCAATTTGATAAAGAATATATAGCACGTGAAAAAAGGGAAGCATTGGAAAAAAGTGTGGGACAAGATGCTTCAGATCAATTGGCTCATTTAGAAGAACAAGCTATTCAAAATCGCATCGACGCAGAAGTATTTGATTTAAGCGCTATTCCAGAAGAAGATGATGATGACCGTGATACCATCGATTATATGTAATTATGAAACTTTTATATAAATTAAAACCTAATATATATATAAGTTAATGTATAGACAGTATATCCGTAGAAATATTACATCAGTATCTATTATTTTATTTGTAGTTTTATTTACCATAATTCAGTATTTAGAACCAGCATTTTTATATGAAAACGACGGTTCTTTAAGAAAATTTGGCTTAGGTAGTTCACGAAAAACTGTTATACCAATTTGGCTTGTTACCTTTATAATAGCTATTTTTTCATATTTATTTGTATTATACTATTTATCATATCCAAAACTAAGTTATTAATTATTAAATATTTAATTAATAACTTAATATCCAAGACTCCATTTTTGTTCTACTTTTTCTTTTTTAGGATTATTTAATGATTTTTCAACAAATGCACCTAATTGATCTGCTGACCTATTACATTTAATTGACTGAATATAACTATTTGATGTATTAATTACTAGATTTCCTACTAAAACATACCATAAAAATTCTGCTATCATATCTTTAATTACAACAAAATTATATAATCCAGGTATATGTTGTTTATAGTTAGAACTTAATATTGAAGTGCTGTTTCCGCCTCTTTGTTTTTTTCTTCCTCCCTTCATAGGAGGAGCAGATGGTTTAGGCAGGGGTTCTGCATTTACAATAGGTTGCGCATTTACAATAGGCACCGCTTGTACTATCGGTCCTACACCTCCATTTTTACCTGCCATTCTTGCTATAAATAAATCAAAATTTTCTGGTGTAATTTCATTTATCATTAATGATGGGTCTTTATAAACCATTTGTAATAATTTATTTTGATTATTTTCCTGTTTTAATACTTTAAAAAAACTACTGTTAACTCCAGATAACCATACAATTAAATAACCTATAGTATTTGAAAAAGGTGCCTTCCATCCTGGCATTAATATTAAAATTAACAATAATGTTCCAAAAATAAATAAATTAGGAACCACTGTATAATTAATAGATGGAACAAGTTGAGGAGTTCCTCCACATTTTTCTTTAGCATTTTGATAATTGACATAAAGTTGAATCGCGAATATTATTGCTAAATAAACCACAGTAATTATTAATCCAAAAATACTTTGATTTTTAGAAGCATAACTTTTAGCCATAAAATATTTTAATATAAAAGCTCCTACTGTAACTACTGTAAAATATGTCATACTAGTTGCTGGACTTATTTGTGCCATTTATAGATAATAGGTATAATATTTTTTGATATTTTAGTTGTATAATTTAAATGGCTTCAAGACCCACATTAACAGAACCGGGTGTTAAATATTTTTTAGGAGAAACTTTAAAAAACTGTAAAAAAAATAAAGATATTTTTAACGTTCAATTATTTAATTTAGCATTATTTGTTGGATTTTTATGTATTGTATCTGCCTTGTTAGTTTACAAATATAAAACAAAACCAAATTCTGAAGAATTAAAGAAAAAAGCAGTGCTTAAACGGGATTATTTTTTAAATAAAGTTAGAAAACTACAAGCAGATAAAGCTCGTATTTATAATAAGAGCATAACCAATTTACCTAAATTTGAAAGTCCATTTGAAGTGTTACATAAAAAATTTTATAAAACATAAATATAAATGAGTGATGATGATGAAAGCCCATGGATTAGTATGGATGGAACTATAAATGAAAATTCTCCACAAATTCAAAGTAAAAGTCCAACTACATATACTAAACCTGCTACCCCAGAAATAGAAAAATTAAAAAGTTTAATTGTTTCTAGTCCTAGCACAAATAGTATTGATAAATCTCAAGATTCGTTCAATGAAAAATTACAAGAATATTATGATTTAAAAGAACAATACGACCAAAAATTAAGAGATGCACATACACAATGGAATAATTCTAAACCTCCTATGTCTTTGGAAAAAAAGAAAGAAAACTATCAAAACTTTATGATGAATAGAAAATGTATTAATTGTAATAATGGACCAGGAGGAACTATTTTTTCTCATGTAGGATTAGGGCAAACCAGAAAAATTATAGCTACCTGTGGTTGCGAGGAAAAATGTAATTTAAATATTGAAATTTATATGGGAGAAACTAGTTATTTACCAGAATTTATAGAATATTATAAAAAAAATGTGGAAGAATTAAAAAAAGAGTTAACAGAATACAAATTAGATTTACTTTTTAATTTACGCGATGAAGAAGAAGTATTAACAGAATTTAGAACAATAAAAGACCAATTAACAGAAAGTTTAGATGAATTAGTTAATTATAAAAAAGCATTTGATAAGTGGAATGAAGAAATAGAACTAGGTCAAACCTCATTGGAAATATTTCAATCTTTCGATCAAGAAGTCAAACCAAATGAAGAAGGAGAATATGTTATAAGTAGAAAAAAATATATTGAAATCATGCAGAAACATTTAAATAATCTAATTAGTCAATTTAAAACAAAAAGCCTAGAATATAAAAAGGAACCAACTAGAGAAAAACTCAAAGATAATTTTGACTTCTTGGTAGATGAAATACAAAAAGTTCAAGAAAGTATAAGGGAAGAGAAATACCATATTATTTATATGGATACAACTGAAAATAATGCCAAAAAAGGATTCAAACAGCAAAAAATGATGGATACTTATACTTTTAATCCCAGCAAATATAATTTAGATAATTTAATGGTTACAATAGGCACCAAAATAACTGAATTTGAACGCTAAAAAAAATACCCAGATATAGTATATGAAATTCATTAATTTTCCAATATTTTTAGTAAGTTTATTTGTTGGGTTGTTTGTTGTATATATTTCCATGCCTCCTACTCAAGTAATATATGTATATCCTACACCTGATAATGAAGATAAAATAACCTATAAAGATAGAGCTGATAATTGTTTTCATTTCAAATCAATAGAAATAGACTGTCCCCAAGATAAAAATCAAATACGCTCATACGGCATTCAATAAATAATATTTAAATACTATATATGAACCTTAAACGTTTGATATATAGTGATGTTGGTAGAATTGTTATTAGTATAATATTGGGGTTAGGATTAGCCACATTATTTAGAAGAGTATGTAAACAAAGAGATTGTTTAGTATTTCATGCTCCCCCAGTAAATAAAATAAAAGAACAGGTTTTTAAATTTAAAAATAAATGTTATAAATTTGAAGAAGAAATTGAAAAATGCGATCCAACAAAAAAAATTGTAGAATTTGCGTAATAATACCTAATATACCAATATTAAGTATTATTATATATGGCAACAGCAATATCTTCTTTACCTAATGAAGTTAGTAAAAATCAGGTTGTTAGCATGGTTGAAAAAAATACTGAAGCCGCTGTTAATATGAAAATTGCTAACCCTCCGACACAGGAACCTATTATGGCTTCTAATGCACCTACTGAACTAAGTCAACAATCTATAAATCAAATAGTCGCTGGACTACAGCAAGCTCAAGGTTCAACTGGAATACCTAGCAGAGATTTACCTACTAATAGTACACATATTACACAGGACGAACAGATTCAACCAAATTATATACCGAAATCAGAAAATACAAATTATATAGAAAACGATCAGGAATTTGAAACTTTAATAGAACAGAGTAAAAATAAAAAAGGAGAACAAGATAGATTAGACGTATTATATGATGAATTACAAACTCCTGTTATTGTTATGATTTTATTTTTCTTTTTCCAATTACCTATTTTTCAAAAAACATTATCTAAAAATATTCCTTCTTTATTTTCTAGAGACGGAAATCCTAGTTTCTCTGGATATTTATTTAAAACCGTTGTATTTGGTTCTGTATTTTATGGTTTAACAAAATTAACCAAACAAATAAGTGAAATATAATTTATTCATAATAAAATATATTTACTTTATAATCCTTTAATTTTTAAACCATTTCGTAGTTTTATTTCTGACAAATCAAATTTCAAATCATCTTCAGTTGATTTTTTTATCTCTCTGTCTTCATTTGTTTCTGGGTGTAAACTACTTAGATCAACTTCTTGTTCCTGCTCTCTCTCTTTCTTTTCGGCTGCTCTTTCATCACGTTTTTTCTGTCCTCTATCTTTCATATGAGAAATAAATTCTGGTTTAGACACACACTCTCCATCAACTCCTTCTAAATTTTGCGTTCCTCCTGGTAAACACTTTTTACCATCACTACAATCTTTTGTTTTTTTACAAGAAGCACCTCCACTTCCTCTTTTTCTACGAGTTTTCGATTTTTTCTTTTTGCGTTTATTTTTTGTTTTCTTTCCACCTTTCATTTTTTTTCTTCTTTTTGTTTTCCTTTTGCTCTTACGTGTTTTCTTTTTGCGTCTTCCACCACCTTGGTGGTCTAAATCCATAAGGTCATCATCATTTTTACTTGAACCTTGATTATTAGTAGTAGTAGTAGAAGAAGAAGAAGAGGATGAAGCTGGTTTTTTTCTCTGGTCGTCCGAACGAGGAAGAACTTGGTCTCCTTCTCCTTGCCCTTCACTAATATCTCTTTTTCGTCCTGCTTGTCTCTGGGCAAGATTCTGTTCGGCGCGTAGTTGTCTAGCTTGTTCTCTTTCTCTTGCTCTTACATCCATAGCTTCATCTACTACCATTTGATTCAATCTTCTTGATGTTTCTAGCCATTTAGCATACCAACTTTCAGTATAAAATTCAATATTTTGACTTGCTTCTGGATCCATAGCAACCCAATCACTAAAACTTTTTAAAACACCCATATTCCATGTTTCCTCTAGTGTTTGTGTAGTAATAAATACTTTGGTTCTCAAATCACTCATAATACCAGAAGTAGTAGATAGATTGAGACGCCTTGTTACAAAATCAAATGCTCTTAAGGCAAAAGCGACTTTTATTACTCTAACAGGAGCACTTAATGAACTATCACTAGATTCTTCTCCAGTCGTTTGAGACCAAGTTTCTAATGGTGGTCGTTTTCCATCTGGACTAGCGACTACGGCATCTATTCTATGTAATTCATTCCAACTACGGTTCAAAGCTTTCCATTTTCTTTTATATAATTCATATTTCATAAATATATATTTTTGATTCGCTTGACTTTCACTAGTGTATTCCATACCTTGTTGTTGGGTTAATGCGTTTAGTTGTTGTTCGTTTTGCGCCATTTGTGCTATACGTTCCATGGCGTCCATTTGTGCTCGCTGATATACTCTCATTTTATAAATGGTCGCATCTGCTCTGTCTTGAGCTTCTTGATTATCTAGTAATTGTCTTGCGTGTATTATATCTAATTTAGCAGCATATAATTTTTCTTCAACATCAATATTCGGGTCACTTGGTTTAAAAACACCAGAGTCTCTTCCTAACAGTTTAGCTGCGTCTACCGCGGCTATTCCGGTCTGGGGGCCAAGACCTTCTACGGTTTGAATTGCTCTTTTTATCAAATTACTATTAGCTAATGCTACGTTTGATTGTGAAGATAATAGCGCAATTTGAAAATTAGTACCAGCATCAGAACCATCTAGATTAACACATTTATATAATATATCTGGCACATTATTTAACTCTGAGGTTTGGTTTTCATATGCTGTGATTCTTACCTTAGGATTTGGTAAATCACTACTTACATTTGTAGGCAAATTAGTTAATGTTAATGGACCTTGCAATGACGCTTGTAGAGCCTCTGCCTTTTCTGTTATTGGTATTTCAACCAAATCACCAATATCAAATGCGCGATAATTTGGGTCCATTAATTTTGCGTTAATATTAGCTAATGCTTCTCGTGCTCTAGTAACACTTTTTTTCATACCTGTAAATGCTAAAAAGTCTTCTTCCGTCATAGCTCTTACAGTCGCCATATCAGCCTGAAGAGCTGCTTGTGCCATATTAGTTTCAGCTAATTCTTCTCTAACAGTTTTATTATTCTCTGGAGTTGTTCTAGTATCTAATAAAATTTGTAATTTTCTTTGAGGAGTAGCTTGCGCTAATTCGGCACTATTTTGTTGTGCCGCCACCAATATACTTTGTGTATTACTAAAAATTAACATTTGTTGCGTTGTTGGTCTGCTTTCATTAAAAAGTAATACATTTAAATCTACTGCCTTATCTAATTGTTCCTTGTTAAATGACGGTATATTTTCTACTACTTTCATAGCACTCCATGTATGAGCCATCCATCTAGGATAACAACTAGTTGGTTTAGTTCCTCCTATAAGACCATATGTGGCAAGTCTTCTTGTAGTAAATGTTGTTTTATAATCATTTGGATCTCTACTTATACCTAATGCTGAAAAGTTAGTATGATTTGCTTTATCATAAGGAGTTATTGTGCTTTTAGAAGTTTGTATTGCATAATTCCAAACATCCATTTCTAGTATTAGGTTTCGTAATTGAGTATATTTACGTTGTCTGATATGTGTATTTTGATTGAGTTTTGCTTGTGAAAGTTCATTTGCGGCTTCAGTATTTAAAACTGTTAATTTATTAGTCAAATCTTGTATTTTTGTCACAAAATGTTTGTAAACCATATACATATAAACTGTATCTGGGTTCCCCATTTTAACATCTAGATCAGATGTAAATGCTTCAATACCTGTAAATGACTCTAATAAAACTCTACGTAACATAGTTAAATATTGCATAAATGTTGGTTCTTTATTACTATTTTTTAATTTAAAGTTCTGCATATGAACTGCTAAACGTGCTGTAATAGTAGTTTTGAATTTGTCACTGTAGTATTCCAATTGATGAAATAATCCTTGTTCGAAACAGTCTGCTACTTCATCCGGTCTCATATAATATAATAAATTCATTCTAGTATTATCATCATCATTATTACGGCCAAATAATAGTTCGCTACTAGAATGCATTTTTCTAGAAATAGGAAGTTGTATACAGAAATGACCCCCTCCGCTTTGATTTGGAACAAATAAACAATTTTCCTGAAGAATCCCTAAGTTTAATTTGCGAGGATCAAGCGCTGCGTCGGCGGCCTCGCTTTCTAATACTTCTGGAAGATAACCGTATGTCTTGGTTACAAATGGATATACACCAAATTCAGTTATAAGAGGTGGCCCCACTAATGTTACATTATCTGGTTGTAGACTGGCTACTACAAATGTTGTGTATCCTGGATGATGCATACGTGGCGGTAAATCACGATTTCCTTGTCCTGGATGAATATCGAATGCTACAGATTGTCCTGCTCCAACATTTACCTTACCAGTAAATAAATAAAACACTTTTTTATTAGTTTCAAAAAAGTTTGTTGCTTCTTGTAATCGTTGAGTTGCTCCGGACACTAAATTATCATAGTTTGTTCTTGAGTTTAATGAACCTTTACCATGCATAGCATGTCCTTGAGTCCCTCTACGCATAGCGGTTAGTAAAACGTTTGGTCCTATATTTGCGTATGTTCTAGCAACTTCAGTTGATGTAGGTTGTTCGTTAATGGTAACTTCTGGTATATTTTGTCCTAAATTAATACCTGCTGAACCTACTCCTTCTTTAGACATTCCGCTACTGGAACTACCATCCATTCCCATCATAGGAGGACTTTGAGGACTAAATGCTGGGCTTTGGGGATAATTAGCTGTATATAATTCGATATAATCCTGTTTACGTCTTGCCTGAGAATAATCGACTGGTCTTCCCGGTTCTCCTAATTGATCTAATAATTCTTTAATTTCTTTTACAGTTTTTCTTGCTACAGTTGATGGATGAGGCATAACAGATGGTCCTAAATCAAGTTCTTCGAAAACGTTTCCATTAACAGCGGGTCCTAAATTAGCATCATAGGGTTCAAAATTAGCTAGATCCACTTGAGCTTGGAAATTTTCATTTGCTACCTCCTGTGCTGATGGATTAATGTTAAAGTTAAAGACACCCTGTTGGGCGTCTACTTGAGCTGGATGTTGTTCTGCTTCCTGAATTAATGCCACTAAAACCTTCTGCATTTTCACTTTCGTCAAACTTTTAAAGGTACTCATAGTGCCTAACCAGTCCAATTTATTGAAGTCGTCCTCCTCCATAGCTTCTATCGCGGGATCTCCGCTACCCGGTGGAGCTTGCTCGACATATCCGTTTGTTATTAATGCTTGGGCTTTTAAAAAGATTGTATCCTTCGTGGAGCTTGGCATTGCTAATACTTCTTGTAATGATTTTTGTGGTTGGTCTTGTTGTGCTTGTGCCAAAGTTGCCATTTCTTATAATATAAATTAATATTATTTATTTATATTTTAACAATAGGAACCTTTAATTGGTCCGCAAACACTTTTACAAGTTCATCATTTTTATAATCGTGTAAATATTTTATTTCTTTAATTCCAGCTGCTAAAAGTAACCGCGAACAAATGATACAAGGATAATGTGTCACATATGCTACCGACTCAGCACAACTTACACCTCGCTTGGCACAGTCACATAATGCATTTTGCTCCGCATGAACTGTAGCTTGTTCGTGATTGTTTCTTACTACCGATTTGTGAGGGCATCCTGGCAAAAATCCATTATATCCTTGACTCACGATCCTGTTATCCTTTACCAACAAACATCCTACA
>Ga0315315_10002520_pt1 | contig 16790 bp, 15 predicted proteins | sample M140m3416metaG_FD_203699 | JGI IMG/M metagenome (GOLD analysis project Ga0315315, IMG submission 203699) | Ammonia-oxidizing marine archaeal communities from Monterey Bay, California, United States - M1 40m 3416 | ecosystem: Environmental > Aquatic > Marine > Intertidal zone | place: USA... | reverse complement strand
TAATTTATGAATATCTTTATAAATATCTGAGTCATATTCAAAATATTTATCTTTGATTGACTCATACTGACCAATTCCATCAGTCCTAATGATAGATGCATCAACACCATCCCCAGAAGTACCGCTCATTAAACCTAAAGAGAACCAATTTTTTTGCATATTTTTATTTATTTATAACTAATTTTGTATAATAGTTGCTTTAGTAAATAGCACTATGAAAAATAAGTTTTTACAGGAAATGAAGGAACGAGGATATCTAAATCAATGTACAGATTTAGATAATCTTGGTAAAATTTGTGATAAAAAATCGATTTCTGCTTACATCGGTTTTGATTGTACTGCTAGTAGTCTGCATGTTGGTAGTTTATTGCAGATTATGATCTTAAAGCTTTTACAAAAATATGGCCATAGGCCAATAGTCCTATTGGGTGGAGGAACGACTTTAATTGGTGATCCATCGGGAAAAGATTCTACGAGAAAGATATTAGAAACAAATCAAATTAAAAAGAATATACAAAGCATAAAAAAAGTTTTTGATAAAATGTTAAATACATCTAATAAGAAAACTGCTCCTTTATACGTGGATAACTCAGAGTGGTTGAATAAATTAAACTATATTCAATTCCTGAGAGAGATCGGAAGCAACTTTACTATTAATAAAATGCTTACATTTGACAGCGTAAAATTAAGATTAGATAGAGAGCAGTCACTTAGTTACATGGAATTTAATTATATGATTTTACAAGCTTACGACTTTTACCAATTATATAAAAATAATAATTGTGTTTTACAAATAGGTGGATCAGATCAATGGGGGAATATAGTCAACGGTGTTGATTTAATTAGAAGAAAATTAAGTAAAGAAGCTTATGGCTTAACATCTCCACTAATTACTTTAGCTTCTGGAGCAAAAATGGGCAAAACAGAGAAAGGAGCAATTTGGCTTAATGAAAATTTACTATCTGCATACGATTATTGGCAATTTTGGAGAAACACAGACGACCGTGATGTCAAAAAATTTTTGAATTATTTTACTGAAATTGACACTCAAGATTTAGAAGATATTTTTGAGAAAGAAAAAAATATTAATAACTTAAAGATTTTATTAGCTAATGAAGCTACCAAAGTACTCCATGGTCAGAAGGCTTCCAAAAATGCTGAAGCAACTGCAAAAGATACGTTTGAAGGAAGTGGTTTAGGTTCAGGTTTACCTGAAATTAAAATTAAATCTAGCGATATAGAAAAAGGAATAAATATTTTAAATTTAATTGCTGATAACAAAATTTTATCATCCAAGAGTGAAGCAAGAAGAGTAATAGCAAATAAAGGTGTAAAAATTGATAATGTGATAGTTGATGATGAAAAAAAAATTCTTAGAGAAAAAGATTTTAAAAAAAAAATTTTAAAACTTTCATACGGAAAGAAAAAACACTTCTTAATTAAGATTACTTAGAAGTTTTATTCCTATCTATAATTTTTTGTATAAATCTCGGAGTTAATGTTCTAATTGGATTAATTGATGTTTTGACATTACCTTTTGGACCTTTCATTTTAAAACTTATCCCAAATAAGCCTTCTCCTACTTCCTTTGGTATTACAATATTTCCAATTACAGGTATTTTTGAAATCATTTTATTTAATGTTTTTGCGGGAATTAAGGTTCCTCTTAAACTTGTTAGATCGTTTCCATCTTGATAGCCATCCATTAAAACAGAAATACTTGGACCTAAAGCAAGTATCTCATTTAGTTTTAAAAAATTTTTGTTTTTTTCCATATCAATTTCTAGCACATCAAAAGATAAACCTTCACCTTCGGCTAGATCTGCTAAGCCTCCTAAATCAGCTAATGATAATAACTTTATAACCCCAGGTGCATTTACAACTTTAAAATTTTCAATTTTAAGTTTTGAGTTAGACTTTGAGTCATCAATAATAGATGTAAAAATTAGTTTTCCACCAGATAAACCTTTAAAAAAACTATATTCTGTTAATAATGGCCTTGTCAGATCTGAATAAATTTCCAAATATTTCTTGTTACTATTTTTATCTTTTTTCATCGAAATATCTAAAAAATTATTTCCTCCAAAATCTCCTTTTGAGGAAATCTTAATAAATTTACCTTCTTTTATTTCTCCTATTAATTTAAAATTTTGGAGATTTTCGGACATTGGTGCTTTGATGCTTTGAAAATCAATTTCAATTTTATTACTAATTTTTTCAAATATGTTTACACCACCATGACCGCCAAAAAATTTAGACAAATTAGTCGCGTCAAATTTAGACCCTTTTATTAGTATTTTTTTATCATTTAGAATAGAAAAATTATTATTCAGTGTAACTACTTCTACTTTTTTGAATGATAAAAGTTTATCTTTTTTTAAAATTATTTTGTCAATATGAATTGTATTATTTTTTTCTTCAAAATTTAATTCTTCTATGATAATATTATTTTCTTTTTTTTTTAAGTCTAAAAATATATTAGCGGTTGTATTTTTATTTTTTTTATAATTTATTAAGTCTAATTTCAAACTATTTTCATAATCAAAATGTAACTTTAAATTTGTTTCGTCTTTATTAAAATTATTTTCAAAATTAATTTTTAAAAAATCTAAATCATTGAGTGAATATTTTCCTTCACCTTTAAGTTTAATAGTTTCTGGCTTAAAATCACCGTTCACAATTGAGTCTGACAAATAAATTGTTTTTATTTCATCTGATAGAAAGTCTGATGAAAAAGGGTGTGTTAATTCAAATTTTCCTTTTTCAATTTTACCTGAAATGCCATAGTTATAATTTATTAATTTGTAAGTCTTATCTAAATCAATGAATAGATTATTATTAAAATCAGCTTTTAAATACTTAATACCCTTTATGCTTTCATATTTGTCAAAAAAATTAGAGTATTTATTATAAAATTTCTGATTGAAATTTAATTTTGAATTAAAGTTTGAATAAAGCTTAATTCCATTTTCAAAATTTAATTTTATATCCCCTTCTAATATCTTTATATTTTCAAAATCCCCTATGATATTTTTAATTAATATATCATTTTTATCAGCAAAGAATCCCAAGTTAGCCTTTTCAAAATTAAAATCTTTAAACAACTCAACTTTTAAGTCTTTTACAGAGCCTTTTGCTATAAAATCTTTAAAGTCCCCGTCTTTCGTTAGAAATATTTCAATTTTAGAAATTAATTTTCCCTTTTTAATTTTGTTATTCAATAAACTTCTAAAGTTTGAGGGTTTCATCATTCCTGACAACTTATTTAATTGGGTTACGTCTAATTCTTCCAATACGAGACTGATTTTTTTGATTTTAGGATCTGATTTCAGCAATGATAAAAAATCAATATATACTTTGATGTTACTAACCGGCACAGAAATTTTTCTGTAAATAATTTTTGGATTTTGAGTTTCTAAAAATAAACTTAATTCTTTTGGGTTAATTTTAAATTTGATTGTATCTAATTTTAAATTAATTTTTTTAGTTTCATTAGCTTTTTCGGATATTAGGTTGTTAAACTTATTTGTCTCAATACCTGCAGTTGAAAGTATAACAATCAAAATAATAAATAGAATAACTAAAAGTATAATTAAATTCGAAACGATCTTTTTCATTATTTATTTTTGATACCTTCTTCTATAAATTGATCTATATTACCATCTAGTACACTTGATGGATTGGTATTTTCTGTTTTATTTCGTAAATCTTTTACTAATTGATAGGGTTGTAACACATATGATCTGATTTGATGCCCCCAACCAATATCTGTTTTAGTTGTAAGCTCTTTTTGATTTTGTTCCTCTTTCTTCTGCATTTCATATTCATATAATCTTGCCTTTAACATTTTAAAACATGTTTCTTTATTCTTATGTTGGGACCTTTCATTTTGACACTGCACGACAATTTTAGTCGGTAGATGTGTTATTCTTACTGCGCTGTCTGTAGTGTTTACGTGTTGACCTCCAGCACCACTAGATCTGTATGTGTCTATTCTTAGATCTTTATCATCAATTGAAATATTTATATCGTCCTCAACGGCGGGATATACCCAAACGCTCGCAAAGCTTGTATGTCTTCTTGCCCCACTATCAAAAGGTGAAATACGGACAAGTCGATGAACCCCTGACTCTGATTTCATAAGTCCGTACAAATAATTTCCCTCAACTTTAATTGTCGATGATTTTATTCCTGCCTCCTCTCCTTTGTGTTCACTTATAATTTCATATTTGAAATTCTTTTTATCAAACCACTTCATGTACATTCTTCGAAGCATATCAGCCCAATCCTGACTTTCTGTTCCACCTGCACCTGCATGAATTTCTAGATAAATATCATAATCGTCATTTTCTCCAGATAAAAAACAATTAATTTCACTTTTTTTTATCTCTAACAAAATTTGTTTTATTTTTTTGTTGCAGTCTTGAATGGTTTCGTCATCTTTTTCTTGTGAAGCTAAAGCAAATAAATCTTTTAGGTTATTTAAATCATTTTGTGATTTATTATAAGAAACTAGGATGTTTTCAAAAATTTTTTTTTGTTTAACAGTTTTTTTTACTAATTTTTTATCTTTCCAAAAATTTTCCCTTGATGAAATTTTTTCAAGCTCTTTAATTTTAGTTTCAATGTTTTCTTTATCAAAGATACCCCCTAATATTTTTAAGGGATTTTTCTGTAATTGCTAATATGTTTTCAAAATTTTCCATTAGTAAAATTGTCTAAATATAACTGTTTTATCACGACCATTAGTTGAGATTAAGTTATTATTATCTATATTGTTAATATCTCTTAATTTTAAGGCCTCTATTATCGAATTTTTTTCTCCTGGTGGTGCTTTAATCCCGGTATCATAATTTAAAGAAGTTAAATATATATTTTCTGGAATTTGAAATTCTTCAAAATCTTCCTTGAAAAGAGCTTTCTCAACAAAATCCTTAAAAATAGGCAATGCTGCTTTTGATCCTGTTTCAAATTTTCCTAGAGTTTTTGGATTATCGTGACCAACATATACTCCAATTACTAGGTTAGATGAGAACCCTATAAACCATGCGTCATAATTATCGTTAGTTGTTCCCGTTTTTCCAGCCAAGGGTACTTTTAAAGATCTTAATTTTTTTGCAGTTCCTCTTTGAACTGCTCCTTGTAAAATTGAAGTCATTTGATAAGCAGTCTCCTCGCTCATTACTTTTTCATCAGTGCTTTCGATTTTTGGAAGTTCAATTTCTTTATTAATAAATTTATCACACCCTATACATTTTCTACTTTTTTCCTGATAAATTGTTTTTCCTCTTCTGTCTTGTATTCTAGAAATTAGTTTTGGTTCAATTTTTTTCCCTCCATTGACAAATGGAGCGTAAGCAGATGTAAGATTCATAAGTGTAGTTTCAGCTGCTCCTAATGAAACTGATAATAATTCAGGTATTTCTTCATATATATTTAATCTTTTAGATAAATTTAAAATTTCTTCTAATCCTAAAATTTTTGCAATTCTAACTGTCATTAAATTTCTTGAGTATTCAATTCCTTTTCTAAAAGTTGTGGGACCATAAAATTTTTTTCCATAGTTTTCCGGTTTCCAATTTTTAAGTCCAACTCCCTGGCTTTCAACAAAAGGTGCGTCCAATATTATACTATTGGGTGCAAAGTCTTTCTCAAGAGCAGCAGCATAAACTATAGGTTTAAAAGCTGATCCAGGTTGTCTTTTTGCTTGAGTAACTCTATTAAACTCACTTTCTTTGAAATTAAATCCGCCGACTAGAGCAAGTACATCTCCTTTGAATGGATCAATAATTACAATACCTCCATTGACTTTCGGGTATTGTTTCAAAAACCAATTTTTTTTTATTTTTTTAACGAAAATGATATCCCCAACTTTATGGACATCTTTAATTAATTTTTTTCTAGGCGTTGTCCATTTTATATTTTGTTTCAGTAAAACTCCCTCTAAAATTTTCTGCTTTTCATCGATTGTTTTAAATCTTATTTCATTATCATTTAAGGATAGAATTTCTGCTAAGTGCCAATTTAAAGTAGGATCAAGTTTATTTTGGGAAATAACCTTCTTCCAATTTTCATTCTTAATTTTATTGGTTATTGATCCTCTCCATCCACGTCTACGATCGTATTCTTCTATACCTTTTCTTAAAGATTTTAAGGCTTGTATTTGATAATTTATTTTAAGTGGAGTGCTTATACTTAGGCCTTGAGAGTAAAGTTTTTCAAAACCATAAATATTTTTTACTATTCTTCTAACTTCTTCAGTATATGAATTTGCTTCATTAACTATCTCAATCTTCCTTTTTTTAAGTTTCAATTTAGTGTCTTTGAATTCATTGAGCTGCTGTTTTGATATAAAGTTATTTTCCTCTAAATTTAGCAATACTAAATTTCGTCTATACTTTGCTACCTCAGGATATCTATAAGGATTGTACTTACTTGGAGCTTTTGGTAATGCTGCTAATAGAGCTGTTTCAGGATAGTTAAGTTCTTTAATTGATTTATCAAAATATTCTAAACTAGCGGCAGCTATTCCGTAAGTGCCTTGACCTAAGTAAATTTGATTTAAATATAGTTCTAAAATTCTTTCTTTAGTATAAGCTCTTTCAATTCGAAAGGCTAAAATTGCTTCTTTGATTTTTCTTTTCATTGAAACCTCGTTCGTAAGTAAAAAATTTTTTGCTACTTGTTGGGTAATTGTTGAAGCGCCTTCCAATCTTTTATTTTGAGAAATATTTTTTATATTTTTAATGACCGCTCTCAATATACCTTTGGCATCAATTCCTGGATGGCTAAAAAAATTTTTGTCTTCAGCAGAAAGAAAGGCGTTTATAACCTTTTCGGGTATCGACTCATACGGTATAAATAGTCTTTTTTCTAAGGCATACTCAGCTACTAATTTTCTGTCTTCAGAATAAACTCTACTTGAGATTGGTGGTTGATAATCTGATAGTTTTTTGTAGTCCGGTAACCCTATAGAAAAATACCATAAAGTTGAAAATATAAAAAAAACAATCACTCCAACAAATATGATGGTAAATTTAGCTGAAAAATTAAGAAAATTTAGCATTGATCATTAATTTATAATAAAAATTTTGACTATCTTGAGGCATGTTCTAATTTAAATCGTTTATTTATACCTAAAATTGTATAAAATAGCATCTATGACATTCTTAATAATCTCAAATTACAAAAATTTAAAAGGAATTCTAAGAAAATGGAAAAAAATTTATATATCGATGCATCGCATCCTAATGAAACGCGTATTGTTCTTAAGTCAGATAACTCAATTGAAGAATATGAGTTTGAAGATAAAAATAATTTAAATTTTAAAAACAATATTTATCTTGCAACAATAAGTAGAGTTGAACCATCTCTTCAGGCTGCTTTTGTTAATTTTGGAAGAGATAGACATGGTTTTTTAGCTTTTAATGATATTCAATCAGATTATTATCAGCTGCCTTCTGAAGATAAAGAAAAAATTCGAATAGCAGAAGAAAAAATAAGAGAAGAATTAAAAGATAAACCAATTGATTTAAATCAAGATAACTTGCAACATGACAATCAATCTGAAAATTCAGAGAATAAAGAAGAAAAAACTGAAACTAGTGACAATCTATTAGACAAGGGAAACAAAAAGCAAGAATACAGGGAAAAAGTAAAATCTTCGTTTGGGATTAAAAGATACAAAATTCAGGAAGTAATTAAACCAGGGCAAGTAATTTTAATTCAGGTTATTAAGGAAGAAAGAGGCCAAAAAGGTGCTGCACTAACAACATTTATATCTTTAGCAGGAAAATATATAGTCCTTATGCCGAATACTCCAAAAGGTGGGGGTATATCTCGTAAAATTTTTAACTCTTCTGATCGTCAGAAAATAAGAAACATTCTTAATAGTATTGAAATACCAAAAAGCATGGGTGTCATAGTAAGGACTGCTGGGGCAAATAAAACTAAGAACGAAATAGAAAAAGATTTTCAAAATACTTTGAAGACTTGGGAAGAGATAAAGGAAAAAGCACTGGACTCTAATGCTCCATCATTAGTTTATGAGGAGGGAGATATCATTAAAAGAACGTTAAGAGACACCTACGATAATGATACAAAGATTGTTTATGTTGAAGGAAATGATGCTTATCAAAAGGCAAAAAAATTTATGAAAGAATTAATGCCAAAAAATGTTAAAAATGTAAAAAAATATAGAGGCAAGATACCGCTATTTCATTTCGCTAATATAGAAAAAGTTCTTAATAATATTTATGAACCAACTGTAAAATTAAAATCAGGCGGTTATTTAGTAATTAATCCAACAGAGGCATTAGTCTCAATAGATATAAATTCTGGTCAATCCACTAAACAGATAAATATTGAAAAAACAGCTTTAAACACAAATTTAGAAGCTGCAGAAGCTATTGCTCATCAAATTAAATTGAGAGACTTATCTGGTTTAATAGTAATTGACTTCATTGATATGATGAATTTTTATAACAGACGTATAGTTGAAAAAAAAATGAGAGAAAGCATCAGAAAGGATAGAGCTAGAATACAAATTGGTAGAATTAGTAATTTTGGTCTTTTAGAAATGACAAGACAGAGATTACGTGAAGGTTCAATTAAATGGGAAACCCAATTATCTCTTGCATCCTTTTCCCAAAAAATTTTAAAAAAAATTCAACATTTAGCTTTTGAAGATAAAGTTAAAATTGTTAATTCATATGTTCCTGAAAAGGTAAAAGTTTATATTGAAAAAAATTTATTGGATGAATTAAAATATTTTCAAAAAAAATACTCTTTTGAAGTAAGAATATTGTCTAATGAGAGATTCATTATTCCTGAGTATAAAATTGATTTATTAAATAAATCCAAAAAACTAATTAATACTATTGAAAATATAAATTCGATTATTGAGATAAAAAAAATTGACAAAAATTTGAAAAAGAACATAAAAGAAAAAAGTAAAGAGTCATTAAAAAAAAAGGAAAAAATAAAAAAAGGTAAATCAAAAAAGAATATTAGAACTTTATGGGTAAGAAAAAAAAAAAGAGCTAAATCAAACCTTTAGTAGGTGAACTTGCTTTAGCAAAATAATGTTTTTCCATTCTTCCAGCTAAAAAAGAATTTCTTCCAGAAATAACAGCATCTTTAAATGCTTTAGCCATCAAAATTGGTTTTTTAGCTTTTGCAATAGCGCTATTAATTAAAACACCGTCACAACCTAATTCCATAGCTATTGTTGCGTCAGAAGCTGTTCCAATTCCTGCATCAACAATTACCGGAACCTTGGATTGTTTAATTATTAAAGAAATATTAATTTTATTTTGTAGTCCTAAACCTGAGCCTATCGGAGAGGCTAGAGGCATTATTGCTGATGCACCGTTATCTTCAAGTTTTCTTGCTAGTAAAGGATCGTCTGTACAATACACCATTACTTTAAATCCCTCTTTAACAAGAATTTTAGTAGATTTGATTGTTTCTATCATATTAGGATAAAGAGTTTTTTTATCTCCTAATACTTCTAATTTTACTAATTTCCATCCACCCATTTCTCTTGAAAGTCTCAAAGTTCTTAATGCTTCTTCAGAATTAAAACAGCCGGCTGTATTAGGCAAGTAAACTATTTTTTTAGGATTAAGATAATCAGTTAATAATGGTTTTTTTTTATCTAAAATATTAACCCTTCTTACAGCTACAGTCACCATATCAGCACCTGAAGCCTTAACAGCTTTTGCAGTTTCAGAAAAATTTTTATATTTTCCAGTTCCTACAATTAGTCTTGATTTCAGAGATTTACCTGCAACTTTAAAAATATCTTTTTTCAATTTAACCACCACCTATAAAATGAACAATTTCTACTTTATCATTATTTTTTAAATATTTTTTTTTGTAATAAACTTTTGGAATAATTGTACCATTATGTTCTATTGCAACTTTTTTGTTAATTAATTTATATTTTTTTACTAAGTCAAAAATTGAATAATTTGATCCAATAGTTACTTTTTTTCCATTTAATTGTATTTTTGCCATAATTAAGTTATTCAATATCAAGAAATTTATGAATAAAATTATAATTCTTAATGGTCCAAACCTCAACCTTTTAGGTGAAAGAGAAAAAAATCAATATGGAAGTTTTACCCTTAAAGATATTGAAAAAAAATGTAATGAGTATGCAAATAAAAATAATATTGAACTTTCTTTATTTCAATCAAATATAGAAGGTGAATTAGTCACCCAAATTCAAAAATCAAGAGAAAATCAAGACGGTTTAATAATTAATGCTGGCGGTTACACTCATACCTCAGTAGCAATCTTTGATGCCTTAAAAATATTAAAAATTCCAATAATTGAATTGCATATAAGTAATATTTATAATAGAGAAGATTTCAGACACAAATCTTTAATTAGTAAAGTTGCTAAAGGAGTTATTTGTGGTTTTGGGGCTGAAGGATATGTGATGACGCTAGAGGCAATGAATAAATTTTTAAAAAAATGAAAATTGATAAAAAATTAATAAAAGAGCTTGTTGAAAATCTAAAAGAATTTGAACTTACAGAACTTGAATATCAAGAAGGTCAAACCAAAGTCAAAGTTTCAAAAGCTGCAAAAAATATTGAACAATTAAAAACAAGCGCAGTAGTGTCTCCAAATAAAGCAGTGCTTAAATCCTCAGACGGCGGAGACGGAATAAGAGTCAAATCTCCAATTATAGGAACCGCATATCTAGCAGCAGAACCAGGGGCTAAAAAGTTTGTCGAGGTTGGAGATAAAATCAAAAAAGGTCAAACAGTCATGATCGTTGAAGCAATGAAGACTATGAATCACGTTCCTTCGACCGCAGATGGTGAGGTCAAAAAAATTTTAGTTGAAGATGGACAACCAGTCGAGTTTGGTCAAACTTTAATCCTTTTAAAATAAATTTTATAATGTTCAAAAAAGTATTAATTGCTAATAGAGGAGAAATAGCTGTTAGAGTTATAAGAGCTTGTAAAGAATGGGGTATAAAAACAGTCGCTGTACACTCTGATGTGGACTCTGACTCCATGCACGTAAGGCTTGCTGACGAAAGTGTATGTATAGGTTCTCATCAGCCTCAAAATAGTTACTTAAATATTTCATCAATAATGTCTGCAGTTGATCTAACTGGTGCTGAAGCTATTCATCCAGGTTATGGTTTTTTATCTGAAAATGCAAAATTTTCAGAAATTGTAAATAAACATGGTATAAAATTTATTGGACCAAGTGCAAAAATAATCTCGCAAATGGGAGATAAGATCGAAGCTAAGAGGATTGCAAAAAAATATGGTTTACCTGTAATTGAGGGTTCTGAAGGTGGGGTAAAGTCCTTGGATGAAGCAAAATCTATTTGTAAAGGTATTGGATACCCTGTTTTAATTAAAGCGGCAGGAGGTGGTGGCGGAAAAGGAATGAAAGTAGTTGATGAAGAAAAAAAATTGGAAAATTTATTTCTTACTGCTAAATCTGAAGCAAAAAAATTTTTTAATAATGATGAATTATATATAGAAAAATATTTTAAAAACCCAAGACACATAGAAGTACAAGTTATATCTGGTAAAAATAAAACAGTTCATCTTGGAGAAAGAGACTGCTCTGTTCAAAGAAGACACCAAAAATTGATTGAGGAAACTCCAAGTCCAGTTTTAACAGAAGAACAAAGAAAAGATCTTTTGGAAAAAACTGTAAAAATGGTAGAACAAATTAATTATGAAGGTGCCGGTACTGTAGAATTTATCTTTGAAAAAGGAAAGTTTTATTTTTTAGAGATGAATACCAGAGTTCAAGTTGAACATCCAGTTACTGAAGTTCAAACAGGTATTGATATAGTCAAGGAGCAATTATGGGTGGCTTTTACTGGTGACACTGCTTTAAAACAAAATGACATAAACCCTAGAGGTCATACAATTGAATGTAGAGTTAATGCTGAAAATCCAGCTTTAGATTTTCAGCCTAGTCCTGGTACAATTACAGTTTGTCATCAACCTTCAGGATTTAGAACTAGAGTTGATGGCTCAATATTTCAAGGCTGTAAAATTACCCCTTATTACGACAGTCTAATCGCGAAAGTAATTTGTAAAGGAAGAAATAGGACCGAGGCAATTCAAAGAACATTGCGATCTCTAGATGAGTTCGTTTTAGAAGGTATAACAACAACTATAGATTTGCATAAAAAAATATTAACTCATAAAAAGTTTGTAAGCTCTGATTTTGATACAAATTGGCTAGGGAAAGAGAAATTTTATTAAGCGTTATTGCAATTTAGTAATTGAAGATCGTAGATTGCATGATCAAACGGAGTTAAGCTAGGATCTGATGCAAATGTCCATCCATTGAATATAAATACTTTTTCATTATCATTCTTTGTTAAATCCTTTACCTGCATATAAGCAACGCTATCAGATTTATTATTAACTTTTACTTTACCGCATTTTAAAATTTTAATCTCTAAAGGTCCAAATTTTTTACTTTCATTTAAATTAACTATTAGCTCTGAGGATTTAGCTGTAATTTTATCTAAACCGATTAATATTGCTTGTGATGATTTTAATTTTTTCTTATTTTTTTTGGCCTTTAAATTTTGGTCTGAAGAAATATTTTCGTTCTCCTCCTCAAGTGTCTCAAAACTTGGTTTAATTTTATCTATATTTATTAAAGGTGTTGTTGTTATTTTATCCTCGGCAAAGGTAGTATTTGTAAAGATGTATAGTAAAATTAAGATTTGATATACTTTATTTCCAAGTTTCATATTTTTTTTTCAAATTATTTTTTCTAATTTTTACTGGCTTAAAACTATTAATTGTACCTGTTTGATTTTCTAAATGCTTTTTTTGCCATGAATGTTTTCTTTCTTTATTTTCAGGTATTTTATCAATTGTATGGTGCATCCATAAAAACCAGTCTGATGTAATTTTAGTTGCCTCAATATTATTGGCATAAACAACCCAACGTTCATTTTTTTTACTCTTATAATATTTGTTGCCATAATCATCTGAACCAACGAATTTTCCAAAAAATAGAGTTTTAAGAAAAGTTCCAAACGTTTGTTTATTCCACCATGTAAAAATAATTTTTAAGCTCATACAAGAAATTTTAAATCCACACAATTTTAAATTGTATTATTAAATAATAGACACCTTATACAATTAATATATATCTAAATAAAGAGATTCCATTAACTTTATGAAAAAATATATTGTCGAAACTTACTATACTTGCACATTCAAGACTGTACACACTTTAAATAATTTAGATGATTCAGAATTATCAAAAATTGATCAAAGAACGGATGGAGATGTTGAAGTCATAGATGTCAAACTTAACAATCGTAAAACAAAAAAAGTAGGTAGTAAACAAGACGAAAAAGCGAATAAATCAAAATTAGATAAATCCTTAAAAGAAAACTTAAATAATCAAGTTAAGAATCCTCTAGATAGTCTTAAAAAAAATGATGCAGTAAATTTAAAAATAAAAGGAAATGCCAGATTTAAAATGCCTGATAGAAGAAAAGGATATATTCAAAAAGCACAAATCGGTGATCATAAAGTATACCTTCATACTGGGGAATATGATGACGGTAAAATAGGAGAAATTTTTATCGACACAAATAAAGAAGGTGAGTTGGTTAAAGCAATGATGAATAATTTTGCAATAGCTATTTCTTTAGGTTTACAGTACGGAGTTCCTCTCGATGAATATGTTGATGCCTTTATTGATACAAAATTTGAGCCGTCTGGTAACGTGATTGGAAATGATAGAATTTTAAGTGCTTCATCAATACTTGATTATGTTTTTAGAGAACTTGCAATTTCTTACTTAGGAAAAGAGGAATTAGCTCATACTCCTTCTATTGCAAGCACTAAAAATATTAGTTTAGATGATGGTGATGATAAGTTTCTTAAAATTGTTAAAAATATTACTTCTAAAGGTTTTGTTAGAAGCAACTATGAGGAAAAATTAGTTGATCTTTCTGACGTAAGAATTAATCTTAAAACTAAAAACTAACTTTTTTTAATTTTTTTTTCTAAACCTAGTTCTTTAAGCTGGTTGTCGTCCACATCAGATGGCGCCTGCATCATTAAATCTTGAGCATTTTGATTCATTGGAAAAAGAGTAACCTCTCTAATGTTCTCTTTTCCTGCTAACAACATTACAATTCTATCAATTCCTGGGGCAATGCCCCCATGAGGTGGAGCTCCATAACTAAATGCATTTATCATTCCACTAAACTTTTTGTCAACATCACTTTTATTATATCCAGCTATAGAAAATAATTTATACATTAGTTCTGGAATATGATTTCTTATCGCTCCAGAAGATAGTTCAATACCATTACAAACAATATCATATTGATAAGCTTTTATATCCAATGGTTTATCAAAATTTATTTTTTTAAGGTCCCCCTGAGGCATTGAAAAAGGGTTATGGCTAAATACAACCTTTTTTAAATTTTCATCATACTCATACATCGGATAATCAGTAATCCAACAAAAGGCAAATTGCTCTTGATTAATGATATTTAAGTCCTGAGCGATTTTGTCTCTTGCTAAAGAAAGAATTTTTTCAATTTCTTTTTCTTTACCGCAAGCAAAGAAAATACTGTCCCCTATTTCTGCACTGCAACTTTTCATTATTTCTTTTAAAGAATCCTCACTAAAAAATTTTCCAACAGGGCCTTTACCTTTGATCTCTCCGTCTTTTTCCAGAGTAAAATACGCTAAACCAGAAGCACCCTGATCTTTTGCCCATTTATCAATATTATCAAAAAAACTTCTTGGTTTATCTTTTGTATTTTTTGTTACAATTGCTCTAACAATTGATCCTGATTTTACCAATTTTTTAAATATATCAAATTTTACATCATCTCTAGTGAACAAGCTAGTCAGCTCTTTTATTTCCAATGGATTTCTTAAATCTGGCTTATCAGTTCCATATTTTTTCATAGACTCTTGAAAAGGAATTCTTGGAAACTTTTCACTTAAAATTTTTTTTGATGAAAAATTTTTAAATAAATTTACCATTAATTTTTCTACAACATTAAAAACATCTTCTTGTTCAACAAAAGACATTTCTAGATCAAGTTGATAAAATTCACCTGGACTTCTATCTGCTCTAGCGTCTTCATCTCTAAAACATGGTGCTATTTGAAAATATTTATCAAAACCAGAAATCATTATTAATTGTTTGAACTGTTGTGGTGCTTGTGGCAAAGCATAAAATTTTCCCGGGTTAAGCCTGCTTGGAACTAAAAAATCTCTAGCGCCTTCGGGGCTTGAAGAGGTAAGAATTGGAGTTTGATATTCAAGGAAACCTAATTTTAGCATTTCAGATCTTATGAATGAGATTACTTTTGATCTTAATATTATGTTGTTGTGCATTTCTTCTCTTCTTAGATCTAAAAATCTATATTTTAATCTTATTTCTTCAGGATAATCTTGCTCGCCGAAAACTGGTAAAGGCAATTCTTTTGCATCAGATAAAACTTCAACTGATACAATTGAAACTTCAATTTTACCAGTTTTAAGATCTAAATTTTCGGTTCCGGGAGATCTCTTTATTACTTTTCCGCTAATTTTAAGAACAGACTCGGGTTTTGTTTTTTCTAAAATTGGAAAAAAATTATTTTTATTCTCTATAACACATTGAGTTATTCCATAATGATCTCTTAAATCTATAAACAATAAATTTCCATGATCTCTTTTTCTATGAAGCCACCCTGAGAGATTCACAGTTTTATTAATTTCTGCTTCACTAAGTGCTGAACAATTATGAGTTCTATATTTATTCATTTATCTAATACTTTTTTTATTAAATTAATATTTATTGATTTACCAGTAGATAAAGACAATTCATCTATATCTCTCAAAATTTTAAACATTTTTTCATATGATCTTTCCACATTATTGATAATGAAGTCTGAAATCTTAGGGTTAATATTAATTTGATTGTCTGACAAAGTTTTTGAAATAATCACTCTCAATAAATCATCAGTTGGCAATTCAATACCTATATAAATAAAGCTATTAATTCGTGATTGAAGATCGTCTAAGCTAAATTTTATATTTTTTATAGAGCTTATAGAATTTATTAATATATAATTCTCTAATTGTTTTGATTGATTTAAAATGGAATAAAATAACTTTTCATCTATATTATTTTTAAAGTTATCGATAATCAAACAATCAAAATTATCAAGATCAAGTATTGTTGCATTGTTAACGTTTTTTGCTTCAATCAATTTTATCTTATCAATTTTTTTTTCTAAAATTTTTGCTAAATGTGTTTTTCCTGATCCAGGAGAACCAAAAATATTTAACCACTTCCCTGGCCAAGTTGGCCAACTTTCGATCAGTTTATACGCAGAAAAATTATTACTTGAAACAAAAAAATCTTGTTCATAATATTTTTTTGCGAAGGGAAATTTAAAGATAAGTTGATCCATTTTATAAAGTCTTTATTGTCCATTGATCATTAATTAATTGTAAATTAATATTTTCTTTTTTTAGCTGATTTATTATTTTTTCTAATTTACCTAAATATTTAATTCTCAAATTAACAAAATCTTTATTGAAATCTTGAACATAAACATTTTCGATCAGATCAATTTTTTTTATTCTTAAGTTCAGCTCTACTAGATTACTTTTTTTATTTAAGTCTAATTTTGCATTTAAAAAAGAAGGAGTTCTTATATCAATTAAGTTCTCTGATTTAACTAGGTTGATCAATTCTTTTTTTGTTACAGTGATAATTTCTTCATAATTTTTTTCAGTCACCATATTATTTTT
>Ga0315315_10002519_pt1 | contig 16790 bp, 8 predicted proteins | sample M140m3416metaG_FD_203699 | JGI IMG/M metagenome (GOLD analysis project Ga0315315, IMG submission 203699) | Ammonia-oxidizing marine archaeal communities from Monterey Bay, California, United States - M1 40m 3416 | ecosystem: Environmental > Aquatic > Marine > Intertidal zone | place: USA... | reverse complement strand
AGAAATGCAACTAATGGTCGAAGCGTTGGTATACTTATCTACAAATAATTCTAGAGAGATATTTTTGACAGTTTTAGATCCGCTAACTCTTCTTGACTCTCCATGGCCAGGTTGGCAGAAGGGAGACTCAGGTACTTTTGTTGATCAAGCTGCAGACAGGTATATCGAAGACTTAGGAGCATCACCTGATGGGCTGGGTTATGGTCATTTAGTAGTGGTAAATGATACCAGAATTACACTGAACGATGCTTACAGTTTACATCCAGCGATAGCAATTGATAACTCTGGAAATACACATGTAACTTGGATGGATGGGAGAGCATATGGATTTGATATTGACGTTAATTATGAGATTTATTACACTCGCCTGCGATTAAGCTCTGCGGGAGCATGGGATGGAGTTAGTGAAGGATTACCTTCATACGCAATTAAACAAATCTCAGATGCAGCAATTTCTAATGTCGAGGGCTATGAAGGATTAGCCCCTGATCGCCCATTCAGTGGAAACTCACACATGCCGTCAATTTTAACAGATTCATTCGATAACGTCCATTTGACATGGCTAGATAACTACAACGGGTCTCAAGGTGAGACTTTGATGTACACTCGTTTGAATCATACAAACAACGATTGGCCAACGGGTTTCCCTTTGAATTCTATAGCATCATCAATTTTTGACCCTTGGGAACTGCTTCCAATAACTGAATGGCAGTCAGATAAATTAGGGCCAAATTCTCCAGCACTCCCGGAATTAGGACAGCCACCTGCATTTGCTAACGATATGGGCAGCGGTGCTCACGTTGCCTGGTCAGATACAAACAAGTGTAGTGACGAGAATAATGGAGGAGTTTACACATTATGTTATGTTCATATTCTTACAGGTCTGGTAGATGTTTCACTGGCAGAGGATGAAACATTCTACCATACAATTGAACCTAGTGAACAGACTACTTACAATATGTCGATTTCAAACCCTACTCCCGGACCTGCAGATTTAGTTTCGGATATATTTTCGATGGCTGTTGAAGGAGTCCCTACCAATTGGAGTGCTAGTATATTCTTTGCTAGTAACCACACACCAATTTTTGACTCCACACCAGTGTCGCTACAAGGCGGAGAAAGTATTGATTTGTATATGAGAGTCAGAGCTCCCACTATTTATCAAGCGCATCATGATGAATTGGCAACTATCAAAGTCACAGCACTATCTTACAAAGATCCAGCAATTAGAGATGAAGCAATTACTCTAACGTTAATGGATGTAGTTCATGGGATTGAGTTAGATACCAGCCATTTTCAAGCCGACGTTGAACAAGGTCAGCAAGCGACCTTCTCTATATCTATAACAAATACAGGAAATGTATATGATACGTTTGCCTTCTATGATCCAACAACTCTCGAGGGCCAAACAGAATGGGCTTTACCTTTCGGGTGGGGAGTAACATTCCCGACATCCTTATCTCTAGATCCAGGTCAATCCATGACTAGAAATTTACAAATTGATGTCCCCACTTCTCAAGAACCAGGGACATTCGTAGTTTACTTGAAAGGGTGGTCAACAGGTGAACCAGTATTGTCAGTAGATAAAGGGACATTCGATATTCTCGAATTATGGGTCAACGTATCTATCAAGAGTACTGGAAATATTGTTTTCCAATTAGGTGAAACTACAATGCATGTTTTACCAGGGGAATGTTCAGAATTTGATATCGAGGTTACAAAGAATTTCACCCCCGGTCATCTAGTTTTCACAACCCCAGGAGGGCCTGAAGAAAAGCCAGAAGGTGTTTCCGATCAAACTTGGAGATTTGATCATTGGACGGTTAATCTTGACTTTTCGGAAGCCCCAGGTGGAAACAGCATACCCCAAGAAACTCCGCGTTATTGGACAGTAGATGCGCCTAGAACCGTTACAGCAGAGATGTGTGCACCGTATAATGCAACAGCCGGAATTGGAGACTCTGTAACTGTAAAAGCATCATTGGATGGTGCACCTAAAGTCCGAGACTCAGTAGTTCTTGTAACCAACGTAATACAGAGATATGATTTAGAAGCCAACACAGAGACAATCCTCTCTTTATATCCGGGACAAGAGTATCAACTTGATACAGTTATAGAAAATACAGGTAATGGGGCAGATCGCTATGATATGGCTATAGGGTCTATCACAGATCAGGATGGAAATTCGGATGTTTGGGACGTAGTAATACCCAGAATTCTTTTCCAAGAATTAGATAGAGACGAGTCTCAACAGATTCCTATTATGATAAATGTTCCAGAAGAAACATTGGCAGGACAGTATACTATAGTGATTGAAATATACAGTGAAGAATCATTCGAAGGAACAAAACTCAGAGACTTAGTCACATTACAGGTTGAAGTGGTAGAGTTCCATGACATGAGAATAACTGTTGATCCAACTGTTGAAAGTAGGATTAAAACAACTGCTCCAGGGAGAGTAGTTAGATTTACAATGAATGTGACAAACTTTGGTAATGTTGCAGATCAACCTACAGTACACAACCATACTGTAGATGGTGCAGGTTGGGATTCCGCACCAGGATTGAATGCTTTGAGCTCATGGCGAATTGATTATGCCTTGTTAGAAGGGTTTGGCAGCGAATACCCAATAGAACGGCCTTGTTTGGTATTGATGCAAGGAGACCCACTCCCAAGTAATATGTGTTACAAGGATTCCAAAGGAAAAATCACTCTCCCTTTAATGCCTTCATATACTACATTACAGTTAGTTGCAATAGTTACAATAGACCCAACTGCTGCCTTAGCAGATAGAGAAATTGGAATCAAATTAAAGTCAAGCTTTGGTGACTCTTTGTCAGGCGGTGACTTCGATGAAACAGCAATTTGGGAAGATTCCTGTACGATCGATATGAATGGTGATGGCTTCCCTGATAATTATCGTCCGAATTGTGATACTAACGAACAGGTCTTAGAATTAAGACTCAGAGCACCAGATTTGCAGATTTTAAGTGTTGATGTTGGGAAGACGAAAGGCGAGATAGGAGATATGCTTTCAGTAACTGTTTCAATTCTGAATGATGGAAATTCTCATGCAACTGATGTGAATGTAATTTTGTGCGTAGGGCAATCCGTTAACTCAATTAAGAGAAACGGTTGTGATGAAGAAAATGTAGCCTACCGTCAATTAATTGAGGCAATAATGCCAACTACTTCAGACGATGAACCTCCACTAATCACCTTACTATACTTAGTTGAGGCAGGTACTCATGAAGTAGTAGTAGTAGTTGATCCAGAAAATATTATTGTCGAAACCGACGAGAAAAACAATTTCAAATCGGCAGGAGATATGGGCTCTAATAACGGAGTTTTAGATGTTGGTGTTGAGATTATTGCAAGATATTCTGTTCCTGCTATAATACTCGGGGCGACATTTGCATTAATTGCAGTAGCTGGTGTTGTTATGTATGGTAGAAGAATGGAAGCATTGGACCGTTTTGCAGAGAAAAGCAGCATGATGTCAAATCTTGATGACGATTCAGATACTCAATTTTGAATAAACGCTTAATTTAGTTATTTGATTACCCACCAAGGAAGAGGAGTATCCTTGTCTGCAGAGACAAAGTTATCATTGTTGATTACAAAATCTCTCATCAATCTATCTCGAATATTTTCCATGATATCTTCGGCATGAGATTCTTGAATTCTTAGATTCTGTGAGAATATATCCAAGTCTAATGGCCTTCTTGGTTGTGTCATCATTTCTCTAGCCATTATTCTCTCTTCATATGATTCAGCGTTTTCTGTGACTTCTTTTGAGGTTTTCATCATTATTTGTTGATGTAAAGCGATAATAGCGTCTCTTTGCCTATCTATTTTCTCAAGTGACGAATCTAAGTCTGATAGTATATTCATTGCTTCTGACATTGATAAATCTCTTCTAGTGCCTAAACGATCTATTACCGAATCTAATTCTGTTGGTAATTTATTTGAAAGCCTCATCGGGCCACCCGCAGGGATAGTTCTATGTTCTGCTTTGAATAGTTCTGGCCCCAAATCAAGTCTCAAGGAAAACGATTGATTTACTTTGTACATTTTCTTTGGAGGCCCACCTTTTTCTGAAGGGACTATTTCAGATTCAATAAAACCAGCCTTTTCTAAGACTTTGATATGTTTCATTACTGCTTGCTGACTAATATCTAGTAATTCAGAGAGTTGTAATGGATAATGCGGTTCCTTGACTAGGTGTTGTAAAATACTTCTTCTAGCTTTATTTTCTAGTATAGTCATAGCCTCGTCAAAGTCCATACCACTTACCAACCTGAAGTTGGGTAGTTAGGGGGCATCTAAAAACCCATTTAACAATTTTATGAGAGTAAAGGTGTTCACCTTACTCGCCATCATCCCAATTTTCCCAATTACCATCGCTATTTCTCATATATTCATTCTCTTCAGAACTCACGTGTTCCTCAACAAAATCTTTTACTTTAAGGGATAATTCATTTACAGTTTCCTCGCTCTTTTCTATATCTAAAAAAGGAGCTGGTACTCTATCATTTTCAGTGGCAGAGTTGTATTGTTTAAACAATTGATCAGTAGTCATTATTTCTTCTTTTACTATAATTTTTTGTAATTTGTTATCCTTTTTTCGCCAAACCACAAACCAGCCAATTAATGCTATAATGCCTAAGGGGAACCCGAAACAACAACTAATCATTGAGATTAGTATTATTTCATCGGAAATCAAACTAGATTGTATTTTTAGATCATCCAAGACCCACAAAGTATTATTTCCTTGATTATGAAATATGTATTCTGCATCTCCAGATACTTCAAAGACAATTACAGGAACAAAAACTAAATCCCCACTTAAATCAGGTCTTTTATTCATTTTTTCTATCGAACTAAGCGATGTTCCAATAATTTCTCTCCCCTCTTGATCGAATAATTTAACTTCATTTTCCTTTATTTCATTACCTTCTAATGAGACAACGGTGTAGAATCGAATTTTCTCTAATTGTACCGCCCCCTCTTCTCCACTTTCTAATTCTAGTAAGTTATTTTCTTCCACATTCATGTTCTGAATAATTTTATCAGTAGACTCTCCATAAGTTCCAACAAAAACTAAAATCAATATTATTGAAAGTCCACTAAGGCGCTTAACCCATAGTTTGGCGCCACTCTTCATGGCCATAGACAGAGGGGCCTACATTTCAGATTTGGCAATCAATAACCTAAACCGATATCTGCGAGTTTTTCAGGTAGATACGTATCAGTAACGAAATCAAGACCATATTTGGCAAGAGACTGTTGTTCGGCCTTCTTTCCAATTTCTTTCATCAGATTTATTTGGTCTTTCCAGTATCCCGTATTGAATCGAGGATCTGTTAATTCTGAGTCTAAGGCGCTCAGATCTTGTTTAGTAAGCTCATCACTTGGTAGGTCATAGGCCAGAATATCATCTGCTGTAATTCCTAAATACTGAGCACCTTTGGTAGCTAAGTACTCAGAGATATGAGCGGTTTTAATCGCTCCATAAGCTATACTTGCATATATTCTGAAAGACCAAGGATCACAGTCAGCAAATACAATAATTGGTTTATTCCATTCCTGACTCATCCTTTTCATTATTCTTCTTGTTGATCTAGCAGGCTGTCCTTTAAGATGTATTAATGCACATCTTGCTTCTTCATCAAAACCATTTTCTACCAACCTATCGAACATACCACCGGTTTCTATTGCCATAATGAAATCTACATCTTCTTCAATCAAACTTAATTTTTCGGCTTCTACATTGTATGGCACCCCATAACCAGAATCCCCAACATCATCTCTACAATTTATTCTCATCCAATCTCCTTTTCGATTTCTTTCTTCAAAGGTAACATTACCAATTATTCTTGCTCCATCTTCTTCAGGCCGTAACTTGAAGTCCTCTCGAAGACATTTGGTTACAATTTCTAAATCTTCGGCTAAATTATTACTTTCATTTTGTGAACCGAATTTACCATGTCCCCATGCTTCACTAATGTAATACATCTCTCTCAGAGTAGATGACTTACCGGAGTCTATCATTTGCTCGATAAATTCAGTCACATGCAATGAACGCAACAGTTGTCTTGCCGAGCCAAGGCTTGTCGCATCCCTAGTGCTCTTTTTTTTACCATATTTGTAAACGCCTAATTTATTATCAAATCCAATATTTGTTTTGGACCTAACAGGTAGAGTCATAGAGGGAGGAACGCCCTTTTCCATTTTGTTATGCATTTCCGAAGCAATATCTTTCAATGCATCTTTTACTTCTTCTTTTGTTTTTCTCTGTCCAACGATACTCATTCAGATCCCTCCTCAAAATCAGCGAAAATATTTATTCCATCTGAATTATTAGTTTCTTCCTTTCCTACTAATCCTCTCTCAGATACAATCTCATTTTCCTCTTGAGATTCAGATTCAGAAATTTCATTCCTGATAGCGGTTAAGGCTTCGCTTTTTCGTATTTCTTCAAGTATTTTCTCATCTATCTTAGTTGCACCAATGATGTCTCCATTCCCTCTGAAGAAAATATCTGTATCTGTCCAATCTCCTTTACTAAGGCCGGAAAGTGATACGCTAATTGTTGTTGAAGTGCCAGGATTTAGAGTGTCAAGACGCCAAGCCCATATTCCTCTCGCCTCTTTCCTTCCTCCATTTGAATTTTCAACCATAGCTATATTTTCATTTTCAGGCCATTTTAGGAGAATTGTATAGGCCCTTGCCCTTGCTGTATAATTGAATATTTTAATTGAACACGTAGCGAGTTTTCTTTCTTTATCCCACCCCAATTCTTCTTCACAAAATACTGCATTCATTATTTGAGTTATTACAGGTGCTAAATCAGGCTCTTCCCTCCCTAGTATTTTCGATGTTTTCTTAGCAATCTCAGGAAGAATTACATTAACCAATTCAAATTTTTCCTTTGCCTTTTTCCGTTGGTCTTTCTTTTTTAGATGGTTCTTTAATCCTCTTCCGACTTCTAAAAGTCCTTTCCTGATTTCATCAAAAACTTCTTCATTATCAGCCACAGCCTCTTTAGCTTCACTAGTGAATTGAACATTGGTGGAAGCGAGATGGATTAGTACTGCCGCCGCTCCCTTTGGTAAGCCCTTCCCTCCTGGATGATCCAAACCATATCTTTTCCAATCAATAGACTCAATTGCCTTCGTTAATGCACAACCTCCTTGTTGATACATTAGAGGAACCCTATTTGCAAATCGTAATACTTCTATTGGACCATCTGCAGAAATGTCTCCTCCGAAAACAAGTCCCACTTCTATCTGAAATGGATTACCCTGACTAACTGTTGGAAGTCTTGTTACTGTTGATGCAAATCTTGAATCAATAGCCTTAGAAAGTCCTTTTTTAATCAATAAATCATCAATTGGGGAAAGGCAATCTGTAGGTGGAGGAAGTAACTTAACCTTCTGAAAAGATGCAATTAATTTTTTTGCATCTTCTGAATTAATTCTTTTTGGCACCCTATCATCTTCTATCGCAGAAGTAGAAAGAACTTCTTTTGCTGCTCTTACGCTAACTCCTGAGAAATTATGCCTAAGAAAAGAGGTCATTTTCCTCTGTTCTGATTCTCTTAACATTCTTTGTAACGTACCTAATTGTATCCCGTGTGGATGAGGTTTAATTTCTTCGACCACTCTCGGTAATCTTTCACTGGTTCTGATCCATTTCCCTTCTTCTATGATTTCCCCGTCTCTTCCTCTAACTATTAGGCTGATTGTCGCATGTGGATTTACTATTGATGTCATTCTAAGATATTGATATACAGATTGCTTACCGCGTTGATATTTCGCCTTCATGATTGTCGATATTTTCAATCCATGCCGAACTTCTTCTCCCGTATTTTCATCAATCCATACTTCTCTTCTTTCTTTTGATTTAATCGCTCTATTTTTCCTAGTATCTAGGCCTAGCTCTACAAATACAGCAGAGGAATCATTAGCGATTTTTGAAATTACACGAGTTTTGGCGCCAGTAGTTAGCTGTGCATACATTACAACGCCAGTTATTCCGATACCTTGCTGCCCTCTAGTTTGACGAATTGCGTGAAATCTTGAACCTAATAGAAATTTTCCAAATACATTTTCAATTGCATCTCTCGGAATCCCCGGGCCATTGTCCTGAGATATTAATTCTATATCTTCGCCCTTCAATCTATTAATTTCAACCACGATATTTGGCAAAATTCGGGCTTCTTCACAAGCATCTAAAGAATTATCAACAGCTTCTTTAACAGCTGTAATTAAAGATCTTTGAAGGGAATCAAATCCTAGGAAGTGTTTATTCTTCTCAAAGAACTCACTAACTGCTATTTGTTTTTGTTTTCCGGATATATCTCTTGCATCCACCATTGTCTTTCCCTCCACTTGGTCCTCCCATGTCCTAATGACCTGGGGCCAACTTGTGATGGATACATGGGAACTCGATAGGCTATTGAAACATGCGCCTGTTGAAATGAAGAAAGACTATATTTTCAATGATTTTAGAATGGGCATGATTGATACCATTGTCAGCATTGCTCAAAGTGAATTAATTGCCTATGTAGGGATGATATTAATCTTAACAGCATTTTTTTTAGAGACTAGAGACGTTCTCCACAGCAAGGCAGTACCTTACCTAGGATTGATGGCATCAGGCTCAGGATTGTTAGCAGTCCGCGCTTATTTTATTGATGAATGGGCATTTTTAATTTTAGAAATAGCATGGTTTATTGCCGCAATTTGGGGTGTTTATAGTATTTCTAAGAAAAAAGGTTCGGACTCCACGCAGTAATATGTCCTGTAAAGGCACTAGCCATAACTGTGAGAGGGCTTGCCAAGTAGAGTTTCCCCGGTCCTGACCTGCCTTGGAAGTTTCGATTTATTGCAGAAATTGAGACCTGTTCAACATTATCGCTTACTCCCGGACCTGCTCCAATACAAGCACCACAACCTGGGTCAATTAATTTTATACCCGCGGCTTCAAACATTTTTGTCCACCCATTTCTCTCTGACAATTCTTTGACCGTTTTCGATCCAAATTGGATATAGCAATCGACGCCATCCGCTATTTTCAAACCAGCATCTAAAGCAGCCTTCGTCACTTCCGCATAATATGCAAAATCATCGTCTTTCCCTGCTGTACATGAGCCCGCATAAGCTATATCGATGTTCACAACACCTAACTCATCGACATAGGCGCCATTTGTTGGGTCAGATGGTATTCCTTTGTCTGGGTCTCCTGGATGTGCCACCATAGGCCTAATCTCATCTAGATCTATGGTATGCACTCCTCCATGGTAAACAGCTCCTTCATCAGCTATAACAAAAGCATCAATGATATCCTCTCTACTCTGCCCACTCCTCCTATCCATCAACCATTCAACAGTCAAATCATCGGGATCACATATCCCTGTTTTTGCACTACATTCAGTGGCCATATTACAAAGGGTTGCTCTTTCATCCATCGATAAACTTGAGAGACCCGGGCCACCAAATTCCATACTTCTATCCAGAGTTTCAGATTTTGCTGCATACTTCCATAAGATGTGTAATATAACGTCTTTAGCAGTACACCCTGGATGAAGGTTCCCTGTTAAATTAAATCTGATACTTTCTGGTACTTTTACAAACGCAAATTGATTATGAATTAAATTTGCATATTCGGTAGACCCTACCCCATAAGTCAATGCATTACTAGCCCCTCCCATACAGGTATGGCTATCTGTTGCCTGGATAAAATCTCCAACATCAATAAATTCTTCCCTTGCAACTTGATGGCATATACCCGGAGAAACTCCATTGACAGCCGAATAATCTCGAACGCCAGTATGTTTTTGGAAATCATTTTGCATATCTCTTAAAGTTTGAATTTTTTCTTTGAATTTACCAAATCTTGGCACCCCTGTCGCATATAATAAATGGTCTTCAAAGACTGCAAATTTTGGAGGATTAGGGATATTATATTCGTTTCCATATTCTAATTTTAGAAATTCATGAACTTGTGCAGTAGTAAATTCATGCGAATAACCTCCATCAACAGATGCTAATACAGCATCCCCTGGTTTTACAAACCCTTGAGAAGAATCCGTTGAAATTAATTTTTTAGAAATAATTTTTTCTGCAATTGTCATTGGATGAGGTTTTTTATTAATCTCAGGGAGTCGGACATTTCCCGCTGCCAGTTTTTTTGCAAAAGGAAAAATTCCTCCATTTTCCAATATAAGTTGAGTGACAGAATCATATTTTCTTGTAAATTCATCCAAGTCGATACTTTCCCCGCCCTGCAGTCTTTCGAGCATAGAATGATCTCCCATTAATTGCCCCAAATTTATATTATTTCTCTCATGAATTGGGGCGAAAGATGCAGCGATAACAATCCTGATTCCAGACCATTTTTCACATTGTGGCGCAGTTTCTCTACTTGAACCAGTCCCCTTTCTATGGCCAGAAACAATAACTTCAAAATTACCATTTTTCAGAGCATGAGTATCAAAAACACGCCGCCCATCGTGTAGAAGTCCTGCATATGCATTCTCAGCTATTTTAGAAGGGTCATAGTCAAAACAAACCCATGCCGGAGTCATTACATCTGTATTTATGTCATCTAACAAATCATCAATTGTTAAATCTTCCATTTTAAGATTCAATCCTTCATACAATTGTTTTCTAATTAAATCTAAATTTTTTGTCAAAAATAAAACTCTTTTATTAGGATTTAGAGAAATTTTCGAAGGTGGCCATAATTTATCACTCATCCACCCAACCTCTCCTATGTCTTGCCATGGTCCAGTAATATATCACCATTCTCAATTTTTTTTATTATGTTTAATAATTTTTTTTTATATTTTTATTATTTCAATTATATGTTAACCTTAAATAACATCGTCATTCGGGATATTTTACCTTTCCTAGGAAAGAGGACGTGATGGGATGGCAGATTATCTTGTAGAAGACACCGTAAAATGTGATGAATGTGGAAGCCGTAATCTAAATCGAGACGAAACTCGTGGAGAGGTCGTCTGTGAAGACTGTGGGTTAGTATTAGAAGACAAAGTAATTGATCAAGGTGCTGAATGGCGCGTTTTCAGCCCTGAACAAGGCGACCAAAGAGCTCGTACAGGAGCCCCAATGACTGTAATGTTACACGACAAGGGGCTCTCAACAGATATTGATTGGCAGAATAAAGATTATTCAGGAAAATCTATTTCGTCACGCTACAGGTCTCAATTTTATAGAATGAGAAAATGGCAAAAAAGATCTCGTGTCAGTAATGCCACAGAAAGAAATTTAGCCATGGCTCTTGCTGAACTCGATAGAATGGCAAGTAGATTAGATTTGCCCAAATCAATAAGAGAATCAGCGGCTGTTAATTACAAAAAAGCTGTAGAGGCCAGACTTATTCGAGGGCGATCAATTGAAGGTGTTGCTGCAGCTTCTTTGTATGCTGCCTGCCGCCAGTGCCAAAACCCTAGAACTCTTGATGAGATAGGTGAAGCAAGCCGTACAGGTAGGAAAGAAATAGGTCGAACCTATCGATTTATGGTACGCGAACTGAAAATGAAAATTCCTCCTACTAAACCAGAAGATTATATCCCAAGATTCTGTTCAGGACTTGATCTAGATGCAGAAGTTCAATCAAAAGCATATGAATTAATTTCAGCAGCCCAAGAAAAAGAACTTACGAGTGGACGTGGTCCTACTGGGATTGCAGCATCGATCATTTACATCGCAAGTGTATTGTGTGGAAAAAGAAGAACTCAGAGAGAGGTTGCAGAAGTGGCTGGGGTTACCGAAGTTACAATTAGAAATAGATATAAGGAATTAATTCAAAATCTAAATATTGAGCTAGAAATATAATCTGGTGAAAAAATGTCGAGAAGGGAGGCGAAAGCTCTCCTCCGAGAGCATTGTGACAAGATGTTAAGAGAATCTATCTCTTTATCTTTTGAATACCTTCCACTTCCAAATCCTCCTTTAGAAATTCCAGATTTTCCTGCTCAATCCCCCAACGATTTAACCACATTGATTCAGCAAGCACTCGGAATCTCTTCTATTGATACTGCGGGGTTCTTATATCGATTAGATATTGTCATTGAAAACCATGAACCCAGTTTTATCAAACGCCATATTGACCCCGATACTGAGAGAGAAAAGTGGCTATCAAAAAATATAGCAGAAATTTCTGAAAGAATTCTAATTTTACAAATTAAAGATTGGCTTTATTCAGCACTAGACGAAGAGTCTCCTGATACCGATCGATGGTATCTTTCAGTAAGTTCTTTGATTGGGTTAAGTCTGAAAGGCTCTCAAATCATAGAATCTGAAGGATTCAATTTATTTGATTCAATTGTTTTTGCAAGAAAGCCTGGAATCTCTTCAAGAAAGTCCTCTGGGCGCCATCAAATTACATGGAATGGTGAATCAGAAAATTTTAATGAAGACATTAGCCATCCTAGTGGTGTTTTAGCCGCTAATTCAATATTAGATATCTTACAACTTCATCAAACCAATCATAATACGGTGTTGCCTTATTGGCTAGAAAGATTATCAATAAGTAAGCATATTTCATTTGTACTCAATATACCTTCAAGAATTCAAAATCTAATTATAGATTGTAATCAAAATAATTGTGAACATCTACTGATGGCAACTATCCACAGCTTATCTAACAATCCTGATGTTTCGAAGGAGATATTATACCAAGCTTGTAACAGCGAAAAAGAATACTTACGAAGAAATCTAGCCTCTAATCTATCTAGAATAGATTCAGAAGATAGAGATTTCTGTATTTCTTTATTGGAGAAACTAATTCGAGATGAAGACTCTGATACTCGTGTTTTATCGACAACATATTTAGGAAATTTAGCTCGTTTAGAGAGGTCAGTTTTTATCCAATTTACAAAAGAAATTTCTAAGAAACAAGATTCTCGAATGATTCAAAGATTAATCGAATCAGGATTGAGGCATTATCTATCTTTAGATTCTAATGATTCTGACGACTTGGTTCCAATGTTATGGACACGGTGTAATTCGGAATCAAGGTCTCAATTATCAGGAATGTTGGTCGAAATAGGTAAAAAAAATCAACCTTCTTTTATTAAAATTTCATCTAGGATATTCGAGTTAGACAGAGATTCATACATAGATTTAGTAAATCGCATTTCCTTACGAAACAGTGAATTGGCTAATATAATCAAGAACATCCAGTAGTGGAGCCGCATGCATTACATTTCAAACAAGTTCCATTTCTTACCATTTGGCTGCTTCCACAATCGGTACAAATATCTCCTGTGAAGCCATTTTCTCTGGCTAACCTTCTTACTTTAGCCTCAGAATCTTCTACATTGTTGAATGCGCCCAAAGTTTGCTGTACTTCTCTAACCTCTCCTTTAGTTCTGACAATTCCTTCTTCTGTAATTTCCGGCCTACTTATTGAATAAGGGTCTAAATCTTCTTGTGAAACATGAGATAGATCATGCCTTTCAAGATATTCTATAGCTAATTCTCTAAATATATAATCTACAATACTTGACGACATTTTGACACGCCCACTCCCTCCCATGACCATTCCACTTGGCTCAAACTTCTGGAAAGTAAAGGAGTTAACAAACGCCTCTAAAGGAACGCCATGTTGAAGTCCTAAAGATACAGCAATTGCAAATTGGTTTAGCATAGATCTCCAAGCAGCCCCTTCTTTTGAGGTAGTTAACATAATCTCTCCCAATCTCCCATCTTCATACGAACTATGGTTTAGATATACGGTGTGTCCTCCTACACGTGCTTTCATTCTTCCACCTTGACAACTATCGGGTAAAGGCCTCCTTGTTGCAATATAGTCGTGCACCATTGCTTCTGCGAGTGGCTGAGCTTTAGGTGTAGGGATGGGCAGGACTTCTACCACTTGCTCAACCATTTTTTGAACAACTATTGTTTCCTCATCATCATCATCTTCTAAAGCGCTGGAATCTACTAATTGGTTCATTAACGGTTGAGAAAGTTTAGAACAATCTCTGTATACGGCACATGCTTTTATCATAGTTGAGAAACTTAGATCATATGCATCTTTAATCTCAGATACTGTTGAATTAGATGGCATATTGATGGTCTTTGAGATAGCTCCAGATATGAAAGGCTGAGCTGCAGCCATCATGTGTACGTGTGCAGGCCAATCAATAGAACGAACTCCATATTTTCCACCAGGTGTTGCACAATCGAAAACAGGTAAATGTTCATCCTTTAATCCAGGCGCGCCTTCGATTGTGCCTCTTCCTAATACGTAATCATTCGCAGCATTGATTTGCGAAGAATCTAGACCTAAGTGCCCTAAAACGTCAAAGAAATCATCATTATATTGTTCTTCAGTCATTCCTAACGAACCTACACACATTTCCTTACCTAGAATACTTGGAGAGAAAGCAGATCTAATATCAAATACATCTGGTAATTTCTTTTCAATATTTTTGATTTGGGCGGATGTAAACCCTAGATCTCCTAGGGTATCGTAAGATAGATGGGGGCACCCATTCAAACTCTTGGTACCCATAACAAACTCTTCAATTGTTTTTGTTTGCTTATCTGAATAACCCAACCTTCGTAAAGCCATTGTAACACCTTTATTGATGATTCTTAGAGAACCACCACCTGCTAGTGTTTTGTATTGAACCAAAGAAAACTGTGGTTCCACTCCAGTAGTGTCACAGCCCATTACTAGCCCGATTGTTCCGGTAGGTGCAATTACTGTGGTTTGTGCATTTCTATATCCATGTTCTTCACCATCTCTTAACGCACGATCCCATGCATCTCTCGCAGCCAATAACAAATCTTGGGGACATTTCTTAGAATTTATTCCCCGAGGCAATACCGACAAACCCTCATATTCGTCTTCCGGAGCATCATATGCTGCTCTTCGATGATTTCTCATCACTCTTAACATATGTTCAGCATTTCTTTCATAATCGGGATAGGGGCCTAGTATCGAAGCAATTTCTGCACTCGTAGCATAAGATTCTCCGCACATTATTGCAGTAAGAGCACCACAGATGGCATATGCTCTCTCATCATCATATGGTATCCCCATGTGCATCAATAGGGAGCCTATATTGCAGTATCCAAGGCCTAATGTACGATAATCATAAGATTTTTGCGCAATTTCCGCAGATGGGAACTGAGCCATCAAAACACTGATTTCGAGTGTGGCAGTCCAAAGCCTCACACTATGTTTAAAATCTTCAATCTGGAAGGTTTGGTTATCTAAATCATAATAATGAAGTAGATTTATACTGGCCAAATTACAAGCTGTATCATCAAGGAACATATACTCTGAACAAGGATTAGATCCATTGATTCTTCCCCCTTCTGGGCAAGTATGCCATTCGTTGATAGTGGTGTCAAACTGTACTCCTGGATCTGCACAGGCCCAAGCAGTATATGCTATTTTATCCCATAATTCTCCGGCGTCTAATACTTTACAAGCTTCTGGTTCACGACCTTCTTCAGCCGCTTTATCCTTTTCAGTTCTCCAAACTAGATTCCAATTTTCACCATTCTTCACAGCATCCATGAATGAATTTGGTACTCTCACAGAGTTGTTACTATTTTGCCCTGAAACGGACATATATGCTTCTCCCTGCCAATCAGTATCGAAGCATTCGAAATCAACTCCTTTCCATCCTTGCTTCGCAAGATCTAAAATTCGCTGAATATGTGGTTGAGGGACATTGTCCTTGATTGCCCTAACAATAGATTTTCTTAAGTCAGGATTTTGTGTAGGCTCGAGCCTTCCCTCATCATCTCCATGCTGCCAAATTGCTTCCATCAAAGAATTAGCATGTTTTTGTAGAATATTAGAACCAATAACTAGTGCAGAGACTTTTTCCTCTTCACTTGACTTCCAATCGATATATTCTTCAATGTCTGGATGATCTAAATCCAATGTCACCATCTTAGCAGCACGACGAGTTGTTCCTCCTGATTTTATAGCTCCAGCAGCCCTATCTCCGATTTTCAAAAATGATAGTAGACCCGAAGAACTACCTCCTCCTGACAGAGGCTCTCCTGCGCCTCTAATGTTAGAGAAATTAGAACCTGTACCTGATCCAAATTTAAACAGCAGTGCTTCACGATTCCACAACCCCATTATCGAACTTGTCCCTCCAACTAATGAATCGCTAACGGACTGGATAAAACAAGCATGAGGCTGCGGGTGTTCATATGCATTCTCAGACAGGCACAATTCTCCTGTTGAAGGATCGACATAATGGTGTCCTTGTGCTGGACCTTCTATCCCGTAAGCCCAATGCAAACCCGTATTGAACCATTGAGGGCTATTAGGTGCAGAACGTTGACTGGCAATTAGATAGCACATTTCATCAAAGTATGCCCGAGCGTCCACTTCACTAGCGAAATACCCATATTTGTATCCCCAATAGGTCCAAGTTCCCGCCAATCTACGGAATAGGTTTCTTCCGTGAATTTCTCCAGCAAACCTATCTTTTGGGTCTAAAGTCTGGAGTTTTTCATGATCTGGTTCACTTCTCTGGAGCCAAACGGGAATGCCTTCTTCCGCCACCTTGCGCAGATAGGTAGGCACTCCCGCTTTTCTCAGATATTTTTGAGCAGCAATTTTTCCAGGAACTCCCTCGAAGCCAGAGGGGAATTGAACACCATCAATTGAGTCAGCCATAGTCCCGTCTGGATTTCTTATTTCTACATCCATTGAAATCCAAGAGAATAAATCAAAAGGATCTTCTCCAGCAGTAGTAAATCGTCTTTCAACTATCA
>Ga0315315_10002518_pt1 | contig 16791 bp, 22 predicted proteins | sample M140m3416metaG_FD_203699 | JGI IMG/M metagenome (GOLD analysis project Ga0315315, IMG submission 203699) | Ammonia-oxidizing marine archaeal communities from Monterey Bay, California, United States - M1 40m 3416 | ecosystem: Environmental > Aquatic > Marine > Intertidal zone | place: USA... | reverse complement strand
CTTAATATTATTATTTATACATCTTATTTTATTTTCACAGACTTTTTCACTCTTTTTGAGAACGTTTTCAATCATCTCAAACAAAACATCCACTATACTTCCCATTGGAGCGGGTTGGTCATTCTATTTGAACAAAAGAATAGACGCTACAAAATTTATCCAATGTCCATATTCAGGTCTACTCGAAAACGGACGATGGGGAGCAGGCACACTGATCAAAGATATTACCACAACCTTGCAACAAAACAACATGAGTTTAACATCGCATCCTTCTGTTGAAAATGGAACACTTGGTGGTTGGATTGCATCTGGATCACATGGAACCGGAGGGAAACGCTGGAAACCAAATTTTGGAAACATACATGTGAAAAATCTTGAAACAAATGAAATATTGGATGTCAAATATAATGAAATATTCAACGACGATACATCTATTGAGGTGTGTAGAAAATATTTGATTCTTGATGTCGAAGTGAATCCGGTCGAAGATGCGTGGACAAAGAAAATTGCATTTAAAATGTTGAGTATTCAAGATGTTGAATCATACCTATCGGACGATTCATATCTTTGTATGATGCAAATTGGCAGACGGGGTACTATGATTCTGATGTGGGTGCCTTTAAGTGAAAAAGATGATTTAGAAATTACTCACATAGACCCACATTTTGGTTCTCAATTCGGATTATGGTTTCAAGCGGACGTTTTATCTATTTTACAATCGGCCGACGCCAGAAACAAAGAATGGTTCAACTTTCCGGTGGAACCTTCCGAAAATTACACCTCAAAAGTCAAACTCAGTGAAGCAAACAGGTTCACAATTGAGCCGCCAATGCTTTTGACGCCAATTGGTCTTGCCTTTATTAATTTTGAAATATTTGTTTATGTGACAATATCAGCCGAAAAATTATACGAACTTTGCAATGTTTTTAGTGACATGTTCACAACTGATGTGCAAGGAAGATTAGAATTACGAGGAGGGAATAAAAAACTCTTTCTAGATTTCGTTGTCTTGAGGAATACTGACATTGAAATCATTTTTGCAAAATTACTTCAAGTAATGGGCCCCGAAAAAATTAGGTTACACAAAGGGAAGGCGCAAGTGAGTACTTTTCCATTCATATCAATGAGTTAGGATTCCAATTCACAAATTCGGTCATCTGTATCATTATAAGAAAGTTTGGGTGCACTCAGTCTTGATTTCAACTTTGCAATCATTTGTTTTTGCTTGTCGACGCTCGATTGGAGCGTGTTCAAATGTATACTGTCGAATAGCATACTTGCACGATCCGAAATATCAAAATCTTCTTCTGTTTTTAAATCATTAATTACAACTTCAGATAAGGTGTGTTCTTGTAAAAGTGTATTATTTTGACTTCGAATTCGAAAGGTGTGACCGATTGTGGACTGGATATGGTGATCTGTATGTTCTTGTACTGTACCAACTTGTTCTTCGCATGTCCCATCATAATAGAACAGATTAACTACCATTGAATTTCTATTCGAAAACATGAGTGCATCGGGCGGTGTCCATCTCTTGTCGGCTGTGAATTCGACTCGTTTACATGGAGTATGTTCCACTTCTTCACACGCGTTATCGTGTATGTAAACACGACTAACGTCGTGAACCAACAGTAGAGTGTCATCAATCTTTTTACCGGGCGCGATCGCACGTGCGGAAAATGTATCACCAACTAGACATGTTATTTTTTTGTGTTGGTTTGGTAAAATTATTGTATTCTCGACATGTGTATTACGTTTGTTGACAATATTTTCAATTGAAACTGGAAAAGTGGCATTATTTTTAAATGTCACATGGACATTAAACTCCTGAATTACATCTTGTTCCATGTAGTTTAAAAACCCGTTCCATCTAGATGACTCTGTATGCCCACAAAGCGAATGTGAAGCGATTGCAAACTTATAGAGTAGAGCGAACATTTATTGTGTGCAACATTTTTTTTACATCTTTGAAAATCATTGAAAGTTTAGATTACGTGCAAATGCATGTAATTGACAAGATTGATAAACATGTATGTGAAAGAGAGGAAGAAGATAAATTTTTTTTTTGGCTATTGTGAAACAAATGTGGCCTGCATACGAAAAACTAGCACTTTTAACAAAGTATCGAAAGTGTCCGAACTACCAACCTGCAGTTGGAGATCAACTGCCTTCTTACTTTTATTCCATGCTCGACGATGTTGACCGTACTATGCAATATTCCAAAGCAATTCAGGAATGTTTGGCTCATGTCCCAGTAAACAATCCTTGGGTCATAGACGTGGGTGTGGGTACAGGTCTTTTGAGTGGTCTTGTGTTATTCCATGACCCAAATGCTATTGTGGTCGGTGTTGATGTCAACGAAGCCGCACTGGATTCCGCTAGGCAAGTGATGAACGATCTGGGCTTTTCTAATCGGTTTTACGGAGTACGTGTGAACGCGAATATGAGTTCGACGTCTTTATTAAAAACAATACAGTCGAAGATAAATTCAAAGGAAGTAATGCCATTTGACATGATAGTTTCTGAAATTCTGGGCACATTGGTGTATGGTGAGAGTATGGATAGTTATGTTTCAAAATATATACCCTTAGTGAAGACATTCAATGACAGATTGTATGCAGTGCCGCAAAAGTGTACACAATTCTTTGCATGCTATGAATTTGAAGTTCCGTTATCCAGCAAATATGCAATCGAACATGCTCTTGACGACGCGCTTATGTTCAAAGAATATGTTCCGTCGGACAAAGGTGGTTTAGGTATTGCTTTTCACTTGTATGAACACAAATTGACAAACAGTCCACTACCAATTTATGAATCAATGTATGATAGGAAACCAACAAAGGAAAACCCGACGATTAAAACATCTAGACAGATATTCAATGTCACAACATCCAGCAATTTGCATTTGGGAGTGTTTGAATGGGAATGTGATTTATGGAATGGCACTATGTTGAAGAATACAATTGAACAATACAAATACATTGCCGAAACTACGGGCGAACGTTATGCATTTGCCAGGCAAAATGCGTGGGGGTTTATGGTGTGTAATTTGCAAAATATTGAAACTGTACATGTCAGGTACACGAAACAAAATTGTACGGAAATATCCATGTTATCCGGCTCGAATACATTTATGTTGGATGATGTTGCATCGGATCGGTTTCCATGGGTTTCAACATCTGCAGACATTGCCCTTGCACGAGAATTATCTGATGTAATTAAAAGTCGAGTGAAGGATGACGTGTCCACTGTTATTCATGTAATTGACGATGTCACATGCGGTATGTTTACACATAATTTATCCGAGGCATTTAATCACGCTAAAATCGATGTTAGTGCAAAATTTTATCCAGGTACGCAGGATCTTGTGAAAGAAGTTTGCAAAAACACTCGTGTAAGTGTCTTGAATGTGAGGGGAATACAACGTCGATTGAATGAAATTAGTCAACCAACGTGTATTGTATGTCCATCACTTTGTTACATGCATCTGGATTATGAAAACAAGAAGCAATTGTACACAGAGTTTGCAAGATCATTGGGATGTAATCTTGTTGTTCCCGATGTGAATGCACTGCGTGAAAATTTACAAAGAACGACGACCTCTGGGCCTATGATTCAACACGAACAGTTTCCAAATAATGCGACTGCGATTGCACAAATGATTAAGCATAAGGATATCAGGTTTTCCACTCGAGATTTTCATTCGGTTCCTTTTTGGAAACTTGATAATTCAACTCAGTATGAAGTTGATATGAATGTTAAACATATTGTCGGAAACGGACCGGTTGCAAATTTGTCTCACATAGAAAATTTGCTTGAGACGCATAATTATGCAAGTGCACTTGCACGAATGTTGGGTGGTTCTGGTATAATATGTCGTGCAGGACACATGGACGATGTTGACTCGTCATCTGAAGAAGAAGACGATGATGATGATGATGATGATGATGACGAGTACAAACAACCAGCTGCGAAGAGGCCGAAATAGAAGAAACGTTGAATGCCGTTCGTTCTGTTCAATAAATTTTGAATGCATCTGGAATATGAAAACGGTGACGCAAATATCTGCCTTGTTTCATGATTTTGAGGCTCCACACGACGACAATCATGTGGACGGCCATGTTGGATTCAAGGGATGTTCAAGTAAACGATCCACTGCATTGTTGCTTGCAACCAATTCAAGTAAAAATAATGGAAGTCGCATGCAGCTTCAAAAAAAAATAGGAATAGAGGACGAGAAAAAAATGTTGGACGAGTATGAAAAAAAATATGGAAAAATTGTGACAAGAAGAAATGAAGAAATTCAAGAGTACAAGTTTCAAGTGGATGACAAGGTATTTACAGTGACCGGTAAGGTGGACGGTATTGTAGAAGAAGATAGTACAATTATAGAGCACAAGCGCAGAATACGTGGCTTGTTACATCGAGTGCCGTTTCATGAAAAGGTGCAATGTTACTTGTACATGAGGATGTTCAAGATGAACAATGTCAACTTGATTGAAACATTCGGGGATCACATGGACATTCATGAATTGAATTTTGACGAAGCTACCTGGAATCGTATTTGTTCCCGTTTATACATGTTATCAGATTTTGTTTGAGAATTGTTAATAAAAGTAATAGTATGGACGAATTATTACCCCGACCGAACAATGCACCCCCTGTGAGTATCAGAAAGTCGGCATTTGGACGAACAAATCTTTTACTGTCGTCCTCAAGCACATTGTTTCGAGAGGTCAAATGTTCAGCGTCAACCATGGCTCGTCAAGCTACAGCCAGTGTTTACCACATGCACACTACGAATAAGCTGGAAGAGACGCCGAGAAAAGATATCGTATGTTGGCATTGTTGTCATTCGTTTGATACAGAAGGGTTCAGATTACCTCGATCTTATGATGCTTCCGAAAAGATGTATCACGTATATGGGTGGTTTTGTTCGGCAAATTGTTGCAAAGCGTACATTTTGGAGCATTCTACATTCGATAGAGGATATCAGATGAATGTGTTTGTGAGGATGTTACGAGAGGTATACAGTATTACAGATACAATTACGGAATCTCCGCCTCGTATCGCACTGAAGATGTTTGGTGGTCCTTTTGACATCGAAACATTTCGTGCTCAAAAGAATGTATGCTATATTGTCAATCCCCCATTTGTGAGTTATTGTATGCTCATTGAAGAGCGTCAACCAATAGAATCGATTGGTGAATCATACAATGGTCAAACTAAAGGATCTGTGAAAGGTCTTAGACGACCAAATCCCGGATCTGTAAAGGTATCGGAAGACAGTTTTGGACTTCCAGAGAATGAGACTGGGTTATATTCGAAATTTATGCAAAGCAACAAGATGTCGGCAGACTTAGAAGAAGTTGTAGCTCCACCTTCAAAAAAAACAAAAACGAAAGAAAAACCCAAGAACGATGCAGGACTCGCTAGATTCATGTGCAAATAATGAAATCCGTTTCCATCATAGATTGCACATATCGTCGAGCTAATTCGACCTTTTTGCCATTTAGACCAAGTGATTTACTCTTACACAAATCTCGAAGTTCTTTAAAAGTGTTTGTATTTACAAGTTTTGAGATTTCCGCTTCCACATTTAATTGTTCGTCCAACTTTTCGGATAAATCGATGTCAATGTCATCTTCTTTTTTTTCCTCGTGCTGTGTCGAATCTTCTTGCGGTTCCGAGTCGTGCTCTGAATCTTGCTCGTCGTGTTTCTTCGAATCTTGCTCGTCGAGGTCTGAGTCATGATCCGAATCTTGCTCGTCGAGGTCTGAGTCATGATCCGAATCTTGCTCGTCGTGTTTCTTCGAATCTTGCTCGTCGAGGTCTGAGTCATGCTCCGAATCTTGCTCGTCGTGTTCCGAATCTTGCTCCGAGTCGTGATTCGAATTTTGCTCTTGTTCCGAGCCATGTTTCAAATCGTAATTCGATTCTTGAACAGACTCGATTATGATATCCACACCAGTGTCTGTGGGTGGAGTATTGACCGTGATTTTTTTGGGAATGAATGACTTTGGAAGGCACGGTTCAAAGTCCATTTTTGTTTTGTAAAAAGGAAAGTATTGAATCTATATAAACGCACTGTGATAAAATGGAAAATTTTTTATACAACTCTTACAAAGATGATGAATACCACATTGTTTCAAAACTTTTCATTTATTGGAAATAACAGCGTGTGTTACTATGTCAATGTTTCATTCAATACTATTCTTGAAATGCGAGATGTGGGTTTGGAATATCATGACAATCCAACTAGTATAACACTTTCTGCGTTTGTCATCATGTTTTCAATATTTACACTTGTTTTTGGCGGTCGTTTGTTTCGCCCAGTTTCGGCAATTTGTGTCGGATTGTTTGGATTTTATGCCATTTATCAATTGAGTGAAGATAGTAGTCGGTTGAGTTGTGATGTAAGAATACTCATTTCCTCTGTTATTGGATTCGTGTTAGGCATGCTTACCGGTTGTTTTATAAAAATTGCCCTCTTTTTCATCGGTGCATTTTCAAGTGCAGGTCTTGTACACCTTATTTTTACAGTGTTTCCAGAATTACATGTGCGTGACGATGTACCTCAAATTCTTGACAAATCACTCATATATTGGGGTGTCATTTTATTGAGTGGCATATGTGGGGGATATATACTGAAATGGAAACAAGAAATTTCACTGGAAGTAATGACAGCGTTGATTGGCGGTGCATCGCTTGCATACGGCCTTCATGGATTGATGGCAACGTTAGGTGCAAGCGTAAACATCAATATTTTCTTTGTAATTGGTATATCATCTAGTATCCTCAGCTGTATTGTACAAAGGAAACTTCGATTACGGCGGTTGCATGAGAAACAGACAAAAAAAACAAAAGATGTCGAATACGGGAAGAATTGATTACAAAGAGGGTGTGACTTTTTGTAACTTTATTTGGCCAAAAGATAAATCGCAATGAATGTACCGTAAAAGTTCTTGGAAAAAATATCTAATACATTGTACATTACATTTTTGGGTACATACGAAAAATGAGCGGCAAGTCCGTAAAGCGACCATATAAAGCACATTACACTAAGTAGCACAATGCCTTCGATTGTTTTTGCTCCAAATTCTACAAATATTAAAATGAACGTTGCAACAAATGCGAGGTTTCCGAGTGTGAGAAGTGTGTATGAAAGGCCCTTGTTGTCAGTGTCACCCAGAAGTTCAGCTGTAAGACCGCATGTGAGCATTATCGTATTCATGCCTACAATATAAATGGCTTCATTTGCATAAGTGGAGAAGAATGACGGTAAACTTACAACATTTGTAGTGTTTTCGGTGGCAAAGAATTCCAACAGAATTGCGGTTGATAGCAACATGATAGGTGTGGATATATACCAATCAATGTAACGGTATGCTGTAACTTTTGCATCGAGGCGTACGAATACAAGGTAAAATACAAATTCAATTGCTTGGACAATGAGATCTGAAACAAGCAAGGCTACAAGAACATCTTCTTCGTTGCTAATACCAGCAAACCCAACAAAGGAAAACAGCCCTAGAACAATTTGTGCGTAAATTGACCAACGTGCGGTCGTGTCGACAAAATCAATTGTTTTTGACATTTTTATTATAGTTCAATTATTTTTTTACATTGCACACATGTTCTCATATTCGGATACATCCACATCGACCAAAATTTGTTTGTCGACGATAATCGGTTTGAATTTCAAATAAATTTCTTGTATTGTTTGCTGCAATTCTTCTGTGAGTACCGCAAGAAGAGTATTGTATTGTTCGACCGGATCTTCCAAAAAGTCGGCGAGTATTCTCAAAAAATTTGCATTTGTGAAATTCAATTCTGGGAAGTGAGGTAATAAATGCTCAAGAACTTCGTTTGTAAACATTTTTTTTTTCAAATCGTGTTGTAGTCTCAACTGTTCAAGGATTGTTGCCTTGTATTGAGCACACCAGTTTGCATTGAACTCTTCAATGGAATGTGCCATTTATAAATTTGTTATTTGCAATATTTTTATTGTTATGTTATAAATATGGACCCGTACAAAAAAGCAATGTCATTTTGGAAATTTGAGTGTTATCGTTTACATGTCGCAAAAAAACAAAATGAAGAGCACATACGACTACTCGACGAGAAAATACAGTCATTGGAGTCGAGAAAAATATCGATGCAGTCGGCTGAGATTGTACCATTCAGTATTCGAGACGGTAAAAGCACAAAACATTTGAAGGAGTTACTGCAGCTCGACGATGATGTATTGTCCACAATCAATGTAACATATAAGCCTCCAACGGCAAATGTAAAACGTTCTAGTCGATATTTCATGAAATTATTAGAAGTACTTTTTACGTAAGAAACCGGTGCTTGCTATTCATGGTGGCGACGGTGGCGAAGCCGAAAGTAAAAACGCAGTAATGGACAACCCTTCACTTGCTTCTTTCCACGATTCCATCGCATCGTCGTCGAGTTCGCGTTTTCTGACAGTGTGCTCAAACGCCCTGCTCTCAAAGATTGCAGTGGAAGTTGCAATCAAAAAGTGTTCAGTGGCCAGATCGACGAGCCAAATCTCGTTGCTTGTTGGTCGACTTCCATGTGACCAGTCTACCACACGATGAACTTTGCGTTTCCAATCCTTGCCGACGAGGTGGATTAGAATTTGATATGCGGTATTCTCGCAGTTTGTTGCGATGAACTCCTCATACTTGTCTGTATAAAAATTGCAACTGAGCCTGAGGTGTTTGGCGTTGCATTTTCGCGGGATGCATCGCATAATTTCGTCATCGATTGCCATCTAAAATTCGAAGCAGAAGAATAAATTTTTGTCGAAAAAAAATTTGAAAAATGAACAAAATAATTAAACTTATGACAAAAACAAAGTATGCATCCTATCAGGAAATTGAAGATTCCTACAACATACCAAAGTATCAAGTCATCTCTCTACTGAGTTCGCACATAAATGTGTTTGCATTTTCTGAGAATGGTATTCATTACCACCCACCATTCAATATCACTGATAAACATAGCTTATTACATGCTATTGAGAATGCCTACCCTAAAGGTATACGCGTTTCAAGTCTGCAGATGTGTTACGAGTTCGCGATTTCAGACTGTAATCAAATGATATATGAGAACAAGGCTGACGTTTTACGATTTGGAAAGACCAACGAGAAACTTGTGTTTGCAAAACATCATGCAAAAAAGTCGATTGAACATCAATGGAAAAAATCTATATGCCGTACCGATAATTATCCCAAAATATTTACTTTTTCTTCAATCACATGTGAGCATTAAATCGACAAAATACACACAATTTATGTAAATCTTGTTCAAGAAGATACAATGTGTCAGAGATGAAATGTGAGTAATTTGTCACATGAGACGAACCAAATCGGTGTAATACAGTTTGCATAGGTGACATCTATCACATCAAAGTGTTCAAACGGAGAAATTTTTTGTTTTTCCATATCAGAATGGCAGTCTTTTGCCATTTTGCAAAGGTGTAGACTGACCCTCATGGGTATCGTTGTATTTTTTGATATTTCCATGAGTCGTAATTTCAAATGTATGTTTGGTTCCAAAGACTCGGCAAATCCAACAAGATATCCAAGCTTTTTATATCTTGAAATGCAATGTGCCCGATTCATTTTATAGTATGTGACAAAGAAACCAATTATAAACAAATTAGACGGTGTCCATTCTGGGGTGGTTTGGGCAATATTCAGCAATTTACAAAAGTTGGTGTAATGGCGTTTGCATCGCATATGAAGAGTGCCAACATTACGAATTTGGCCGTTGCATAATATCTCGAGACATTCGTAGTAATCTGTATTGTTGCAACAAAACGCCATAATATGCAAACGTTGCATGTACATAGCATACCAATATTCATGATAATGAAGTCCTTTCAGTTTTGCTTGATTTGCATAATCTTGTATCATAAAATGAAGTATGTGTGCTTTGATTTCATTTGGAATACACATTAACATATACTTCTTGTACATGTGGACCAGTATATTTATGAGTCGGATAGATGACGAAGATTCAATGATGGTACCATCTTGCAGGTCTTTGTTCAAAAATCCTACAAGATCATGTAATTTTTCCTGCATTTTTTTAAGTTTTATTTTTTGTTCCAATTTTTTTGTTTGATTTTTTTTTTGAAAATGACACATCCACCGACACAATTGGAATTGTTTTTCCGAACACGTATAAATTTACGATTGTTCGGAATACATTTTGGTACAGGACACATGATTAACGGTGACACTGACACAGAATCGGAATCTTCGGATGATGAAGGCAGCCAATAGGCAAGTGAAACTTTGCGGGCAAACTTCATACGCAAAAGTGACGGACTACATTGCACATGCGGACATCGAGAACTTTAGAAACTGTCTGACTGTATAAAAAGTGAATGATTACAATCACCAAGAAGAAGGAAGAATGTAAGTTCAATCCAATCAAGTTACTTCCTCATCAAAAACACTTGTTAGCTAGCTTGGATGAGGACCGATATCCAATTTACATTTGTTGGGGTATGGGAAGTGGTAAGACGATAGGGGCATGTATGTGTATGACAACACTGGCGCAAAATAGCAAAGTTTTGATTATATGTGATAAGAGTACAGTAATTCAGTGGCAATCGGAAGTGGAGAAGTTGCTGGATAGAAATGCATCTGAATTTCCAAATATCATCGTAAATATAATTCATTATGAATTCTTAGAGCAAGAGTGTGCGCCCGTACCGCGATTGTATGACATGACAATTGTGGACGAGGCTCACCGCTTTCGCAATGCATGGTCACGTCAATCTGCTCGTATGTTGCATTGGATTTATTTGATAAACGCATGTCAAAGAGTCGTATATTTGAGTGGCACACCAATCGTCCATGATGCATCAGCGGAACGTTTGGCATTCGATAAGCTGATGGGTCCAAAAATATTGAGTAAACGGGTGTTCTTTTACAATCCTCGCTTAGATGCGAAATCAGAACGCAAATATCCCAAGCAGGAAGAATTGACGGTGTTTTGTGAAATGTCGTGGGCGCAATGTTTTTTATACATGTTGAATCGAAAGCAAGAATTTCTTCTCAAACTTGATGGTGACGACGTTGTTAGATCACGAGTTTCGTCGTCTAAAAATACGTATAATACATTGTTACGTGCATTTTCGAATAATCCATTCCCTGAGAATCCTGCGGCTTCGCCCAAGTTTCAGGAAATCCTAAAACATATAGAATATCACGATAATAGAAAGTTCAAGCAAATCGTGTACTCTTCTCGTAAAGATACCGGTGTAAAGGCGTTACAAACACTGTGGCATTCGTTTTCTGGTAAAGTGTCCTATCAAATAACAGGTGACATGGATTTACACGACAGAGCGGAGCACATAAAAAAATTTAACAGGAAATCAAACTCCATTTTGTTCATCACGGATGCCGGTGGTCAGGGCATCGACTTGAAGCGTGTGGATGTGGTTCATATAATGGAACCAGCAGAGAATATACAAGACGAGATGCAAATTGTGAACAGAGCAATTCGATACAAGTCGCATTCGCAACCGGATTCTATTGTAACTGTAATAAGATATGTGACAAGTTTTCCGGTATCTGGATCAGTAGCACCGCCTTGGAAGCGTGTATTGTATGAATCCGGTATGTTTGACAAGACTGAAATGAAGGGCATCACACGCAGGGTGCAGTACAGTCTAAAGCGATTGATAGAGGAAGAAGAAAACAATGAGACGATTGATCAGAAGGTGATTCGTGTGCGAAATCAGCGTGAATTGCATGTTCAAGAGGCTCTTCATAAATTGCGCGAGGAAGCATCGTAATATGTACGCGATGTAGTAAAATAAATTCTTGTTGGCAATAAATGGAGCATCATATTATTCGTTTAGTTCGGAAATCGTGTTTTGATTGGGATGTTATGGCTCAGAACATGATCGGCGAATTATCGCAGACGTATGCGGCTGAAGATCATGGATTGGATCTTCGAAAGTCCGGTTTCTTGCGGTCTGAGGTGTTGAAAGCCGACGAGTGTGTATGTATGAAAAAAGGTGATAAACTTTTAGGATTTGTCTTTTTCATAACTACAAAACGTCCCCGTGCAATTTATATCACTTTGATGGCATCTTTTGAGAAGGGAATTGGGAGCAAGTTATTAAATTTTATCGAAACTTCTATGTTATACGATCACGATTATGTTGCATTGCGCGCCACATTTAAATCAATTGGGTTTTACATTAAAAATCATTACAACGTTTTTGATTTTATATCAATGGAAGATTATGTAAATGGATATTTTGATACAAAATTAACTGAAGACGTACGCAAAAATTTGGGAGATGTGCAAAAATTGCAGAATATACAAGACATAATTGTTGATCGGGATTGGATGCCTGAAGGGAGTGAAGAATTTCCGTTGCTCAAAAAGAGGCATGGGTCTCATATTCTAAAAAGTCGACGATTTAGCCGATCGATTGCTAGCCCGCAGGTTTGATGCAGTCCATTACGCGTGATCTATGTTGATTTGTTCATAACAAGTACACTCTGGATTGGTAAAAGATCCTTCATTTTTAAAAGTAGAGATGCCGCAACATGTTCATCTGTTTTGTTTATGAGGTATTGCTCATTTTCAAGTAGTTCGCATTCAATTTCGAAGACTGCATCGTGGTGCATTTGTGCGTATTCCGCGTCTGATTTTGTTTGACCAGACCATGTCATGGAAAAGTCAAATCCCCATATGTTGTTTTCGGTGACAAATCGACGTCTTTGTTTTATTCTTACAAGGGTGGGGTTCACTGCGGATGACACATCGTTGATAACGTTTTCAGTTTTCAGCGATATTCGTACGTGCATATTTCCGATGTCATCGTTGATCTTATGTACACAATCGACTGCTGCCGACATTAACTTTTTTTCAGTTGTTTCTGTAGTGATAGACATGGCATTACTGTCGTAGCTCACGCGTGTTCTGAGTGATTTTCCGTTGTTATTGTAGTAGAAATCTGTTTCTTCTTTCCACTCATCTTCGCCTTTTACAAAGGCAGATTTTTGCATGGCTTCAATGATTGTATCCATTGTGTTTCTGTCCACTCCTGGTTGAAATCTGCCATTTACAATGCTCCCAAATCGTGCCTCTAACTCACATGATGGATTTTCACGAAGAATACGAATTACTTCCGCCGTATCCGGAATACATTCCCCGATTTCTGGGTATGTTTGTACTAAATTCATCTCATTATTCAAAATATAAACAAATTTGATGTTCTGACTGTAAACTATTCTACGAGTTCACAATCACTTTCGTATTCACTGTTTGCCTCGTCAGAATTGTTTGCGTCAGAGTTGTACACATCTCGACAATAGCCGTCCATCTCATCAACATCCTCTTCGTCACTGTCATCAATATACTCTGTAAATGCAGATGGTTGTCTAGAAAGCATGTGATGAGATCCATGTGTAGGACACTCGGTTCGGTCGTGACATATATTGTTCCATGCTTTGTTTACGACACAAGGAGGTGGCATTCGTCCTCTATCAAGAAACATTCTCATGTCGTCTAAAGCGTATGATAAGAGCTTATTGAATCCTGCACCTTCACATGGTTGAAAATTTTTCGTCTTTTTTCCACCTGCTAAAACGAATTCTTTGTATGAAAGCGACGAAGAGTCGATTATGCGTTTCACATCTGTAAACGTGCTGCGATTGTTGACTCGTTTGCGAAGTTTTTGGAGTAGTATAAGAATTCGAAGAATCTTGTTGAAATCTTTTGTTTTCATGTCTTCGGCATTTGCTTCGTTGCATTCAATTTTGTTGCGAAAGTAGAACAATTTGTTGGTCTTGGCAATGGCGGAGGCGGACACAAATTTGCCTCGAAGCATATATGCGCGAAAATCACGTGTCGCATAGACAAGTTGACGGTAGAATGAGTATTCTTTTTCCTTCGCCGACGATGAGCCTCCGCACATGACAAATTCTGCTTTGCTCATTATAAATTGTGTATCATGTCCAGTCGCAGCATACAGCTCGTCCAATACCATTGCGATTCGAGCAATTCTTCTAGCATCATTCAGTTTTGGCATGTCCATTTTTTTTTCGAAAGAAAAATTGAATTCCGTGTTTACACAGGCCATAAAAAATTTAAAAAAAAATCGAAAAAAAATGACGGATGTGTACTTTTACACAAAGAAGTCTCCGTTTAGCAATTTTTACTCTGTGCCAAACGGATTTATTTACATGAACGTGCGCTTGTCGACGTCGGAGCACCATCTCATGTACCAAAAAGCCATGCTTATGGGTGACACGGTCACCGCTGACAAGATTCGCGAGGCTAAGACGCCGCTCGAGGCCAAGCGTCTTGGTCGTAAGGTCGCACCATGGGATCAGGATAAGTGGGTTGCCAACTGCAATGATATCATGACCAACATACTGGTTGCCAAGTTTAAGCATTCTGAGATGCGCCCGTATCTGGTCAACACAGGCGACGCCAATCTTTATGAGGCGTCGCCCAAGGACAAGATTTGGGGGATAGGGATATCGGTCAAGGCCGCCGAAGCTGGTGCGAAGCACAATGGTCGCAATCTTCTGGGAAAGTGTTTGATGCGGGCCCGTGGTGTAGTTTGTAATGAATGAATGTTTATTGCTCATTGTAATTGGAGAGCAATTTTTATCATCTGCCAAACGGGTTTATTTACATGTGAAAAATTAATTGTGTTAAAAAAAAATCAAATCAATGACCCTGAACATCTTAACACGCGAGCAACATGAGCAAAAGCTTGGCACAGTTTTTACGAATATAATTTACTGGATTTGTAATTGTGGTGTTTGGCCAGATACACCTTCAAAGAATCAACCACCACCTATTCAAAGATCTAAAGCAATCGGTGGAATCAATGTTTTTCTCCGCGATTATTGTGGTGCGGACGACGATGTGCCAGTTGTTGAAGTATTAAGGTGTACACAACACAACAAACAACCCTTGTCTGCATTTGAAAAAGCAATATTGTCCTACCCACGTACCAGTGACTGAAAAATCACTCTAATTTGGTCGATATAATTCATGAGGGGAGGTGTTTTTCGCATGCATCTACGGAAAGCCATGATGTCTCGGTGTCATCAACGCGGTCATGGTTGGCAAAGTACCAACCGCGCAAGGGCTCGTTCAGGAAGACGCTGATGTCACCCAGTTCCATTTTTTGTAGATCGGATGGTGGAGGAAACGGTCGATCCAAAGCGCCAGCTGAGAATGAACAGTTGTAAATGTCAAACGGACGTACATTGACGCGCTGTCGGCGCTGCGCTATGTGGAGAGTAGTGTAGTAGTTGCATGAGCAAATGGTGTCCCACTCAGAACACTGCAGGCGATCGCCCTTGGAACTTGTCCATTCGGTCCAGTTCATTTCCGCCGACAGTCCACTGTTTCTATGGTCGACATGAAGATGTTTTGAAATGTATTGATGGCCGCGCAAAAAAAGTGAAACAATCAAGCAGTGCCAAACTGGGTCCATTCCTTTTTCGAAGGAAATTTTTTGGGAAAAATTATTGGTTGAAAAAATTTTTGGGAAAAATTATTGGTTGAAAAGATTTTTGGGAAAAATTCTCATTCGACTTTTTCGGGAAAAAATGTCTCTTCTGCTGCCTTCAAGCAAATCAAAGTCCGGTTACAAGTATATCATATTTGATGGTCGTGCAGCTGCAAAAAAGAAGCCGTGGAGTGTTTCTACAGGTTCGTATCGATCCAAAGGATTTTGCACTGCTGAACAAGCAGCAGAACATTATTCAAAGACATTTCATCCGGATTGGTGGGAGAAGCCAAATGTTCGAATCTCGGATACTGAACTTGTGCGTATGTCATTGTTTGGCATTCGGTTGAAAATGAAGCTAAAGAAGGAATACAAGAGAGGTACGGTTGTTGCATATTATCCAGCGACACACGAACACGTGATACGATTTGACGACAAAGACACATTGTTCAACTTCAGATTGACGCGAGAGAATAACTGGGAACGAATCGCGTGGGATGGAAATGTGTTGGATTCAAGCCAGGTAGGGGAGTCTAACGGCTCGAATAACCATGATTCATATCTATCATTTGGTCCGGACTGTCCGAAATGTGCGGCGTTTCTTGGAGTTGGTGTAAAAGCATGGTCTGTATGTAACATGTGTGGTCATAATGAACCGGGTGCATGTGTGTGGGGTGCGTCCAGTGCGTAGAATAGAATGTGTGCGTAGAATAGAATGTGTGCGTAGAATAGAATGTGTGCGCATCGTGAATTTCATTGCTGGTGTATGTGTTCAATTTCACATGGAGAGATGGGTCTTCCTATGTATATGAATGATTCAGTCATTAAATCGTAAAGGTATGCATGGGAGTTTTCAGGGAGACAATCTACTAATTTCATACGAAGTGCCTCGTTTGGGGTGAGGAAGGGCATTTATTATCTCTTTGATTTGTTTTACAAACAGCCATTTTTTGTATCTCCGCCAATCAATCACTTCACATCAATCACACACTTTAATCCATTCACACTTCCAATTGCATAGTTGGATTTTAGGATGCTTTATTTTCAGCCGATTAAACATGTCTCGGATAGATGATGCAATCCACATTTGCGGCTCAAACCTTGCAGATTCTATTAGTGTTGTTGCTATCGTTTCTTTGAATTTATCATCAACGAGTACTGTTAATGACTGTTCTAGTTCATCCAATTCGTTCTGTGCTACCATATTGTTCTTCCTGTTATTCAACCCGGTTGATTTTGTGGTTGGTATCAATTTGATGAGATTTGTCATATGC
>Ga0315315_10002517_pt1 | contig 16794 bp, 9 predicted proteins | sample M140m3416metaG_FD_203699 | JGI IMG/M metagenome (GOLD analysis project Ga0315315, IMG submission 203699) | Ammonia-oxidizing marine archaeal communities from Monterey Bay, California, United States - M1 40m 3416 | ecosystem: Environmental > Aquatic > Marine > Intertidal zone | place: USA... | reverse complement strand
GTGAATCTCCGGTATGGTTTCTAGTACCGTGCCGTGCGCCGTGGCTACGACCACGCCGAGGCCGCCGCCGAGGCCGCCGCCGAGGCCACGCCCGAAGCGCCCGCCCGCCGCGCCCGAAGCGCTCGCCTGCGGCGGCGCGCGTCGGGCGACCGCCTCGCGCGTGCCGCGCCGATGGACGCTGCCGCGCCACATGTTGACGGGCCTCGACGGCGGTGCGTCCGCATGGCGGTCGTCGCCGTCGTACTCCATCCCCGGCACCACTTTTTCGCGTGCGTTCTCGTCCATCCACTTTTTGATCGCCCTCCAGTCCTCGAGCGGAACCTCTTGGTCGCTGTTGAGCGGGTTGATCATGTCCTCGCCCTCGAGCGCCCTATGGACAAAGTACTCGTAGATCTTGGGGATCTCGTACGCCGTCTTCCCCTCGCTCCCCGGAAAGCTGTACACGTCTTCGCCTTCCACGAGGTCCTCCTGCGAGATCGGGCAGACCTGCGGGCCCTCCCTCCGCTGTTGCTCGCAGGTCTGCGCGCGCGTTCGCTTGTACGGCTTCTTCCACTCGACAATCGGCCCCGTGGGCGGGCCGAGGTCGAGCGCGCCGAGGTTGGGCAGCGCCATCCCGCCCGCGCCGAACCCGCTCTGCGATTCGTCGCCTGCACCGCGCGCGATATCTACGCGTGGAGACGCGTCTCTGGTAGAAGGCGCCCGCGCGCGCGATGATCCACCCGCCGTGGCCGCCGCTCGACCAGCTGCACTTTCCGCAGCTCGAGACCCCCGACCCGCCGCAAAAGCCGCAGCCGTCGCAGCCGGCCCCCGACCCGCCGCCCGACTGCCCGCCCGCGACCGAATACGAGCTGGGGAGGATCGAGGCGAACACGGTCGCCGCCGCGTGCGTCTTCGTGCTGGCCGTTGCGGTCGACGCCCTCTCTGCGCTCCCCGCAACCGGCGTCGCCGATGTGCCGACGTCGCTCCGCGTGACGTCGCTCGTGCTGGTCGCAATGGTGGCCGCGCCGCCGGTGGAGGCGCCGCTGCTCTTCGAGCAGCGCTTCGGCGCCGTTCTCCTGCTCGGCGTGGCGTCGGGGCTCGCGCTGCACAGCTCGGAGCTGCACGCCCGCATCGCCGACTCCGTCTACTGCCTCGTCGGCGGCTGGTCCGTCGTCGGAGCGTACGCCAAGGGCGGGCCGCAGAAGTTCGAAAAGGGCTACGACGCCAAGGGCCAGCGCGAAAACCTAAACGCCCTCGCGGCCGCGTTCGTCGGGTACGCGGGAATGCGCCTCGTTCGGCACGGCTTCTTCCACGCGTCGGAGGCGATGAGCTTCACCTTGGAGCACGCGGACGTCGAGACGCGCGGGCTCGCGTACGCGGACGACGTTATCGCCGTCGCGCAGGTATTCGGCGGTTCGGTCTGTGTCTGCGCGCTGGTCGTCGTGCTGCTCAACCACGACATCATCTACGACCACGGATGCGCACCCGTATCCTCGGTGATGGGCATGCTCGCGATCATGGTCTTCACCGCGGCCTTTGTGGCGCAGGTGGCCTTTTTTGCGCACGTCGAAAACCTCGACGTCATCTTTGGCGAGGCCTCGTGCGAAGGCGACGCCAGCGTCTGCGCCGCAACCATCCGCGCGCGGCGCATGTACGCGGCCAATTCGTCGCCGGCGGCGCTGTGGGCGTGCGCCGTCGGCCTCGTGCTGCTCGCCTTCCCTTATGCGCGACGCTGTCAAACGCGCGGCGAGTACTACAATGGCAAGTGCGACGAGGAGCGCAAGGACCGCTACGCGCTCGACATCCACGACGCGTCGAATGCGGCGGGGTGGGTTTCGCTGGCGTCGGCCCTAGTGGGGTTCTTCGTCGTGCTCAGCTTTTCGGAGTCGAGTTCGACGCTGCGCTGCGTGGAGCTCTTGTTCCTCTTCGGCAGCATTCCCTTTGCGTGGTTTGGGACGGCGTCCATCGCAACGGCGCTGCACGCCACCGGACTGCTGCTGCACGTCGTCGACAAGACCGGGTCGGCCTTTGGCTTCGACCTTTCGTATCTGACGCACTGGTGCGTCCTCGTGACGCTGCTGCTGCTCTTGGCCCTCACCGTGACGATGGGCATCTCCCAGTTTCTGTACGCCTCGACGTGTTCACAGGGCGGGTGGGTGGACCACATCGAAATCGCCACGGCCGTCTCGCTCGTGGCGCTCGTCTCGGTGCAGCTGCTGCTCACGCTGTCTTCGCTGGGCATCACGGCCAGCTTCGGAGGCTCCAACGTCATCCTCGGCGCGCAGAGCTGGCCGGCCTTTGGAATGCAGTGGAGCTCGCAGCACTGCCTCAGCTTCTTCTTTGCCTCCGCGCTCGTCGGCGCGCGCTACGAGCCGCAGCATCCATTCCTCGGACGCACGGCCATGCGGGCGGTGTGGTTCCTAGTGCCGACGACGATTGTGCTCGTCTGGATCCCGATTGTCCTCTTCGGTTCGACGGGGATGCCGTACGGGCAGGTGGCCGACATGGCCGCGCTCGTCGTCGCGTGCCTCGGCGGCGTTGCGCCGTGGACGATTGTAGGTTGGTGGCTGTGCTAGCAGCGCGCGCCGCCGCGCGCTGCACTATAATAATGCAAAAGCCAGCGATGCGACCGCGCGTAAAAAAAATTCGCTCGCGCGGCGCGCGGCCCCCGCCGGCTGCCGCTCGCGTCCGGCCGCTTGTTGCTTCCCAGACTGGCGAGAGACTCCGCAGACATGAGCAAGCGCCCTCGCTCCGACGCCGACGCCGGCCCTCGCCTCAACAAGCCCCGCAGCAACATCATTCCCACGCTGGCCGAGTTTGCCGACTTGGTTCCGACCTTCTTGCCCAAGAAGCTCAACGACTACGGCGGCGCCTTCGTCGGCATCGACGTCAACGGGCAGTGGCCGTGCTTTGCGCCCGTCGCGGCGCCCAAGTACATGAGCCTGCTGCACGGCAAGAAGCGCTTCTCCGACGCGTCGGGCAAGGCGGGGAAGCCGAATGTCTGCCTCGGGATGCCCGAGTTCCACGACGCCGAGTGCACGCAGCCCACCGACTACAAGAAGCACCTCTACTCCTTTGTGGACAAGGTGCACGCGCACGTCTTCGAGAACCGCGTCGACTACCTTGGCAAGAAGTTTGCCAAGTACGACGAGAAAATGACCAAGACGGCCTTCTCGGACGCGTACAAGGAGGCCGACGACGGCAACCCGCCATTCCTCCGCGTCGTCATCAGCGACAATAAGGACCCGCCGGTCACGTCGCGCAAGCTCAAGGACGATTCGGGCGCCTGGACCGCGGCCAAGTCGGTCACCACCGAGGAGCTCACCGCCGGCTGCGCCATCGTGCCCGTGATCGCGCTCTTTGGGGGCATCTGGATCGTGGGCGAGCGCTACGGCCTCAAGTGGGGCCTCGTCGAAGCGCTCATCTTTCCCAACCGCAGCGTCGAGGTGGGCGCCTCGCGCATCCCCACCTCGATCACCATGAAGGAGGTGGCCGACAGCGACGACGAGGGGGGTGCCGACGAGAGCAAGCCCTTTGTCGGCGACAGCGGCGAGGAGAAGTTTGGCAACGCCACCTACGACGGCCTTCCCTAGTCGTGTGGCGTGTGGTCGTCGTAGCGCGTGCGTGTGTGTGTGGAAGAATAACAACGCCCGCTTACCTCGCTCCTATTCGCGCCGAGTTGGTCGCGGCCGCGCCCTCCAAAAACCCCAATGGACTCAGCCGCCGCAGGTGGCGGTGCTTGCGCCGCACGAGCAGCGGCGAGACGCGCACGAGCTTGCCCTTGCGTCGCCGTTTGGCCCACTTGGGAATGACGAGTCGGCGTTGCGGCAGGACAAACCCGTTGCCCACGTAGACGTAGGTTCGTTTGACGTAGGCGTCCTGCTGGGGCACGACCTCCGGATAGGAGGGGTGCGGCTCGCCCGCCGCGAGCCAGCCGCCGTATTCGTGCGGCGAGATGGTCGCGGCCGGCGCCTTCCAGAGCTTGCGCAGCCGCGGCGCGGCCGCGACGATGACCGCGTACGGCACGCCCGTGGCCTTGAGCGCCTCCTCGACGGCGCGCACGCGCGCGGCGGCCTCGTTTTGAAAGTCGGGATTGGCGAGGCGCTTGCGCTTCCACCAGCGCGCGCCCGCGGCGCTGAGGTCGGTGCAGCTCGGAAAGGCGACGACCATTGCGAGGTCCGAGGCGTGCGCGCGCAGCGCCTCGGCGACCGCCGCGCCCGTGTGGTGCCGCTCGTCCTCGACGGGGGCGAGTCGGACCGGCCGGTAGCCGCGCGAAGTCCACGCCTGCAGCGAGGGCGTGTCGGCAAAGAGCGCGGCGGCGTAGCGCGGCGGCGGCGTGCGCGGCGGCCTCGGCGGCGCCGGCTCCGCGGCGCGCACCCAGCGCGTCAGCAGCGTCTGCTGCGCCATGCCGTCGTCTCGCGCACGCGCGTCCGGCGCGAGGGTCGGTCGGCTTAGCGGACCGTTGCGCGCGGGGGGTCTTGCGCCGGTGGGCGGGGCTCTGGTCGAAGCGGGCGCGCCTCGACGCCGCGCGCCGACGCGGCTGCTGCTTGTCTACTCGAAAGAGCAGCCGTGCAAATGAGCTCCTCCCGCGACCACTTCCCTCCGGCGCGCGGCCGCCTCGCCGAGTACCTCGACGAGTCGCAGCCCGAGGTCCAGCACCTGCTCAAGCACGGCTGGTGCGTCGTGCGCGTCTTCTCCGAGGAGGAGGCCGCCAAGTACCTCAAGTGGGTGTGGGCCGACCTCGCCGCCATGGGAACGGGCATCAAGATGAAGGACGCGTCCACGCTGACCAAGGGCTCCTACCCCGGAGCAGCGCGGGGGCTCATGCAGGCGGGCGGGGCGGGGCTCTGCCCGTCGCACTGCGCCGCGGCCAACGCCGCCGAGCGCGAGATGCAGCGCCTCTTCGGCGCCAAGGGCGTGCAGGCCTTGCTGCGCGCGTGGGACGCGCTCGGGTTCATGGACCCCGACAAGGTCAAGAACTACGCCAAGCGCTGCCGCGACGCCCATGTCAAGGCGCTCTCGGAGTGGCTGCACTCGGACGACGCGCCGCCTAGGTACAAGGGCACCGACCTGCTGCACTGGGTGCAGATGATCATCGCGCTCGAGCCCGTCGAGCACGGCGACATCGGCACGCAGGTCGTCGGCGCGCCCGACGGCATGAACATGCAGGCGTTTGTCGACTGGTTTGGCGAGGCGCGGCCCGACCAGGCGCCCAGCGAGAAGAAGCTCAAGAGCGCGCAGCAGTGGCAGAAGGTCGGCTGGTGCGACCACGACACCGGCGACAAGGAGTGGCTCGCCGAGCACGGCGTGCCGGTGAAGCCGCACCTTCGCCCCGGCGAGGCGCTGATGTGGACCTCGCGCACGCCGCACGCCAACATCGCCGAGGACGCCGGCGACAAGCCGCGCAACTGGCGCACGAGCGTGCTGACCAACTACATCCCGCGCGCCGTCGCGTACGACAAGGAGCTCGCGCTGCGCCAGGAGATGGGCGAAAAGGGCCGCACCTCGGGGCACCAGGTCGTCGCGCGCGGCGCAAACTTTGACAAGAACGGGGCGCTGTGCCAGCAGCTCTTCGGCAAGGCGCCCAACACCTACGGCCCGCCGCACCCCGGCATGTGGGACCACAAAAAGACCCCGCTGCCGGTGATGAACGGCTTTGCGCGGTACAAGCGGCCTCGGTCCGAGTGGACCGACGCCGAAAAGTACCCCGATCCCGAGCGCCACCCCAAGATCTACAAGATCCACGCCGACACGGCGCGGCTCTGCTTCGGCTACGACACGGCCGAGGCGTGAGCGCGCGCGCGCGAGCGGCGAGGGTGTGCGTGTGCGTGTGCGTGTGCCACGCTAGTGTCTCCGATAAGGAAATCCGGTGAACGTCCGTAACATGAGACCGCTCCCCGGCTGCGGCCCGCGCCCTCCCGTCGGCTAGTGCAAGCTCCCGCGCGCCCCGCCCGCGCCCCGCCCGCGCCCATGCCCCCCCGAGCCGCGTCCGCTCTCGCCTCCGACTCGGCCGCGACGCAGCGGCGCCGACAGGAGCAGTACGCCGGAACGTGCAAGCGCGCCTTTGCAAAGGCCCACGCCGCCGGCCGAGCGTCGCCCAAGACGCCCGGCGAGTGGGGGTCGCTCTACGTATCTGTCGCGTCCAACCTCGTTGCTCAGATGCGAAAACGATACGGGAGCAGCGAGTCGACGCTGCTCGTGAGCGAGCGGGCGAGCTTCAGGACGGGGTACGGCCTCTTCTTCACGCACGCGGTGGTGGACGGCGAGCTCATGACGAAGCCGGGGTCGGCCGCGTACTCGCACGAGGACGAGGGCCGCGCCTGGAAGGAGTTTTGCCGGAGCACCAACCGCGACGACCGACCCGAGGCCGAGCGGGCGGCCGAGCGAGAGGCGCACGCCCGCGCGGTTGCGACCCTGCGCGACGAAAAAAAGGGCGTGGCCGCCGAGAATGCGTTCAAGCGCCGGGCGATTGCGCTGCCGCCCGTGGGCGCGGCTCCCCAGGACGCGATCGCGCGGCAGGGCGCGGCGCTCGCCGCGCGGGGCGTCGGCGGCATCTTTCCGGAGCGGCCCGACCCGGCGGAGCCGCAGGCGGACAGGCCGCGCGGGCCCGAGGCGATCGCCAAGGCGGTCTACGCCAACTCGTACCAGCTGGCGCTGGGCAACGGACCCGGCCCTCGCATGCGCAGCTGGCCGCGCATCGAGGTGCCCCCCCCGCCGCGACGCGCGGTCGAGAACGCGCTGCTGCCGGAGGACCCGAGCCGCCGCTGCTCCGTGCGGATGCTCGGCTACGCGCAGTCCATCGAGGACATTGCCGACCGACCGGGCTCGGCGTTGGACTTTCAGGACTGGGTGCAGACCCTCGGGTTTTGCGAGCTGAGCAACGGCGACGTGCGAGAGCTGGTGCGCAACGTGAAGCACATTGCCGCGGAGTTGGACAGGAAGCCGTGCGATCTGTCGACGGACGACCTCCGGGACCTCGCGCACCCGCGCGGCGGCAGCGAGGTCAAGCACCGGCTGCGGATGCGGGCCGGTCTCGTGCCGCTGGCCTTTGGCTCGTACAACTCGGTGTGGATGCTCGCGCGCGACGTGGCCAAGGCGCCGCTCCCGTTTCTATCGGAGGACCCGTCTCGGATTGTCTTCCGCCTACCGCTCCGCGACGCGATGAACACCTACGCCTCGAAGGAGCAGGCCGTCGACGAGGTGGCGAGCATGATCGACGCGGCTCACGCCGGGTTTGGCGTGCCGGTGTACGCGACGTGCCTCGTCTCCAAGGACGGCGTGCCCGTGCCCGAAACCGAGCTCCGGGAGACCAGCCACCGCGTGTGCGCCGTGCTCTACCGCGGGATGCTGTCGTGCGACCAGCGGCTCGGCGGCGGCGTGCGCCTGCTCGACGTCAAGGGCGCGCCGCCGCCCTTTCATCCGCTCCGCAGCTACTTTGAGGCGCTGAACAATTCGATCTGGCTCATGTCGCTCAAGCGCCGGATCAACCTCGACGCCAAGCTCGCCAACTTCATCGACACCTACACCGGGCTCGACGCCGCCAGCCGCAAGGGCTGCGTGTACGCAATCGACCTCGACAGCACCACCTATCAGCGCCTGCCCATTGGCACCGACGCGCGCGAGACGCGCAGCGGCGACGAGCAGGGCTGGCGCCCGGTGTACTTGTACAATGCGCTCGTGATCTCGGTGCAGCTGCGCACGCAGATGCGCCCCGAGGAGTACGCCGAGCTGTGGTGGAGCTGGATGCGCGAGCCGCTCTCGACGCTGCTCACCCAGGTGCGCGCCGCCCGCGACGCGCGCGACGACGCCTACGATGCCGAGTTCCGCGACGCCGCCGCCTTTGTGGGCGGCCTCAAATGGGCGGGGCCGCTGCCCGGGCGCGACCTGCCCGAGCGGCCCGAGATTGACAACCCGCGCGAGGTCACGGCCTGGTCGGCCGAGGCCTACGCCGGCTACTACCTCTACGGCGCCTACTCCAAGTACCTCGCGCCGGCCTCGGACTGCTGCATGCGCGGGCGGCTCCAGCAGCACCGCGCCAAGCCGGGCGACCCCGGGGTCGTCGAGCGCGAGGCGCGAGAGGACGTGGCGAGCTGGTACAAGGCCAACTACCGCACGCGCTTTGCGCCGCTGCTGCGCTTTTTCGCCGACCGCCGCGCCGCCGACCGCAAAGGGGCGGCCGCGCTGGTGGACGTCATGTTCGAGTTTGCCAATGCGCCGTGGAGCGCCCTCGTGCGCACATTCGTCGACGTGGAGCCCGCGGCGGTGACGGGCATTCGGCGTCTCAAGCGGTGGGAGCCGCTGATGACGGGCGAGACGGCGGCGCTGCGCGCCGCCGGCCTCGCCTACGACGACCTGCCGGGCTGGCGCGCGCTGGCGATTGCCGCCGGCGGTGTTAGGCCCGAGCCGGAGGGTCCCTCGTAGTGTGTGTGTGTAGCGCGCGTGGCGGTGCGTCGGTGGAGTTTGCACTATAACGCACTGGTCGGGCGGTTGCGCGCGGGGGGTCTTGCGCGCACGGCCGCGCGTGCCGACGTGGCAGCGCTGGCGCCGCGCCGGGCGCTAGACTCTCCCCGGCTGCCGCTTGTGAGTAGCCTCCCCAGTGGAAGCAAAAAGCAAACAATCGCCACTATGACCGCCGGAGTGCAAAAGTCTTGGAACGCCCTGTCCCCTGCGGAGCGCGTGCGTCGCCGCGCCTCGGTTGCGGTCTTCAACAAGAACATCGACAAGAACTCGTACTACGCTGGCACCAAGCGCTTTGGCTGCATCGACTACGGTCCCACGGACGCCGAAGCCGCCGCCGCTGCCGCCGCCGCCGCCGCCGGGCCGTCGACGGCGCAGACGGTGCGCAAGAAGAAGCGCAAGTTCACCAACTTTTACGATCACCAAGTCATTGCCGCGCACCACCTCATCAAGCTCAGCACCGATCTTGGCTACGTGCAGCGCAAGGGCACGGGCCTGCTCTTCAACCACGCGCCCGGCCTCGGCAAGACGCACGCCGCCTTGGCGGCGATGGCCACCGTCAAGCTGTGCGCCGTGCCCGAGGGCGTCGAGGGCAAGGCGCTCATCATCGCCCCGCTGACCGTCTTCAAGCACTGGCGCAACTGCACCGAGGAGGCCGTCGACTTTAGCAACAACTTCACCAGCGAGGCCGAGAAGGCGCGCCGCGGCAAGGGCGTGCTCTTCGCGCGCCGGCACCAGGAGCTCACGCTCGATGCGATAGACAGGGCCGAGCTCATCGTCACCACGCCGACGGCAATTGCGGCGGCGTACCAGACCTACCGCCTCCTCGTCAGGATCCCGTACCGGACCAAGGGCGGCCACCTCCGGCACAAGAAGGAGTGGCAGAACCGCAAGGACAAGAAGACGGGGCACACCATTCCGATGCACCCCTTCTTCCGCTTCCTCTTCAAGCACCGGCCCAATGGTCTCCCGGCCTTTTCCATTGTGATCGCCGACGAGCTGCCGATCTACTCCAACCCGGCCTCGTGCGTCGGCAAGGTCGTGCAGTACTGCACCGAGCAGTCGGTCTACGTCGTGGCGCTCTCGGGCGCGCCGGCGCGCGCGCGACCCAAGCAGATGGCGGACCTGTGCAAGACGGCCTCCTGGACGCCGTCGCACTTTGGCGACCCGCGCGAGTGGGGCGGCAAGGGCGACACCTGCATCAAGCGGTCGACCATCAACGACTTCCACGCGCGCAAGGTGGACCGCGCCGACGAGACGACCGTCTCGCTTCCTCCGGAGACGCTGGACATTTTCCCCTACGGCCCCGCAGTGGGCCTCGAGCAGCGCGCCAGCCCGTCGGCGCCGGCGGTCTTCGACACGGCGCAGCAGCGGCGCCACAACGGCTGGCTGGCGTGGGCGCAGCTGCAGGCGCAGCAGGCGCAGCAGGACCCCGACATGGCGGCGCACTACGAGCGCGTCATGTGGCGCGGCATCTCCAAGATGATCAACTACTCGTCCGACTCGACTCTCGGCGACTACCTCGCCAAGGGCTTCAAGTCGCACCCCGAGGAGTGCTACCGCAAGGCGCTGCTGCAGCCGAGCAACCTCACGGAGATCACGCTCAAGACGGCCCGCAAGGCCTTCCAGCACGGCATCACGAAGATCATGATGTACTCGCACTCGGCGACCACGCTGCAGATCATCTACAACCAGGCGCTCGACCAGGGCGGCTGCGGCAAGCTGCTGCGCTACATGGGCGGCACGGAGCAGCAGCGCCGCGACGAGGTCCTCGAGGAATTCCTCGGCGACCCCGACGAGCACGCCATCCTCTTCATCTCGAGCGCCGGCTCGATCGGCACCAACGTCGCGCCCGGCTGCTGGACCGTCTTCGTCGTCGGCGACCTTCCCTACAACAACGCCTGCCTCAAGCAGGCCGTCTCGCGCGTGCGCCGCGTCGATCAGCCCGATGGCACCGAGATCCAGATCGTCCTCTTCGAGCCGCGCTTCTCGCTCACCTCGGCCAAGATGCTCCAGCACGTGGACAAGCGCGACCGCCTCGAGCTGGCCCTCAACTGCGGCGACTTTTCCAAGTTCGACCCCGAGCAGAATGAGCGCTGGCGCCTCTCGGACTCGCTCGTCAGCGACCTCACCCTCGTCGACGACCGCGGCAACTACGGCGAGAACAACCGCGCGCGCGAGACGCGCACCAAGTACGAGGCCGAGTGCCGCACGGCGCGTCTCGAGGGCAAGCCGGCGCCCGAGTGCCCGCGCGAGGCGCGCGTCATGCCGCTGCTGCTGCACGACGAGATGACCGACGACGACCTCCCGATCATCCGCTTCGGCACGCGCGACCCCAAGGTCGACGGCCCGCTCGAGATGGGGCCCGACCCGTACAACCCGGACTGCGAGGGCGCCATCTTCAAGGACCGCGTCGTCTCGCGCCTCAACCCCAAGGGCATGCTCCCTCGCCCGGCGCCCAAGCGCGCCGCCGCCAACGGCAAGAAGAAGAAGAAGCCGTCCACGGCGCTCCCGACCTCGGACGAGCTCGACACCCAGGTGGGCCAAGACGGCGAGGAGGAGTTTGTCGTCTCCGACGGCGACGAGGACTCCGGCGAAGAGTCCGAGGACGAGGCGATGGACGAAGACTCCGAGGAGGAGGAGGCGAACGAGTCGGACGAAGAGGAGGGCATGGTGGTCTAGGCGAGCGTCGCGTTCCGCGAGCGCGTGAGTGCGTGAGTGCGTGAGTGCGTGAGTGCGTGAGTGCGTGAGTGCGTGCGAATACAAACTGTCGATTCCAACCCCTCCAGACTCCGCTCCCCACCCACGCCCCATTCACGCCGGCCCCATCGCCAGCGCCTCGCGCGCGGCGCGCCGGAAGAGCGCCGCCGCCTCGCGCTCCTGACGCGTGTGCACGCGCGCGCGCCTCGCCTCCAGCATGAGGCTTTTCATCTTGTCGTAGTTGGCCACGTCGCCCTGCGCGCGCTCGTCGGCGCTCCGTGGCGTCGACACCGTGGTGAGCAGGTCGAAGACGAGCTCGAGGTTGAGCTTCCACGCCTCGCGCTGATTGCCGCAGCTTTCGAGCCGGTCGGCGCGCGTGCCAAAGGCCGCGTGGTCGCCCTCGACGCCGACGCAAGACGTCGCTTTGGCCGAGCGCGGCTTGCCGTTTGAGGTGAGCACGTCCGGCGCCGCCGAGGGCCGGTAGGCAAGCGCGCCCTCGTTGACGTAGGCCTGTACGACCTGGTTGGGGAGCTCGTCGGCCGCCATCATCAGCGCTAGAATGTGCTGGAACGCCATCGGCATCATGCCGATGCACGACGCGCGCTGCGGCGTGCGCACGCCCGTCGTCTCGTTGGTGCAGCTCACGAAGACGGGGTTGATGTGCGTGGCCTCGACGTGGCGCGGCGTGAGCACGCCGGCGAGGATCGAGGGGGCCGTCGGAGCGTGCACCCCGTCGGCCGAGTGCACGCACCAGACGCCGCGGACGGCCGTCTCCAAGTCGTTGGCCATGGCGTCGACGTCGGCGAGCGAGTTGTCGAAGCTGCCGTCGCGCTCGAGGATGCGCTCGAGCAGCGGCGCGAGCGCGTCCCACGCGCCGTTGCGCTCGCGCGCGAAGCGGCCCCACCAGTCGAGGGCCTCCTGAATGGCGTACGGCTCGGAAACGGCCACCGCTCCCATGGCGGCGGTGCGAAAGCGTTCGAGGGCGACGAGGTTGCGCTCGGGGTGGCGACGCACCGCCCACGCCGCATAGGCGTAGGCCCAGCGCACCATGGGCTGGCGGGCGCCATACTTGTACGGGTAGAGGCAGTGCAGCAGGTTGCAGATGGCAACGCCGAAGCGGTAGTCGAGCGGGTGCACGGGCGCCGGCTCCGACGGGTCGTGGAGCCGTGCGCAGATGCTCTTGGCGAGCTGCTGCGCCGCGCGCGGCGTGGGCTGCTCGCCCGCGGGCGAGGTGCGCAGGAGCAGCGCCGACTTGGCCGTGCGCGCGACGGCGGCGGCGGCGCCAAAGAAGGTGGCGGCGTAGGGCTGCACGTTGGCAAAGGGGTTGTCCGAGGGGCAGGTGACCGCCGGCCGCGCGAAAAGGGGCTCGCGCAGGATGGACACCTCGGGGCTCGTCGCGTCGGTCTGAAAGGCGTGGCCCTGGCAGTCGAAGCAGTCGTCCGGGTTGCGGAAGCGCTGGCTGGACGTGGGGTCGGCGCCCTCGGCGACGTGGGTCGGAAGGCGCTCCGAGTAGGGCCCAATCGGCAGCGCCTGCAGCGAGACCACGGTCTGTCGGTTCTCGAGCCCGTTCCAACTGTCGAAGCGCGAGAGCGCCGAGACGTAGTTGTCGAGGTAGTCGTTTAGGCCGGGGACGGTGGCGTGCATGACGCCGCGCATCGCCACCGGGATTTGCGCGCACTCGGTCTCGGAAACCTGCACGAGCTGGCGGTCGCGCGCGATGCGGCGGCACCAGTCGTCGACCTGCTCTTGCCACATTAGCAATTTACCGTGATTCCTGCGCGTACATGGAGGGAGGGGATGAGCGCGCTTCAGCCGCTGTTTCGGTCCCCCATCTGCCTTCCGTGCTACTGCTGCGCGCAGTGCCTGCGCTCGTTTTCGGAGCCCGCCCCGGCCGCCACGTCCGCCACGCCCGCCACGCCCGCCACGCCCGCCCCGGCCGCCCCGGCCGCTACGTACTCGGCCCCCGCTTCCGACGTGCCGGGGCTCTACATGCCGCTGCGCGCGCCGCAGGGTGTGGGTATTCGGCGTGCGTAGGTGGAGTATAACACGCGCACCGTTTGTCCGCCGTCAGCGACGACGCCCCGATGCCGATGCCCGCGCTCGTCCCAATATCAAACGGCGCGCCGTAGACGCCCGACCACGGCGTCGTCTCGTACGAGCGCGGCACGTTGGCCGTGCCGGCGCGGAAGACCTGGTAGAGCGTGAGCATCAGCCGCAGGTTCTGGTCGTTGACGAGGATGCGCTTCGCGCTCGCGATGCACGAGCGCACGGCGCTCGCCGTCGTCGCCGTCGCCACGTCGTTGAGCTCCGACGCGCGCGCCGCCGCCGCGTACGTGAGCGCCTGCATCTCGCCGAAGATCACTTGCGCGCACGTGCGCTTCGACGCCAGCGCGTGCGCAAACTGGTCGATCATCTCGACGACGCGCACGACCGAGTCGCCGCAGACGCAAAAGCTCAGCGCCATGCGGCGCAGGTGCGCGTCGCGCCGCTCGCGCAGCGGCTCGCTCGGCCGCGCGGGGTCCTCGGTGTAGGTCGAGTCGAGCACCGACACCTTGACGTCGACCACCGGCAGCAGCGACTGCGGCTTGTCGTACTCGTCCGGCGCGGTCTCCCCGAGCTCCTGCGGGGTCGCCACTCCGCAAAGGTGGCGGCAGGCGTCGCCCCGCCGCGCCTTGGACTTCATCAGCACGCGCACGACCTCGTTGACGTGTAGGCAGAGAGCGAGCGTGTTGGCGGGCGTGCAGTAGGGCTCGGGCTGGACGTCGAGCGGCGCGTCCGTCAGCAGCGCGCACGACTCGAAGCTGCTCTCGGGCAGCAGGCCGCCGTCGGGGACGGACGCGCGCACGTACGCGAGCTGCGCGCCGATGCGCTCCCCGGCCTCGGCCATCGAGCGCCCGACGACGATGCGCGCGGGGACGACCACGAACGAGCGCACGAGCCCCGTCAGCGAGAGCGTGAGCGGCCCGTCGTTGGACGCGGCTTCGATGTTGTTCTCGATCATGTCGACGACGCGGTTGTGGCGGTGCTTGCTCAGTTCGATCCGCCCCTCGGCGAGGAGCTCGAGGTGCACGAGCCCTTCGGCGATGCCCGGCAGGAGGCGGCGCTCCTCGGTGGACGGCGTCGTGCTGCGCGAGGCGAGGCTCCACGCAATCGCGCCGCGCCCCGGCGCCGGCTGGCAGCTCGGCGGGGCGCGCGAGCACGCGTGCAGCGTCGTGTGCGCCGCGTCGTCGGGCGAGCGCACGAGCCCCACGTGGCACTCGATCTTGTTGGCGGCGCTGCGGCAGCGCCAGACCACGATCCGCGGCACCACCTCCGGCGTCGAGCGCACTAGGCCGGCGGTGGCCGCTGCCGAGCGGATGGCATTCTGCGTGGACAGCGAGACGAGCAGCTGGTTGTTGGCAATGGACAGCGGCGGCGCCGCCGCGGCCGGCGTCGTCGGGACGAGCGCGTCCGACGAGGACGCCGCGGCCGACGCCGGCGCGTTCGCATGCGCGCACCCCGCCGACTGCTCGGCGAGCGTCTCGACCGCCGCCGCCGCCGCCTCGGTGCGCGACTGCGTGATGAACGTCCGGAAGATCGACGTCCACTTGGACCGCAGCGCGGCCGCCCACCACGGCGCAATCTGCTGCGCGACGCTCTGCAGCGCGGCGGCCGCGGTGACCACCGTGGCCGTGCGCGGCTTCTTGGAGGCGAGCACCTCGACGGTGCGCGCGCTCTCGCGCGCGCGCGCCGAGGTCGTCGTCGACGCCGGCACGAAGAGCTCGCCGCTGTCGTCGTAGTCCGCGAGCTCCAGCTCCTCCACCTCCTCGTCGTCGAGCTTGCGCTTCGCGCCCGGCTTCTTCTCGACGCTCGCGGCCGCCTCCATGCGCGCGCGCCGCGTCACCTCGCAGCGGCCGAAGAGGATCATCATCACGGCCGTGGCGACGTCCATGTCGGTCACCGACGAGGTCCGCACGAGGCGGCGCAGCCGCGTGTCCGAGAGCATGTAGAGCACCAGCACCCACGCCGCCCAGACGTTGACCCCGTTGAGGTTGTGCACCAGCGTCTCGCAGATGGAACGCACGCTGTCCGCCTCGTGCGGCGCGTACTGGCGAAGCAGGCCTTCGTCGAGCTCGCGCTGCGCAAAGCCCTTCATCGTCTCCAGAAACGAGGCCGCGCAGAGGCGCGTCGGCAGCGCGTGCGGGAGCAGCCGGCTGCTCGCCGTGAGCGTGAAGACGCCCGCCTGCGCGCCCGGCGCGTCGGGAAGCAGCAGGCTTGCAGCCGGGAGCGCGGTGGTCGCCGTCGGGTCGCGCATCGGCACGCCGTGCTTGTGCGTGCACACGTGCGTCCCGATGGCGGTCGCAATCGCCATGCTCGACGACTGCGCCGCCCACGCCGCGTACAGCCCGCCGCGGGGCACGCGCGGCGTCTGCTGCGACCCGCCCCACGTCTGCGGCTTGTCGACGACCGAGTTGCGCACCGCCGCCGAGCGCAGCCCCGCCGCCGCGAGGGGCGCGCCCACGAGCGGCAGGACCTGGTCGACGAGGTAGCTGGGCTCGCGCTGGTTGGCGTCGATGCTCCGCGCGTGCAGGCCGAAGAGGTGCGAGAGCGCCGGCGTCGCGCGCGCCGGCGCCTCGGCGTCCGTGGCGCGGCGCGAGCCGGCGCCTGAGCCGCCGCCGCCGCCCGAGAGAAACGGCGACGACAGCTCGCCGTGGCGCTTGGGCGGCACGCGCGTCACGCGCACGAGCGGCGGGTCGCGCTGCTCAAACTCGGCGGCACACGCCGTGATCGAGTTCCACGCGTCGGCCTGCGCCTCCTCCGAGGGCGAGGGCGGGCGGGCCGCGCGCGAGGCGCGCTTGCTCGCCGCCTTGACGTAGACGCCGCCCGACTTGTCCACGATGGCGAGCGGCCGCGCGCTCGCGTTCGCGCGCGCGGGAGGCATGATCCGAGGGGTGTGTCTGCGCGTTTGGCGCCGCGAATCGGTCCCGCACTAGCGGGGGGCTTGCTTTGCGCAAATAGTGCGCGAGCGACAGCCGAGGCCGACGCCTGCGCGACGGTTGCGCGGCGGTTGCGCGGCGGTTGCGCGCGGGGGGTCGTGCGCGCACGGCGCCGCGCAGGCCGTCGGCCTGGCGAACGACTCGCCTTTGGCTGCGGCTTGCGCGGCTTGCACTATTGAATACGCAGACGCACAGAGACCCCCGAATGACGACCAACTACGCCAACGCCGCCAACGCCGCCAACGCCGCCAACGCCGCCAACGCCGCCACCGCCGCCACCGCCGCCAACTCCGCAGCGCCCAAGTGGCGCGTCATGACGCGCCGCAGCTTCGCCGTCCGCGGCACGAGCGAGGCCGGGCTGCGACCCGGCATCCGCGCCAACATGCTCGCCAGCATGACCCCGCACGAGCGGGCCGAGTGGCTGTTGGCCAAGGTCTACGCGGTCCGCTTTGAAGGGTGCTCACCAGGTCTGCGCAAAATCCTCCTGCGGGAAGAAATGCGTGAGGGCAGGGATTACGAGCGGTCCTTGCTACTCGATCTCGAGATTAGCAGAAGAGACGACGACAAACGGTGGGCGAGGTTCCGCTCCGGCAATGCCCCGGAGTGGTGGACGCAGCCGGGATGTCCGCCACCGGTGCCTCCGGTGCCGCTCCACCCGTTGGACGACTCGTATAAACCGACG
>Ga0315315_10002516_pt1 | contig 16800 bp, 17 predicted proteins | sample M140m3416metaG_FD_203699 | JGI IMG/M metagenome (GOLD analysis project Ga0315315, IMG submission 203699) | Ammonia-oxidizing marine archaeal communities from Monterey Bay, California, United States - M1 40m 3416 | ecosystem: Environmental > Aquatic > Marine > Intertidal zone | place: USA... | reverse complement strand
CAAATCCGCCTGCCGCCAGTGCAGATGAACCTATTGGAATTTTTGACATTACCTGCACACCGCCGGCGATGACAAGGTCGTTTACCCCGGACATTACCGCTTGGGCCGCAAAATGCACCGACTGCTGTGACGAGCCACATTGCCTGTCTATAGTAACTCCCGGCACCGCTTCGCTAAAACCAGCAGTTAGCCAACATGTACGCGCTACATCACCAGCTAGTGGCCCAATTGCATCTATAGTTCCGAAAATGACATCATCATATTCCTCATCCGGGATCTGATTTCGCTCAACAATTGCCTTAATGACATGGGCTCCAAGATCCGCGGCGTGCACGTCTTGTAGACTTCCCCTGCGTTTTCCAGTGGGGCTTCGCACGGCATCGACGATAAAAGCTTCGGCCATCATGTAATCTCCTTGATTAATTTACTAGGTAACGGTCTGTATTATGCTAAATTCGTGTGCCGATTAAAACAACGGCCGAATTTGAACAGTCAGTCAATTATTCTCTCGGCAGTAGAAAAAAATATCCAGACTATCGCGCCAATAACATTGATTATGGCACAAAGTATGAAAGCGGACGAAAAACTTCCTGTCGTTTCCACTAGCCAACCGGTTACGGTGACGCCAATAATACCCGGGAGTGTTCCAGCAGTGTTCGTAATCCCCATAAGAACGTCCGCATATCTAGGTGCGATATCGAGGTGATTTGGTACAAATCCTGACCACATTAGGGCGGCGAAGCCTAGTGCACCGCACATAAGGCCCATAGCTAACGACGCATTATTCACATCTTTCACTAAAATTAGAAAAATGGCGGATCCTAGTAGGCCGCTGACTTGCATAGCTTTACGAATAAAAGTGAGACTAACTTTCCTTTGAAGTAAGTAGTCCGCAAAATAACCACCTAAATTTCCAAATATGAGCATGGATAAGTAGGGCGCCGCTGAATAAAGACCTGCATTCATAATACTAAGACCGTGCTGAGTTCTGAAGTAGCTAGGAAGCCATGCGAGCAACATATAGAGTATCCAATTGCTACAAAAATGATTAATAAAAAGTGCCCAAATAGCTTTACTTTTTAGGAAGAATTTCCATGGGATGTCTTTTTCAGAGTTTGGTATGTAGGTGCTGGAAATAAGCATTTTCCGCTCAGGTTCAGAGCATTTCGGATCAGTAGCTGGGTCATTTTTAGCAACGCGAAACCATATAATTGTCCAAAAGGCCCCGCCTATTCCAAATGCGTAAAATGCCATGGGCCATCCGTACGTATCTACTATCCAGCCGGTAGTGAGAAGAGCGAATAAAGTCCCTAGGGGAATACCACCCACTAGGAGAGAGACCGCTCTCGAGCGCTCTTCTTGAGGCACCCATCTTCCATAGAGATTATATGCTGAGGGGAACATAGCGGCTTCGCCCAGACCCATTGCAATTCTAGCGATAATTAGCGCGCCAAAACCAAAGGCAGCCGCTACAGGCGTTAAAAAAGTGAAAATCGACCACCATAAAACTGCAACACCGAGGATAATTTTCCCGCCAAGCTTATTTGCGAGCCAGCCGCTGGGAGCCATAAAGAGCATATACCCTATAAAGAAAGAGGAGAGAACATATCCTTTGGTCGTGTCTGACCAGCCAAATTCTTCTTGCATAGCTATTGCGGCAACCGAGATGTTGACTCTATCTGCGTAGCAAATAATAGCTGCGAGTACACACAGCCCTACAATGGTATAGCGACGTGGCCAGTGGGATAGTTTTATTTTAAAACTATTTAAGAGATCGCTCATTTTCTAGTGTCCTCTTACTGTTGCATCTTTTACTATAAGCGATATTGCCAAATAACTAGCATTTTTAACTTGTTTTTTATTTAAGTTATAATAATGCTGATATTTACATATTACTTTTTTGGAGCATTCATGCCTATCTACGAATATCACTGCGAAGAGAACGGTCAGACCATTGAGGTGGTACACCCCATGGCCGATCGTTTTTCTACTTGGGGGGAACTCTGTGAGTATTCCAGAAGAGACTTGGGGGATACTGATGGCGGCGCTGAGGTGAAACGATTAGTGGGCGGTGGCAATGCTACTATGGACCCAGTGACCGCTTCGAAACAGTTGAAAGCGGCAGGAGCCGCATCTACTAGTCTTGCCGGGACCAAAGGAATGGCTGCGCCGCCGAGAACAAATAAGTTCTAGCTTTTGTCCGGTTTTGCTCTTCGGGCTGGCGTTAAAAGAGATACGTAGCTAACACCTGGTCTGTTATCTCCGGTAACAGGGAGATCTTGTTTACGCCAACCAGACAACCCTTCTTCCATCACACTTATATTTGAGAAACCTGCCTCGTTTAAATTTTGAGCTGCGACGATTGCTCGGTCACTATTGTCTGCACCTACAATTATCGCGTCTTCGTGTGATAGTTCGTGATTGGCGACCAAAGTAAATGCGTCGTTAGCGTGAGTATTCCCAGTTTTTGGGTGAAAAAAAACGATTGGTATATTGATGACTTTTCCTTTTGGGTGGCCTTCAACGAACTCGGCTACTGTTCTAACGTCGATGTATGTTGTGTTTTCCGAATGATTTATTTGTTCAAAGGTTTCTTGTGCACTAACAACAGAGATTTTCATATTTGTTTCGTCCAAGTTTTATTGTTTAAATGCGTTGACAAATGGCGGGATTACTTGGCAGCGTGATCTGTGTTCCAGAGGTGGTTTATCTGTGAAATTAAAGCAAAGTTTAGTTTCTTCTTCAGTTACCTCCATCTGCTCGATGTGAAAGTGAGCGATCCGTCCATTTTTCATTAGACCAAAGACACAGTCTATAATGCGTATTGCGGGAATTTGACCCATCTCAGGATGGACTAGGTATTGCGACTTTTTCTTTGCCATTATCCTACTCTCTAATAGATAGTGGGGTATCATTTTGAGGGATTTTTAATAATTTCGCACTAGTTGATTACAGTTTGGCGCTTAATTTGCTAGAGTAAAGACAGAATGGCGCGTCAAACTAAGGGGGCTTTTAGCTTATGTCGTCGGTACCTCAGAAAGAATTAGTTACTGGAGTTGAACGCTATCCGTTGGATGCGGAAGTTCCCAATGTCGTTGAGAAGTTGTTTTCTTTGCGTAACCAATGTACCGAATGTAACGTTTGCGAGGTGGCATGTTCTTTGGTTCACTCTCCCGATGGTACTGTTAATCCGCAATACGCTCGATTAAAAATTAATCATGCGCCCGCAAAACCGTCTAAAGTTAGTCCTGGTGGTCTCGGGTTCGTTGCAGATATCTGTCATCACTGTGGTAACCCTCCACCTTGCGCTGAAGTATGCCCTACCGATGCATTTTATTATGATCCTAAGACAAAGGCCGCCGTAATAGAGCAGGACAATTGTATTCAATGTATGGAGTGTGTGCCCGGTTGTCCTTTTGATACCGTATTTGTAGCTCCAAGTGGTGAATTATTAAAATGTGATCTCTGTGGAGGCGATCCGGTTTGCGTAAAAGCGTGCGCGGCTAGACCTGAGATGCTGAATGAAGGAAAGCAATATGTCCGTTTGCCTGTTTTGTTTTATGCCGAGCAGGCGGACTTTAATAAAGAGCACAAACAAGTCCCAGAAATGGGCGATGAAGTAGGTATGATGCAAGCGATGTTAGAGGCGGGAAAAATTTCGAGTCCCGCCTAGAGTTTTTGCGAGGAGAAGGGAGAAAATATTATGGAAAGTCGTTTACTACGGGTTGACTTAACTACCGGAAAGATGCGGAGTGAAGTCATTCCTCATAGCGTTTTTGAGCGTTGGATCGGTGGTTCAGGCATTAATAATTGGATTATGTGGGAACACTTTCTAACCCATGACATCAATTGTGATCCGAGGGGGCCGGATAATATTTTTGTGTTTGGCGTAGGGCCGCTGGCTGGGACAGGAGCTGGCAGCGGAATTAAAGGAAGAATAACTTTTAAAAGTCCCTGCTATAACATGTTCGGTGACTCCGCAGGGGGAGGCAAATTCCCCTACATGTTGAGGTTTACCGCGTTCGAATATATTGCTATTACTGGTAAGTCCCCAAAGCCGGTTTATCTTCATATATGTAATGATGAGGTTTCTTTGGTGGATGCCAGTCACCTTTGGGGTCGAGATACGTTAGAAACACACACGATGTTGAGGGAAGAGCTGGGTGCATATCCTTCTCACGCGCATACACTATCTATTAGCCAAGCGGGGGAAAACCAGGTTGGAATAGCGAGTGTAGTTTCAGATGCGCTAAGGATTCATGCTCGATGTGGGGGCGGGGCTGTTATGGGCTCTAAAAATTTAAAAGCTATTGCCGTTCAAGGGAATGGTGGCTTAAAGATCCAAATGCCTGAGGAAATGCTGGCATGGTCAGACGATTTCCGCCAAAAGATTGACGAGAATGAAGCTGTCTATGGGTTTAAAAGACGCGGTACTCTCGGTGCTGTCGAAATGTACCAACATATCGGAAGTCATTTCTGGCGGAATAATCAGGGTAATATGTTTCGAGGTGGGGAAATCACTTCCGATAACTGGGTTAAAAAATATCATAAGTATTCCGAAGTGTGCTCTTCCGACTGTTTTATAGCATGCGATGCGAAATACAAAATAGACGGTACAGAATCGGAAGCTGCTAAAAAGTATATTGGCGAAACGTTTAGACGACCAGAGTACTTGACTACAGGCAGTGCCGCCGGAGCGCTTGACGTTCGCGACTGGTCTGAAGTGGCCCACTGGGGAAAAATCACCAACGACTATGGAATAGATAATCAGGATCTCTCATGCGCTATTTCGTTTTTAATGGAGTTGAAACAGCGTGATTTGATTTCAGATAGCGATGTTGCGGAGTTATTCGATCGTGAGCAAAGTTTGCGATGGGGGAATATGGACGATATCGAGTTCTGTGTAGAGAGTATCGTCTTTCAAAAAAATCTTTTTGGGAAAATTTTTGGAGACGGACCTTATTTGGGCGCAATTAGATATTCTGAACTGAAGGGTCAGAATTTCATGAAGTATGCAACTTATGGAAAAGGAGGCGCTAGCTTCACGGAAGAGATGCGACCCTTCCCTACGTGGATGAACAACATGGCGGTTGCATCCCGAGGTGCTGATCATCTCAAAGGTATCGGCTTAATCGAGAAATTCCAGAGGAAAGATTTGTCTAAGATTTACTTCGATGGTCGGACTGAAGCAGCTGATCTGTCGGTACCTACTTTGAAAGGCGCGTCAACCGCACTTATTGAAAATCAGGTTGCATTGCTTAACTCATATGGAGTTTGCTTGTTTCATTGGATGCTGGATCCTGCGGGATATACACCGCAAGATTATTATGGGAAAGCCTATGCTGCGGCGACTGGGATAGACCGAACTCCAGATGAATTGATGTTAGATGGCGCACGTATTTGTAACCTGGAAAAGGCGTTTAATTCGAGAATCGGCATGAGACGAGAGCATGATACAGTTTGTGAGCGATGGATGTGGGAGCCCACCGATGAGGGCATGTATCCAGGATCTGTGGCGGCTGAGATGTTTAATCCTGTTTTAGATGAGTACTATGAGTGGAGAGGTTGGGACAAAGATTCCGGTTTGCAGACTAGGAAGAGTCTTGAAGACGTCGGCTTAGGAGATGTCGCTGATGTTTTAGAAAACGAAGGCTCGCTAGCTTAGCTGTATCATTGGATTAGATATGATTACAGTGCATGCAAATTTCCACAGTCACTTTAAAGAGCTTGCTTCCACTGGGGAGGCTTCTTTTCAGATCGAGACTCCCACCGTAGAGGCGCTAGCTGAAAGTATTTGCGAGGCATATGGACCCAAAATGGAGGCGATGTTAATCGACCCTGATACGCACGAACTTAATGAAAGGGGTACGATGTTTGTTGACGCGAAAGGGATGCGTATCTCTATGGGTGATCAACTCAGTGATGGTGATACTATAACCTTTTTGGTCGGGATAGCTGGAGGATAGCTGACGCTGATTATCCTTGTTCGAAATTACTTCGACGCTTAGAATTATTTCGAGAATATATCTGCGTATACGTCCTCATTATAGCCAACCAGAATCTGACTGCCGGATACTATAGTCGGTGCTCTAAGGTTACCAGTGGGTCCGAGCATGTTATCGATAGTTTCGTTTGAGACATTTTTCCCACCGGCGAATGACATGACTTTCTTGCCTTTGGCAACAGTGATCTTTTTGGCGGCCGAAGCTAGTTTTATTGCATCATCTCTGCCCAATCTGCGAGAAGCAGGTACTATTTCTTGTGCTGTTAATTTTTTTGTCTCCATAAACTTGGAGGCTTTCTCGCAGGTAGTTCATCCCTTTCTATAGTAATACCAGTTGATTAAGTTGCTCATAGTTTAATTTTAGCCTGTCGATGAAATTTGTCTGCCATATTCTACTTAGAGTTAATATAATGTAAATTAAATTCGACGCTACGGGTTCGATTAGGAGCGATGTTTATGACGCCCACCGAATTCCAATGATTCAATTAAGATTAGATTTTCATATTTAGAGCGCGTGAAAGGGGATATTAAAAATGAGACAGGTGCATATAGCCGGCGTTGGGATGACTAATTTTGGTAAATTTCTAGATAGAAGTTTAAAGGATTTGACCGGCGATGCCTTAAAGGACGTTTTGTCTGACGCAGGCTGTGATGCGGCAGATATTGAGGCCGCTTTTTTTGGAAATTGTGTCCAAGGCCACATGGAAGGTCAAGATATGGTGCGAGGCGAAATAGCGCTGAGACCTTTTGGTGTTGCTGGTGTTCCAATCGTAAACGTCGAAAATGCGTGCGCCACGTCGAGTACTGCTTTTCATATGGCGGTAAATTATGTGAAATCTGGAGCAGCCGATATCGTGCTAGCAATAGGCGTGGAAAAGATGTTCTCTGAAGATAAGGCAAGAATGTTTAGCGCCTTTGATGGTGCGTGGGATGTGCACGAAGTAGACCAGAGTGTTGAGCGGTTCGATGGGATGGCTGAAGGAGTAGAGATACCTGAAGGCACCACCTCGCCTAGACCTTACAGTGTCTTTATGGATATATACGCTGGATTTTGTCGGATGCACATGAAAGAGTTTGGGACCACGCAAGAGCAGTTAGCGATTATCGCGTCGAAAAATCATTTACACTCCGTGCATAACACTCGATCGCAATATAACAAGGCCTTTACTGTAGAAGAAGTTTTAGCGGCGGCGCCAATAACTTACCCGTTGACACTACCTATGTGTTCCCCCGTGAGTGATGGGGCTGCTGCTGCGATAGTTTGCAGTAATGAAGGTCTGAAAAAATTAAAAGGTCGTACCGATCGGAATGTGAAAGTTCTTAGTAGCATACTGCGAGCGGGTAGCGATAGGGATTTGCGTGATTTTGATCGGCATGCAAGTAAGTTGGCTGCTATGACAGCTTACGATCAAGCAGGTGTTGGCCCGGAAGATATTGACGTCGCTGAGGTACATGATGCGACAGCGATGGGCGAGGTGATGGAAGTAGAGGCTTTAGGCTTGTGCGAGCTAGGAGGGGGAGGGCCGATGGCAGAAGCAGGTGACAGCACTCTCGGGGGGCGAGTTCCCGTCAATCCATCTGGTGGTCTCGAGTCGAAAGGTCATCCAATAGGAGCTACTGGGTTAGGGCAAATTTTTGAGCTTGTTTGTCAGCTTCGGGGCGAGTCTGACGCGCGGCAGGTCGAAGGCGCGCGGGTAGGTATCGCACAAAATGGTGGTGGTATTGTTGGAATCGAAGAGGCTGTAACCTGTATTACGTTATTAGGCACATAGTTCTGCTGTTTTTAATTGATTGATGGAATTTGATGATATGGTTGAGCGAAGGAACGTGAATGTTTTAGAGCTGACTGGAGACCACCTGCCTGATCGGACGCTTGTCGGTGGGAAAGCTTGGTCTATATGCCGAATGAAAAGTCTTGGTCTGCCGGTGCCGCCTGCTTTTGTAGTTACTACAAACGTGTGTCAGGATTATTTGAATTCTGGAGAGCTGTCAGATGCCTTAAAAGATGAGGTTCTAGTTGCTGTAAGAGGACTGGAAGATACCACTGGAAGATATTTGGCTGGTGAGGAGCGACCGCTTTTACTTTCTGTGCGCTCGGGAGCACCAATCTCAATGCCAGGAATGATGGATACAGTGCTCAATCTAGGGATGAGCTTAGAGACTCAGAAAGCACTAGCAGTTGAGTCTGGCAGCGAAAAATTTGCCAAAGACACGCACCTTAGATTTTTGACGCTGTACTCCAATATAGTTTTGAAGCAGCCGATCGCTCAGGATGCCGAACCGGAATCCATACTTCACTCGCTAAATAGTGATGGAAACTTCGAGAGTCCTACGGAGCAATTATTCAAAGCAATAGAGGCTGTATTCTCATCGTGGAATTCGCGGAGAGCAAAAAGATATCGTAAGCATAATGACATTTCTGATGAACTGGGAACTGCTGTTGTTGTGCAGGCGATGGTTTTTGGAAATCTTGATCGCTTATCGGGAACAGGAGTGTTATTCAGTCGCAATCCTTTAACAGGTAGTAAAGAGCCTTTCGGAGAATATTTGGCTGGCGCTCAGGGGGAGGATGTGGTCTCAGGCACCCATACACCTGATCCTCTTAGTTGCTTGGCGGAAGATATGCCAGATATCTATGACGAATTATTGAGATCTGCTGAGGTGCTAGAGAGTGAAAACGGCGATGTCCAAGACATTGAGTTTACAGTACAGAATGGTGAGCTCTTTTTACTTCAGTCTCGCTCTGCGAAGAGATCACCCGCGGCCGCGGTGTCTTTTGCGGTGGATATGGTAGAAGAGGGTCGGATTTCTTCTAATGTGGCCCTGTCGCGAGTAACGTGTGAGCAGGTGCTCACACTGCTTCGGCCGAAGCTTGAAGAGGGATGTACAAACGACAGAGTACCTCTCGCGCAGGGCGAACCGGCATGTCACGGCGTAAGCCACGGTATCGTTGTTCTAACTTCTGAGCGAGCTGAAATACTTTCCTCGCAAGGTCAGGATGTTGTGCTCGCTAGGGGAACAACGAGTCCAGATGATCTCCATGGAATGATTGCTAGTACCGCAGTTTTGACCGAGACTGGTGGTTTGACTTCACATGCGGCTGTGGTGGGTAGAGCGTTAGGAGTTCCGTGTATTGTAGGGTGTGGTTCTGGAAGCTTACTTAAGCTTGAGGGGAAGGAAGTCACGGTTGACGCTACCTCAGGTCAGATTTTCGAAGGATATCTGCCAGTGGTGCGGCCAAAAGAAAGTGATGATCCTCGTTTAGTCAGTATCAAAAGATGGGCAAGTGACCAATGTCCAATTAAAGTAGTGGAGCGATCGAGTTCTGTAACTCTTGATGTCTTTGACTTAGATGAACTGGATGATTGCGATAGTCCGGAAAAGATTCCGTTGTATTTAAAAGGACAAAAAGTTGTATCTGGGAGCGTATTAGACTCCGGAGTTGGTGTTTTAGCGGCAATACAGTGTGGTGTCGAGACTATTGTCACGGATAATCCGTTAGCGGTAACCTTGGCAGCGGTTGAAGCAAATAGCTGTAGTGACTAAAACTATTTTTATAATGAAACACACATCTGAGGACCAATTTAATGGCTAAGCCTACTTCGGACGACATAAAAACATTGATTGAACAGTTCGAGCAATCTGATTGGAAGGAAGTACATGTAAAAACTGATAATTTCGAATTGTATTTGTCTGAAAACCCCAAAAGTTCCGGGCCTCCTTCGGCTATTGCGTCCCAGTCGACCTCGGCTGCTTCTCAAACTTTTGATAGCGATGATACGAGTCCGACCGCTGTGGTGCCAGTACCCGAGGCGAGTAAAGCTGTTTTACCAGAGGGTATGATTGCCGTAACTGCTCCCAATCTTGGTACATTTTATAGCGCCCCAAAACCTGGTGCACCGCCTTATGTTGAAGTCGGTCAAAATGTTTCAGCAGAGACAGAGGTCTGCCTGATCGAAGTGATGAAATTATTTACGCCAGTAAAAGCGGGCGTATCAGGAGTCATCAGAGAAATTTGTGTGTCTGATGGGCAGATGGTTGAGTATGAACAGCTTCTTGTTGTCATCGAACCAAGCTGATTTTTACTTATGACAATTAAGCGAGTTTTTGTTGCAAATCGCGGGGAAATTGCGGTACGAATTATACGGGCTGCGCACGCGTTGGGAATAGAAGTTGTGCAGGGAGTTTCTCTCGCTGATAGAGACAGCATGGCACCAAAGATGGCCGATCGCACCGTAGTTATCGGGCCGGCTCAGGCTAAGGATAGCTATCTGGATGTCCGGACTGTAGTGCATGCAGCGAAGTCGACGGGTTGTGACGCGCTGCACCCTGGCTACGGGTTTCTTTCGGAGAGAGCTGAACTGGCGCGCGTTTGTGTGGAAGAAGGTATTATTTTTGTCGGTCCTAAAGCTCAAGTTATTGAGGATCTAGGAGATAAACTTCGGGCGAGGGAAATAGCAGAAAGATCTGGGATTGCTTCGGTACCTGGAAGTGGTCATGTTGAGTCTCCTGCTGCCGCTTTAGTGGCAGCTAATGAAATTGGATTTCCTGTGGTTATGAAAGCGTCGGCTGGGGGAGGTGGACGGGGAATGTTTGTTGCCCGAAGTAGCGACGACTTAAAAGAGTCTTTTGCACGAGCCAGTGGCGAAGCCTTGGAAGCTTTTGGCGATGGAACTCTCTACCTGGAGCGATATATTGAAAATGCGCGACATGTCGAGGTACAGATAGCGGGAGATGGCCAAGGGAATGCTGTACATTTTGGCGAGAGGGACTGCTCAGTCCAGCGGAGATATCAAAAAGTAGTTGAAGAGGCTCCTTGTGTTTTAATGTCTAATCCTCTTAGAAAAAAACTTCACAAGGCAGCCGTTAAGTTAGTTTCCTCACTTAACTACTCCAACGTTGGGACAGTAGAATTTCTTTTTGATGTTGAGCGAGATGAGTTCTATTTCATCGAAGTAAATACGCGCATTCAAGTCGAACATCCAGTTACAGAGCAGGTTACGGGATATGACTTAGTTCAGATGCAGTTTCGTCTTGCGGCGGGAGAGGAAAATGCCCTACCGTCACAAAAAGCAATCGGTATCTCAAGACATGCCATCGAGTGTAGGTTGAATGCCGAGGACGCATATAATAATTTTGCTCCGAGTCCCGGTCGTATTAAGGAATGGGGTCCGGCACAAGGTGCTGGCATCAGGGTTGATAGTCATTGTTATAGTGGTTATTTAGTACCACCATTTTACGACTCTATGATTGGTAAAATAGTGGTAACTGGACCAGATCGGTCGTCGACCGTTCGTCGTCTCCAAACAGCACTTGAAGATTTTCGGATCGAAGGTTTAGTATGTAATTTGCAATTGCTTCGTGAAATCGTCGCGCACCCAGATTTTAAGGATAATAGTTTCCATACGCGGTGGTTGGAACAAGATATGCTTCCAGTGTTTGAGTTGGCAAAAAAATAAAGGATTTAGTGAAGAATGGCGCACATAGAATTTCTTGATGAGACAATGCGTGATGGTCAGCAAAGTTTATGGGGGATGCGTATGCAAGCTGGCATGGCACTGCCAGTGTCTCCAATCGTTGACCGTACGGGATACCGAGTGATTGATCTCACTGGCTCGTCGATGTTTGAATGTTTGATTAAGTATTGTTACGAGAACCCGTGGGAGGGTTTAGACCTGCTTGTTAAGTCTATGCCTAATACTCCTATTAGGGGTGGTATGCGGTCGAATGCTTCGGTTACTTTTGGTGTGACTCCCGATTCTCTTATGGACGCTTGGATGCGTCAGTTAAATGTCCATGGTGTGCGTAGCTTCTGGATCTACGATGTTCTTTTCAATATCGACAAAACATTGCGGTTGGCAAAAGTTGCTAAGGAGTTTGGTAGCGAAGTAGCGGGTGCCATCATGTTTACTTTGAGCCCAGTTCATACGGATGAGTATTATGCTGATAAAGCAGATAAATTATCCGAGTCCGATGATATCGATACTATATTGTTATATGACACGGCAGGGGTGCTGGAAAAAGAGAGATTGGTCACTTTACTGCCAGCGATTAAATCTAAATCTCGTGGAAAGCCTATCGAATTTCACTCGAACAATTTACTTGGGCAATCCGCTAAGGCTTATTTGGATGCTATAGATTTGGGTGTGAGTATATTGCATACTGCTGTGCGACCTATGGCAAATGGACCTTCGGTACCGTCGGTTGAAATAATGGCTAGAAACGTTGAGCTATTAGGACATACGCATAATTTGGATAGCACTTTATTTCCTCCTGTTGCAGAGCATTTCGAAAAAGTTGGGAAAGCAGCGGGATTTTTAGTGAATCAATCTGCGGAATATGACGTGCTCTCTATTCGCCATCAGGTGCCAGGCGGTATGGTAGGAACCTTAAAGGCGCAATTAGTTCAAAATGGGATGAGCGATAGGTTAGATGAGGTACTCCAAGAAACCGCTGCCGTAAGGAAAGAGTTAGGATACCCTGGGATGGCGACTCCATTTAGCCAGTTAGTTGGTACTCAAGCTGTTCTCAATATAGTTACAGGTAAACGGTATGCGTCTATTCCTGATGAAGTAATTCAATATGCGGCAGGTTTTTATGGTGATACAGCGGGCCCTATAGATCAAAATATTATGGATGTGATTATGTCGTCTCCACGCGCGAAGACAGTTGTGGCGAATCCGCCTGCACAGCCGAGCATTGAAGAATTGCGGAAAGAGTATGGCACTGATGATGACGATGAGCTGATTTTAAGGGCGTTAGTTCCCGGAGAAGGCTTAGAAAAAATGAGGAGTAGTGGGCCCGTAAAAACTACTTATTCATACCTCTCGTCTCCTGAGCTACAGGAAGTATCAAAACTTATGAAACTTTCGCAGTCACCAGTTATGCAGATTAGTACCGAAGATCTTCATATATCGTTGAAGCGTTAAAGGCTGTGTCTAGCCGTCGCGCAGTCATAATCGATGTAGTTAGAACACCATTCTGTCGTGGTCGAGAAGCGGGAGCCTTGTCGGGGATTCACCCAGTAGATTTGTATGCCCAAACTTTGTCTGAATTAATTAGTCGGACTCAAGTAGATCCTGCGCTCATAGAGGATGTTATTACAGGGTGTGTTATACAGGTTGCCGAGCAGTCGGGAAATATTGGTAGACAAGCTGCTCTTGCAGCGGGTTTCCCCGAAAGTGTGCCCGCTATCACCCTAGACCGTAAATGTGGGTCTGCTCAGCAGGCGATGGATTTTGCAGCGCAAGGGGTTATCTCTGGGGCTTATGATGCGGTTATTGCAGGTGGCGTTGAAATGATGAGTACGGTGCCGATGAGGATTAACCGTATGGGCAAGGATAATGAAGGCGAATTATTTCGGAGCCGTTATCCAGATGGAATGATTCGCCAGGGGGTTTCTGCTGAACTTATTGCGAGCCGTTGGAATATTTCTCGTGAGGAGTTAGATCAGTTTTCGATGAGGTCTCACATCAGAGCCTCAGATGATGTTAGCGGAAGAGCTAAAGATATTGTATCTATTAACAAGGGGTTGGCGGAGGATGGTGTCGCATTGGTTTGCGATGATGAAGGTGTTCGTCCCAATACTAACCTAGAAACGCTGTCAAATTTAGATACTGTTTTTAAAACCGACGAAATGAGTGCTAGGTATCCGGAGATAAACTGGAGTCTGACTGCTGCAAGTTCGAGTCCAGTTAGTGATGGCGCAAGCGCCTTGCTGATTATGGAAGAACAGCTAGCGATGAGGCTGAATCTAACACCGCGGGCTGCTATAACGCATTTCTCTGTAGTAGGAGATGATCCGATCATGATGTTGACTGCCATAATGCCCGCCACTAAGAAGTTATTAAGAAGATGTGCGTTACGCTTATCTGATATTGACGCATACGAAGTTAATGAGGCCTTTGCTTCAATTCCGTTAGCTTGGCTCAAGGAGTTAGATGGTGATCCTGAGAAACTCAATCAGTATGGAGGTGCAATTGCATTAGGGCATCCTGTAGGTGCCTCCGGGGGACGTTTGATAGCTAATATAATGAGAGTTCTTGAAGACACGAATGGCAGATATGGTTTAATAACAATGTGTGAGAGTGGGGGAATGGCGAACGCGACCCTTATCGAGAACTTGACTTAGGCTTGAGCCTTTTTGTTCGTTGAAAACTTTTTTAGATAAAGGAATTGGATTATGCCTGATAGAATGACAGATAAGGTCACTATTATTACCGGAGCTGGAACGGGGATAGGCCGAGCCTGTATGGAGCTTTTTGCGGCAGAAGGTGCGAAGGTAATAGGCTGCGGCCGAAGAGAAAACATGTTGCAGGAAAGTTTAGACCTAGTCACTGAAAATCAGGGTGAGGGGCACATAGTTGCTGCAGATTTATCTAATCTAGAAGATGCGCAGAACGTAATTAGTAAAACAATATCTCTTTACGGAAGGATTGATTGTTTAGTGCATGCCGCGAGTGTCGGTTGGAGTTGGAGCCACACTAGCGAAGATTCGATGAATGATATAGCAAATACTCCGCCAGAAAAATGGCACGAAGTTATCGGGATAAATTTAAATGCTTGTTATTACATGTGTCACGGGGTTTTACAGCATATGCTAGAAGCGGGTCAAGGGTCGATTGTAAACGTAGCAAGCATTTCAGGAATGGTTGGTATGCAATCGGCTCACACTTATTGCTCTGCTAAAGGGGGTGTAATAAACTTGACGCGCGCTATGGCGAACTCGTATGGAAAGCTCGGGGTCAGAGCCAACTGCGTATGTCCTGGCTACACCGATACACCTATGATTGCTGATGTGATGAATATATTTGACGACGAGACATTAGCAGATAATCTCACACCAATGAGCCGTGCGGGGACTCCTTTAGAAATGGCCTATGGCTGCCTGTACTTAGCATCTGACGAAGCAAGCTATTGCAATGGCGTGATTCTGCCTATAGATGGCGGAACTGTCGCGCGGCAATAGTTTGGGAACATGATTTGATTCGTATGAGCATAAGCCCTATGAATCTCTGTAGCAGTTTTCAGTCGATCGGCTCAAAAACCTCACCGTTGTAAAAGAGCAGATTACCTTCGCTGATATCATGCCATAGTCCGTGGATGTATAATTCTTCAGCCCTTACGGCATCCTGTACAAATGGAAAGGTCATCAAATTTTCCATCGACATAATGATCCCTTCGTGTTCCAGAGCGCGCAGTTGGTCCTCTTTATCTTTTGTATGATCAACGCGTTCATAGGCCGGACGCAGTATATCTACCCATCGCCCCACAAAGCTCGTTTCTTTCTCGAGTTCAGGAGCCTTGCCAGAACACATTTGATCACATCCTTTTACACCTCCACAATTAGAGTGTCCTAATATTATGATATGAGAAACATTTAAAGCACTGACCGCGTATTCAATCGCAGCTGTTGTGCCAAGGTTATCACCAGATAAACTGAAAGGTGGGACTAGGTTAGCTATATTTCGATGAATGAAAAACTCACCTATATCTGACTCGAATATCGATGTGGCTTGTATTCGACTGTCACAACAGGAAATGACCATCGCTAGAGGGGCTTGGCCCTGTTCGACGAGGTGTCGGTATATGGGTTGTTTCCCAGGGAAAGTATTTTTTTTCCAATCTAAATAGCGGAGTTTTAGGTCGGTGGGAAGCGGCGAGGCAATATTCATGTGTTCCTCGAATTGTTATTACTGCGAAGATCTTAGTCTGGTCTTAGGTAAAAATCTAGACCAACATAAATGTCCGCCATACTCTTATTTACCTAAAGCACGGCTCGTGCCACATTTTCTCTTATTCACACGGGATCCTTGGAATGAGGGAGTATAAATTATTAGACGTCATAGTAGGTATTTTATGTAGGAGAGTTACTATTAAAGATATCCCAGTACATTTTCCAATTTTTACCTTCTTTCTTCCATACAACTACATAGTCTAGATTATCAATGACTTTTCCTTTGGTTCCCTTTAGGGTAGCAACTCCTGTTTCTATCGCGGTTCTACCTAATTTTTCAACTTCTAACGTTCTTAAACTGACGGATTTTACGCCCATGTCGAGTATTCCTTGCCAAAATTTAGCAATAGCTTTTTTACCTTTAATGGCTTTCATATTGGGCGCCATTAGTTTGGGCTTAGCCGAATAACATTCGGAGATCCCTTGAGGATCTCCAGCTTTTAAAAAGTCGCCAAGCATTTTATTCGCTGATTTAATTTCTTCTAAGGTATCCATTATTTTGTCTCCGTTTTATATTCTTCCGTTAATGAGGGCACAACGTGGTGTAATTGAGTTAGGATCCGATGACTCCTAAGATATCGCTTAGCTCTTTGATCGTAAAGTCAGGAGTTACTTTTTTCACACCGCTTTGGAGAGGTGGCGGCATTCCTCCGTCAGTTATAAGTATTGTTCGCATTCCCAAACGAGAGGCCCCTGCAATATCGTGCTCTGGCGAGTCGCCGACAAATAAGATTTCTTTTGCACGTAAATTTGCTAATTTTAGCGCATGTTGAAATATTTTTTTATCAGGCTTGCAGGATTTGACTTTCTCAGAACTAGTCCAGTGATGCAAATATTTATTTAACTGGTCTCTAGCAATAAGGGGCTCGAGCATATCTTGATCGATATTGGATACTATCGAGATGTAGACTCCCTTTTTTTTGAGCGTCTTCAATACAGAAATGCAGTCAGTTTTTAGTTCCAAACAATTTACGATACATTCTCTATGACTCTTTATATACCAGTCGTTTAATTCATTTTTTGCGATCCCGCCAAGAAGTTCTATAAACGACTTAAAAAC
>Ga0315315_10002514_pt1 | contig 16802 bp, 12 predicted proteins | sample M140m3416metaG_FD_203699 | JGI IMG/M metagenome (GOLD analysis project Ga0315315, IMG submission 203699) | Ammonia-oxidizing marine archaeal communities from Monterey Bay, California, United States - M1 40m 3416 | ecosystem: Environmental > Aquatic > Marine > Intertidal zone | place: USA... | reverse complement strand
TGATTCTTGTGATTTTCAGGGTTTTTTCAGTTTATGTTGGAATGATTCAAGACGCTGCCAGCCAAATTTGATTCACTAGGGACATTGTAATGCGATCTATCTGTGCTACTGCGATGGTGGTTGGGTTCTTGGTTGTTCCAGACTTTGCCATCTCAGATTCAACCAGTACGCATACGCAGCGCATGGAGTCTCATGGCTATCATCGCTATCGAGGGTCGTGGCGAACTCAGCAGGAAATTAATCTGTATAAGCAGACAGAAGCTGCAACAAAGAGCAGAGTTGAGGCTCGGCAGCGACTGGAAAGGTTGCGGCGAGAACTTGATAAACCAGGAGCCAATGAGGACTTTGCTACCGAGATCCGTCAAACGAATGATCCTTTTTCGGTAATGGTCCTCATTACTGCGATCAATACCGATCCTATTCCGCGTGTTCGACTCCTCTATGTTGAAGCTCTCGGGAATATAGATTCAGCAGATGCAGTCGGAGCATTGCTTTCTCTGGTTCTTAATCATGCTGATTCAGAGGTGCGTTGGAGTGCCATCGAGCAACTTAAAGAGAAGAAGTCGATACAGGTTGTACCGCCACTCGTTGCTGCACTTAGGGGAACTGATAGTAATCGTATCAACCGTGCTGCATGTGCTCTTAAAACGCTTGGTGATGAGTCCGCTGTTCAGCCCTTGATCGATGTTTTGATTACTAGGTACGTCGTTTCTTCTGGTGCTGAATCAGGAGGAAAAACATCAGTTACATTTTCACCAACAGGTGGTGGCCTTGCCCTCGGAGGCAATCAGAAAACAAAAGCTGTTTCATTACAGAACGCACAAGTACTTGAAGCTTTGACAACACTGACAAATGTCAACTATGGCTGGGATCAATCTCGCTGGCATCTCTGGTTTTTAAATCAAGGTGTCCCACCTACTATTGATATACGTCGAGACATGTGAATGGCACCTATGCGGCATCTATTACACGCCGTTGTTTCCGACGCCGAATGAACCAGTCGGTATCTAACGCCTTCAGTGCAACACGGTTTTCAAGATTTGGTCGGAATATTACGAGCAGAAGGATCGGGAGAAACCAAGCTAAGAAAAGTCCACCGTTATGCGCTTTCCAGAACTGACTTCCGAGGAGAATTGCGGCAGAACAACTCATGAGTGTCCCAAGGTGTTTTGGTGAAGGCCAGATTGCCATAGTAGCCATCATCACCAAGAAGCCGGCGAGGACAGGAAGCCGAAAAACGGGGTCGTAGGAGGGGAATGCCCAGAATCCCTCGAGGCTTACGCTGCTTGGAAAGATCCAACCAAACATCTGCCGTAATTGGCCAGCGAAGATCGCGAGTGTAGGTGAAGTACACCAAAGTCCGATGACAAGGGCTGCTAAAGCAGCGCACACACCAGTGGCAAATCGACGGACTCCGCGCTCCCAATAGAAACTGCACCAAAGTGGAAGCAGAAATACGGGGTAGTAGATGATGCCAATTGCTAGCCCTATGAGACCTCCCGCAATTACTGGTCTCCGATATGCTCCAATTGCCCAAACAATCAACGCACCGGGTAAGGCATGGTCGACTCTCCCGGTCATCATGGCTGTGTATGGGAGAAGAAGATAAAGGACTGCAGCAGCAATGCCGAGTTTTATACTTTCAAAGTGTCGCCACCCAACAAAAATCATCCCACTGACGATCAGTAGTTGGGAAATGATAGCCATTGCTCGAGCTGTTGTTTCGTGAACAACTCGTGGCGGTGGTTCTTTCGTTGTGCCGCTGGCTGAGGAAACTGCCTCGGAAGAGAAAACACGTTGAGTAGAGATGTGTGGTAAAAGAAATAGGAGTGGATACCCAGGGCCAAGTCTGGCTAGTTGATCAGCATTCACTTCTGCATCACCGGTCTCAAGTCTGGCTGCGGTCGTCGCCGCTGCAAGATCATCTCTTTCTGGGCGAGTGGTGAGAACATTTGCTAAAAGGAAAACAAGGAGTGATATTCCAAGAAAGGTGAGACCACCGCTGTTGAGGTTGGGTTCAAGCATAGGTCTTCGAACCATGAGTGAGTCACAAAGCATGCGGATAATAAATAAACCGGTTATCACAAACAGCCAAACATAGCCCAATTGTTGTGCCTCAATATTGGCTTTAAAGCCTCCGTATTCAACGGCCAGAAGCCCTGGTGCGAAGAGGATCAGGCCAACAAGATCAACGTTTCGGATGCTCAAAGCTCGATTGAATTTGAAAAAAACTGCAATCGAAAGAAGCGACGCAAGGTAAAACCAGGTCGTTGGATTAACACGATAATAGTGAAAGAGTATTTCGCTCATCCGTCTCAGCAAGATGGAGGTGACGTTTGGGAAACAAACGTTGACAATTAATTAGCCTACGTCTCTTACTGTCTGCAAGAAAGGAACGGAAGCCATCAGACTAGCACAAAGAAAAGATAAAAGACGGTTTAGTTCGGTCGTAACGATTACTCTGCTGACTTATCTCACTTTTTTGAAAAATATCTTGAATGATGTGGCCTGCATCAATGTCACGCTGGCTTTGGGGGCCGCATGGTGAAACAGAAGCGATTGAGTCAGTGATATCTTGTAGGAAAGTTTTTTAATACGTCGTCCCTGCCTTAATGGCGATGGTTCGTGGGACGTACTTTTTAGAAAGGCCAGATGAGAGGGGCTAGAATGATGGTGATGACCATAACGATCAAGTTTAATGGTCCACCGAAACGAAGGTAATCACTAAATTTATAGCCACCCGGCCCATAAACCATGAGATTTGTCTGATAACCAAGAGGACTGGCGAATCCACAACTTGCGGCTACGGTAATCGCCATAATGAATGGCATTGGATTGAGGCCGAGATCAGTAGCGGTTTGCCATGCGATTGGAAAAATCAGTACGGCCGCAGCGTTGTTACTCATTGTTTCAGTAAAAATCATTGTGACAAAATAAATAGCTGCCAAAACAAGGTATGGTCGATCACCCGCAGCTCCAATAGTGCTTTGAGCAAGGAGTTCATCAAGCCCTGTTTTTTCAATGGCTCTGGCAAGTCCGAAACTAGCGGCGATGAGGAGTAAAGTCTCCCATTCAATAGATTTTCTTGCTTCATTTGGCCCGATACAACCTGTCGCAACCATAGCCGCGGCTGCAACAAGTGCTGCTGCAACCATGGGAACAAGTTCGAGCGTTGCCGCAAGCACCATAGCTACCAAAATAGTGCATGCAATCCAAGCAAGGTCGTGCCGAGGTGGCTTGGCCCCCTTTACTTCACTCACAAGATAAAAATCACGGTTTGTCTTTTGTCTTTTCAGGAATCGCGGGCTTGCCTCAAGAAGTAATGTGTCACCTGGTTGAAGAATAATATCACCAATTTTTTTTCGTAAACGCGCTCCATTTCTAGCGACTGCAATAATAACAGCATCGTAAGTCGACCGAAATTGACCTTCACGAATTGTCCGGCCAACAAGAGGGCACGTATTGGAAACAACAGCTTCTAAGAGAGTGCGTTCAGATCGTGGTCCATCTAATTGGAATACTTGGTCTGTAGCGGGCCGAAGTCCACGTATCTTTTGTAATTCCACGACTGAGTCGACCACGCCAACAAAAACAAGCCGATCGCCTTCTTCAAGTCGTTCTGTTGGTTCAACTGCCGCTCGTACATGACCAGCGCGATCGACTTCCATAAGAAATAAGCCGTGGAGTCCACGAAGGCCAGCTTGTTCAATTGTTCGTCCGGCAAGAGGGCTTCCGGGTTCAACGACCATCTCAAGTGAGTATTCTCGAGGATCATCACCCGCACTTACCGCTGGCCTGCGATCTTTTAGAAGCCATTGGCTTTTACTGGCAACAAGAATGTACGCGAAGCCAACAATCAGGAGAGGCACACCAAGCCATGTGATATCAAACATGCCAAGTGACATGCCTGTTTTTTCATTGAGTAAGCCACTAACAACAATGTTCGTACTTGTGCCAATGAGCGTGCAGAGGCCACCGAGCACAACAGCATCATTCATGGGCATTAAGATTTTAGAAATACTCAATTGGTGTTTGTGAGCCCAGGTTCGCACGGCAGGTACCATTAAGGCGACCACTGGGGTGTTGTTCATAAAGCCAGAGAGGACTGCGGGTATTGTCATTGTCCGCACTTGGGCTTCATGGAGAGAACGCGGTCGGCCGAGCCCGCGGTCGATTACAAGTGCAAGGGCCCCCGTTCGATGGACAGCTGCTGCCACAACAAACAATGCTGCAACCGTGAGCATTCCTTCGTTACTCATGCCTGAGAGTGCTTCAGCAGGACTAAGAATTCCAGATGCTAGTAAGACAATTACTGCACCAAGCATGGCCATGTCTGGTGCACGACGACCCAGTAGAAGTGCAAGCAGTGTCGTGCCCACCACAAGTGCGGTGAGAATACCCTGCCAGTTTTCGTACCAAAAGCTAAGGTTCATAACTGCAGATAAAAATAAGGAATGATACGCACCCACGGAATTGTCAGATGGTACTAGTATGGAGTTTTGTCAGGAACCTGTCGTGTTGGATACCAAATCCTCGTACGGAGTTCCGATGAAGACCCCTCAGTGCGACTTTCTTCGGAAATCGACGATGATTGATCACCTGCTTCAATGCAACACGAATTTCATCGCAGACGAATTGATTGCTAATTCTACCCATTACTCAAAGAGAACTGTCAAGCAGACGCTCCAGGAAGTTCGGGTAGGAGGTGCTGATTCGACGGTGAGTGAACACGTCACTGCGTAGATCATGCGGTACTAGTTTTGCCCTTAGAAGAATTGCAAATACGTTTTCGTCTCACGCTGTCGGGTTTTAAGGCTTCTGAAAGACGCATTCATACACCTCGAAATTCATGAGCAGCCTTATTCAGAAACTGATCTCCAGCCTTCAAACGAACCGGCGATTCAAAAACATCTCCGTCATCACCATTCCGTCTTGCATCACCCGACAAGAAGCAATTAGGAGATCTCATCCAAGGGAAGTGGCATGAAGAATTTGTAGTGAGAAGTAGGGAATTGAAGCCGTCCAAATTAATAAGAGGGGCTCGCATTGATTCACAATGCGAGCCCCTCTTCCTCTCACGTGCCCTTTTTAAAAGAGTTTCGGAATATAAGAAAACTGGATTCAACCTGTTCGTCCCACTGGAGTGGAATTGATGTCAGAAGCAACCTCCTTTCATATGTGATGCCCAAAGATTTGCTCTGGCATCCAGTTGGCATTTTTTCTTACGACAACTTTTCCGTGCACAAGTCATGCCAAATGAATTGTTAAAAAGTTGGCCTCTCCGTTTCCTATAACGTTGTGAAAATGGTAGATTGAAATTTTAGCTTGTGAGTGATGTTCATCGCGTGGTGCGCGCCCAGTGAGCACTATGTGTTGACGGTTTAGGCATTCTTTGCGGTTCATTCAATGCGGCTTTACCCCTGCGATAAATATTTCCTTCCGTTGCCTGAGGGTCATCGTTTTCCTGTTCGGAAATATGAGATACTTCGTCAGCGTCTTGAGCAAGATGTAGAAACGGGGATGCCATTTGTATTTATTGAACCCCATGCAGCTAATGATGAAGAGTTGCGTCGGGTGCATTGCCCTGAGTATTTGGGCCGAGTCTTCCGCGGGACACTCACCGATGCGGAAATTCGGCGCATCGGTTTTCCATGGAGCGAGGAACTTGTTGAGCGATCGCTTCGGAGTACCGGCGCTGCAGTCGATGCAGCGGTCTCTGCTTTACACGACGGTATAGCAGCGAGTCTTGCAGGCGGCACCCATCATGCAGGGACCAACTGGGGTGAAGGATTTTGTATTTTCAATGATACGGCAGTAGCAACGAGAGAAATTCAGGATAGAGGACTTGTTCAACGAGCACTAATCATCGATTGCGACGTCCATCAGGGAAACGGTACGGCTGAAATTTTCATGCACGACGATTCTGTATTCACACTATCACTGCATGGTGAAAAAAACTTTCCGTTAAGGAAATATCCAAGTTCGTTAGATGTTCCATTAGTTGATGGCACATCGGATGAGAGCTATCTTGCTGCGCTACAGAAAGCTTTAGAAGTTTCTTTTTCGAGCTTTAGGCCAGATATTATTTTCTATATTGCTGGGGCGGACCCGTATGAAGGAGATCGTTTAGGTCGCCTCGGCGTTTCTCAAGAAGGCCTTTTGCTGCGCGACCGTTTCGTCTTTACTACTGCTTTAACTAATTGTGTACCTGTGGCGATCGTCTGCGGTGGTGGGTACTGTAATGATCTTTTCATGATCGCAGAAATTCATGCAGCAACAATGCGGGAAGCAGCACGTTTCGAACGGCAATTCGCTGAGATAAGCTGGAAGTGAGGATGGCGTTAGCCGTTGCTACCACGCACTGTGAACTGTATAGGTCGGGTGATAGGTGTGGTCTTGATATGACCAACTTGCTCCACCGGTGTGTACGACACGGACTCTACGACCACCGTGCCATTCCCAACGACCACCTGTTTCAATATCGAAGACTCGTCCCTCATTGGATGCGAGATCAAGATCCCACCGCCCATTATCCAAAAGTTTAATCATGGGGCGGGCGCCCTGAACCATGAGTCGTTTGTAAAGTTCTGGCGAACGTTTTTCGAGTAGACGGAGTTGATCTTCCCTTCCCTCACGAATGTCGAATCTCCAAGCTGGTTGAACAGATCCGGGTCCCATTGCGAATTCAAAAATGCGTTTTTCGCTAAAGCGACTCCAGACATGATGTCCAGATAGTGGCGAGAACCGGAAATAGACGGCACCCGGCTTGAGGTCTTTTTTTGAGTGCGTTTTTAATGTTTCCGTGAAAAGATCAAGTCGGTAGATAGTGTTTTTATCGAGTGTGCTCGTCTTTGATTGGTCTGCACGTATCATTGAAAGACACGAAGAGACAAGAAACAGAAAAAGAAGGGTCTGTATTGAGATACGGTGGACGGGCTGGAAACATGCGTTTGTCATGAAAACTCCAAACGAGTTGTCGATTACTAATACTCAGTACTAACTTTACGTACGAATCGACAGGAAGCAATTTTCGCCGGCTGGTTGGTTCTCGATATATCGGCAAAGGGGCTCAGTTTAGGCGTAAATGCTGGAAAAAATAGCATGTTTGATTCAAGCGTTATGCGCCGAATGTTGATGCTACCGCGTCAACAATGTCATTATAATCACTGCTGCATCGCGACTCTTGAAATTGGAAAGTAAGAATGAAAGACGGCACCGAGTTAACAGGGGCTGGCACCAGCACAGGAGGTCACGTTAGGGATGATGTGCTGGCTGGCATCGTCGTTTTTCTTGTTGCGTTACCACTTTGTGTCGGAATCGCGCTTGCATCAAACGCTCCTCCACTTGCGGGTGTTGTTGCAGGAGTTGTTGCTGGGCTGATTGTTGGTCCTCTGAGTAACGCCCAGGTTACGATCTCTGGACCGGCTGCCGGGCTTACTGCAGTTGTTGCCGCAGAGATTGCCGCAATTGGTTCGTTCGAAGGATTGTTAGTTGCTGTAGCTCTTGCAGGTGTGATTCAGATTGTGTTGGGAATTATTCGTGGAGGTTTCATCAAGTCGTTTGTCCCGGCAAGTGTTGTTCGTGGACTACTTTCTGCAATTGGGGTCATTCTAATCCTCAAACAGATTCCTCACTTATTCGGTCATGACACCGACCCCGAGGGCGAAATGTCATTTTTTCAGCCGGATAAACAAAACACGTTTTCAGAACTTCTGGAAATCCTTAGCGATCTACATCAGGGAGCAATAGTTGTTGGTTTTATATCCCTCGCCATCATTTACTGTTGGGGCAGGGTGCCCTTTCTTAAGAAAACGGGTATCCCGGCCCCTCTTGTTGTTGTCCTTTTTGGTGTACTTTGCAGCCTTGTCTTCGACCAACTCGGTGGAATGTGGGTGATTACGGCTAGTCACAAAGTAGAGGTTCCATTACCAGAAACAATTCGTGGGTTTTTTGGATTACTACCGAATCCAGATTTCAGTCAGATTACGAATCCAGTTGTTTATTCAGCAGCACTTACCATTGCACTTGTTGGTTCGTTACAGGCACTTCTTACACTGGAAGCAGTCGATCGACTTGATCGAGAGAAGCGAAGCACATCCCCGAACCGGGAACTCGTTGCTCAAGGCATCGGGAACATTATTTCAGGGATGGCGGGGGGGCTTCCAATGACATGCGAAATCGTTCGATCAAGTGTGAATATTGATGCAGGCGCCCGGACGAAGATTTCGACAATTCTGCACGGGGCTCTCTTGGCAATAGCGGTTGTGCTTTTTCCTCAGGTCATTAATCTCATCCCATTGTCAGCACTTGCAGCCATTCTGATTGCCACAGGTCTCAAGCTGGCAAGTCCGCAGGTCGTGGCGGAACTCTGGCGAGCTGGCAAATATCAATTCATTCCGTGGCTGGTGACTTTGCTTGCCATAGTTTTGACTGATCCACTTATCGGAATTCTGATTGGCCTTGGAGTTAGCACGATATTTATTCTTTGGAGTAATCTTCGAAGGCCAATGCGATTGGTAGTAGAACATCACCTTGGTGGCGACGTTACGAGAATTGAGTTAGCAAGCCAGGTCAGCTTTCTTAATCGAGCGGCATTACGGAAGGCATTCGACAATATTGAGTCAGGAAAACATTTCCTAGTCGACGCACACGACACCGTATACATCGACCCAGATATTCTGTCTTTGATTAAAGAATACCGTGATGTCGTGGGCCCTGCTCGTGGTGTCCATGTCAGTACTCGAGGCTTTCGGGACAAGTATCAAATTAAAAACCGAATTGAGTTTGTTGATTTTTCAAGTAGGGAATTGCAGGAGAATTCAACACCAGACAGAGCATTAAGTTATTTGCTTGCAGGGAACCGGCGGTTCCAAGGAGGTCGTCGTCTGAAACGTGACTTTAATAGGCAGGTTACAGCTACTGCCGCAAGTCAGTATCCAATGGCAGTTGTGCTGAGCTGCATTGATTCCCGAACTCCGGCAGAGATCATTTTCGATTTGGGACTCGGGGATATCTTTAGTGTTCGTGTCGCAGGCAATATTGTTACACCAGAAGTTCTTGGCAGTATTGAGTTTGGATGTGTTGCGGCAGGTGCAAAGCTTGTCGTAGTGGTTGGGCATAATCGTTGTGTTGCGATTCAGTCAGCAATTGATTCTGTCACTGGAAAGCAGTCACCAGATCTTCAGGAATGCGAGTACGTGAGGCCTATTGTTGAAAGCCTTGAGTTAGTTGTTCATGAGAATGACAGAGACAAGTTGCAGGTACTTGATGGAAAAGAAGCTAAAGATGCAACTGATGCTGATGACGTTGTTCGACGAAATGTGCAGCGGTCTGTGCGTGAAATTATGCAAAAGAGTACAGCAATTTCGGCACTCGTCGAATCTGGTCAGGTAGGCATTGTTGGCGTGGTATACGATGTTACAACCGGAGTGTGCCATGTGATGAATGAAACATCACACGGCGTTGCAATGATCGAAGAGAACAATTTGCATGAGATATGAGTCGTCTGTTGAATGATCATTGTGAATCACGGACTGGCAACAGAACGGATGAATTTTTCAGTCACTTCCATTGTTGCAGTAAACCATGGTTCCCAATTCCATTCGCTATGGAGTCCGCCTGTTAAGTTGAAGCCTTCGTTCCGGATTCCCATCTTGTCCAATCTTGAGCGAATGATCTTATGGGCTTCTGGGTTGCCTTCTGTGATAAAAAGCATGGGAGGTTCATTGCCAGATACCCAATGCGATGGTGATGCTTGCTCGTAAACATCAGGAATAGTTTCTGGAAGTCCGCCAAAAAACAACTGATAATTTGACCCCGGTTTTCTCGCGTCTAGCAGAGCTCGTTCATCATTGGTTATCGATGGGCCCGCAACAGCAATGCATGCAGCCACAGAACTCGATCGGCTTTGACTGGCTGGTAAGTCGAGTCCTGCTTCAGGTCCAGCTGTTGCAGCAAGAGCAACAAGATGAGCGCCGGCTGAGAATCCCATGAGAACAATGTTGTCAGGGTTCGCGCCCCACTGAGCAGCATGGGATCGAGTCCAGCGAATAGCATCTTTCAGGTCATGGATTGCGGCCGGGAATGTAGCTACTCCAGAAAGTCGATATTCAGGACATACGGCTATATAGCCACGACTTGAAAACCATGCTGCTTTTGTGTGTTCGCCGGAGCGATCCCCCTTTTTCCAACCACCTCCATGCACAAGCATCACAACAGTTTGTGTCGTATTTACTTTTTCGGGAACAAAGGTGTCTATATGCAGTGGGTGACCGTGTCGTTGAGAGTAGACAAGATCATTTGTCTGTTGGACATCAACGGGTGTTTTAATTTTTTTGTGTGTAATGTGTAGGCCACGACTTGCGTAGTATTTTTTCAATTCGTTGAAGTCTTTTGGTCTTGGGCCCTTGTCGAATTGAGGCAGCTCGGCGTGAGTTAATGAGCACGTCAAGACGACACAAATAAGAGTTATCTTCTTCATTCATTACATTCCTTTGGGAGTGAAAATAGTAGCGGCTTTTTTGTAATGTGGGTAATGAATGGCTTGTTGTTTCCAATCGTGAACGAGATCGGCATAATCTTTTTCAAGTTGCACGCGAATGTCTCGAATTGCTTTGTCGTTGATTCGATTGCGAAGTTCGAGCGGGTCTTCTTTGAGGTTGTATATTTCTGCCGTGGGCTTCATTCCGTCACCGGTGTATGGCCAGTAAATATATTTCCACTCACCTTTCACAAAACCCAGACTGAAGACCTGCTCTGGCCCCCATACATTGATAAGTGGAATGATACGATCCCGCTGCTGATCGTTATTGGTTGCGTAGTGCTTGAGCAGACTGGTTCCATTTCCGTGACGAGGCTTGCCTAGTGCTGCGTCAAGAATTGTTGCTGCTAGGTCTATGTTGCCGGTCACTACGTTGCATCTATCATTTTTTTTTCGAGAACGTGGGTCATATATGATGAGTGGAACACGGGAGCTTTCTTCGTAAGGTAGTACCTTGGACCCATATCCATGTGATCCACAGAGGTAACCGTTGTCAGAAGTGAAGATGATGAGTGTTTTGTTCCTTACACCAGCATTTTCAACGGCCTCACGAATCATGCCAACAGCCACGTCTACGGCGTAGATAAGTTGGTAGTACTTTGCCATAACTTCGTCGTAAGAGTCGTTGTAGTGCCATTCTTCAAACCGTTGATACTGTCGCCCTTGCCGTGACTGTTCTGAGAAATGGGTTCCATGCTCGCGTCCGAAATTTTCTGGTTTTTGAAAATGTGTTCCAGCATAGACGTCGTCAAAAAGTGGGTCTGGTTGAACTGGCCGATGAGGCGCTTTAAAGCTAATTGATAAACAGAACGGCTGGTTTTTCTTCGCTGATTCTCTTATGAAGTCACTTCCAAAGGCTCCGTAGGATAGAGTTGCATGAGGGTATTTTTTTGCATAGTGCGCCATCGATTTATTTCTTGCTGTGACAAATGATGTTTGTCCGGGCCCGCCCCCCCATGCGTCAAAGTCATTCTCTGGATACCGGCCACCCTCGGATGTATCCTCAATTGTGAAGCCAAATTTACCTGCGAACGCAGTTCGGTAACCAGCATCGCGGAGAAGCATTGGATAGCTTTCCTCCCAATCTTTACGTTTCATCTGCCCATCGCCTGTTGTGCCGGTGCCAAAGTTGACACCGTGCCGATATTCCAAAAGACCGGTCATGACAGTCGCGCGGCATGCCATGCAGATAGCGGTGGTGTCATAATGTCGATCAAAAGCCACTCCATCAGTTGCAAGGGCATCAATGTTCGGCGTCTTCACGCCAGGTGCTCCGAAGCATCCCAAAGACCTCACATTTTGGTCGTCAGTCATGAGGAAAATAATATTTGGACGATCATCAGCGACCCCACGAGTCACATTGAAAAAGATGATGAGAAAGAGTGCTATCCTCATAGAAGTATCTCCTAGTCAGCCAATGTCGATATTGCGTTGTTGTGGATAAGGTATCAGGTTCGAAAGGAAGAATATGCAATTACGTCTCCCGCAAACAATAAATAGCGGTCACGGTGAAATTGTTCGGTTCAAAGAATGTATCCATGAGCCGGATGGTGACCGAATTCTATTTGAAGGGTATGTGCAGCCTAGTTGTGGACCAATTTTGCATGTTCATCTTCATCAGGCAGAGGGGTTTGAAGTAAAGCAGGGAGTCATGACATACCAGACCCCAGGTTCTGATGTACAGCATCTTCAGGTGGGGGAAAGCACAGTTTTTGAAAAGTCTGTACCACATAGATTTTGGAATAGTAGTGACGAGGAACTGATACTTCTTTCTTGGGCAAAACCTGCAGGAAATTTACAGCGTTATATGGCAATTCTTTTTTCATCGACATCCAAGCGAGGTTCGAATACTCCTGGCTTGTTTGATGCTTCGTATCTTACAATGCAATTTCGAGGAGAGTTTGACGTTCTTGAAGTTCCTCATGCCATGAAGCAGTTTGTGTTTCCTGTAGTTTATTGGATTGGTCAAGTACTTGGCTTATATAAAAAATATGAAGCTGAATCTTTGGGGGAGTAATTGGAGAACGTGTGGGGTAATAAATAGGTTCTAAGGTATCCTGAAAGTAGTGAAGTATGTTGCGATCATGAAGAGAGTGTGGTCTGTTGTTTTGGGGAATCACGTGCGTGTGCCCGGCTGATTCATGAATGATTTTGTTACGATATTTGTCGCGATCAGTGTGGCTGAGAAAACTGATTCAGCTTTGACTGCGTAGGAGTGATTTAACATGGTGTTCCGAATCGTTCTCTGTGGTTTACTTGCAGTCTGTTGCTCAGCAGGTTATTCGCAGGATATCAATAGCCTTGGGCCTCCAGGGTCGAGCCTTCTGTTTGGTGATGAATTTAATACGACAGCACTCAATCCTGAAATGTGGGGTTTTGGAATCAATGATAAAAACGTGCAGAACACAGGAGTAGATTGTGCATATACAAAAGAGAATCTCTCGTTTCGTGATGGTTTTCTTGTCTTTACGCAGCGAAGAGAAAGTCCCCCTATTCTTGGTAAAACATGGACCTCTGAAAAAACATTTAATTACTCTTCCGGAGGCATTCATACGCACGGCGAATTTGCTCTGAAGAACAACATGTATCTTGAACTTCGCTGCAAGTTGCCGAGCAACAATGGTGGCTATGGAGCTTTTTGGACAATGTCCAACAAGGTGGGTGACTGGAAGCCAGAAGACCTACTCGAAATTGACATGTTTGAATTTATTGGAAATCGTGAAAAGACCCGGTTTTGGAGTGGCTTATGGTGGCATGATTTTCGAAAGAATGAAGTTCCCCAAGCAGTAGATGTGAAACATGTAAAGAAACGATCTGAAGATCATTTCTTCGTTAATGAACAACGATTCAAAGCACATTTTGGTGAAGGTGTCAAAGTTGATCACTCCCATATCGATTTCTATTCATTCATCACTTTCGGTTTGCAGGTCACAGACAACACAATGACGTGGCACCTTGTACAAAATGGTCCAGCGTGGAAGTCGGATCCCTATCTTGTGTTCAAAGGTGGCACGGTTCACAACAGAACATATGGTCAAGTCCCTGATATTCAGTGGGAGCGAAATGTTCCAGCAAAGATGAACGCCCGTATTATTCTCAACTATGCCTTGCGAAATGCGGATTGGGCTGGGGGGCCAGCAGTGGATAGCCAGATGCCATCAGAAATGGTGGTAGATTACGTGCGGGTTTATGACACATCTGCGAACGCTATCAACAAGTAGCCTACGAGTAGAAGTAAAGCCTTGAGAATTCATGATTTCGATGAAACGACTGGTTTTTTACCCACTTTCAAGTCGAATTAGGGCCTCTACGGTTCGTAACAAGTCATTACTTAGGGCGTGGAAAATTCTAAGGATCATTTTTTAGACCCGATCCCAGTTTTCTACTTGTCTGTAATGCAAAACGGTAGCGGAGGCGTATTGCTGATAAAAGCATGGAAAGTCAGCTTTATCCAAAATGCGTTCGTAGTAAAATCTGCATAAGACAGTTTCCGAACTTGTTCCTTGAAGCCAGTGATCAATTATGAAATTCCTTCTGAAGAGTTATCCCTTTGTTAATTCAAAAGACATCTATGATGCGAGGAAAAAAAATTTTTCTGTCTGGGGTCCATATAAAAGTCGTGTCATTGGCAAGAAAAAATATCATCTTGTTCATAACCGCGCTAATTTGCGTCGATCTTCTTTGGGCTATCTCACATGTACGTCAGGAATTCACGCAGAATCTAGAGTTCCTCAAGAACGATATTGGCTCATTCTCCCACTCAGAGGGCATGTCGAAGTTGAAATAAATGGCCAAGCATTTACTGCAGATGCAACAAGAGCTGTACTTCAAGCTCCATGGGAGGATTTGAAATTTCGTTCAACACCAGCGACTCAGACATTTTTCTATGGGATTGATATGGCACTGGTACATAAGTCACTTCCAGAGGCGTTCCGTGGCCGCTGTGGCTACATACTTGAGGGGCCATATAGAAATGTTTTGAAGCAGACGCTCATTGGTTTTGCTGAATCGTTAGATGATTGGGCGACTGGCGCAGTAGGTACGAAACGATTGCCAAGCTTCTTCGGCCATCTTGAATCAGCTGTGTCTGCGTGTCTTGCAGACGGAATTCGAGAGTGGGCAACAGGTGGCTACGAAGGTGGTCGAATTGGGCACATGCCTATCATGACAATCCGTACGTTCATCAGTGACAACCTTGCATCAGAACTAACTGTAGGTGAGATCGCAGCAGCAGCGGGAGTGAGTATTCGAACCCTCCAGAAAGGTTTTGTGGATCATTATTTTATGAGTCCGAAGCAGATGCTTAAAATAATGCGTCTCGATAAAGCTCGGGAGTTGCTCAAAGCACGGAAAGACAAATCATGTTCCGTCAGTGAAGTATGCAAGACAGTGGGGTACGGGCACGCAGGACGATTCTCCCGAGAGTATGCAGAGCGATTTGGAGAATCACCATCGGAGACACTGAGGCCAGTAAAAGCATTGGCAGACTGAAAGAAAGTTTTTCCGTGAGGGTTTTGGGCACGATATTACCCAAGATGAATCAGTCGGAAAGTTATTTCCAGTTGTAGGCAGCAAGGCCATCGAGTCGGCGGATAAATATCTGGTTCTTACTTACTGCAATATGTCCCCACGTGTTGTTTTCGGCGACACGTCGTCTGTCTATCAGGTCGAACTCAATTGGATTGGCACTGATCAGAAGTAATTCACCACCTTCATCAAGCACGAGAATTCGGTCATTCAGAACGGCCATGCTCTGATACTTACCAAAAGGAGTTGTTCTCCAAGCCTCTTCACCCGTTTCCAGATGAATACAGACGATTCGTTGGTTTCGTAGGTGGAGATAAATATGGTCGCCAATGACAACCGGTGATGACATATACGCCTGGGATTTCCCAGACCAGATTTCCTCAAGCGAAGCGCTCTGATCGGTATGTTTCCAGAGTTGGGAGTGGCCAGAATGAGCACTTGTAAAAATCGTTTCGTTATGAACGGTAGGTGTCAATATATTCATGCCGCGAAAGGCTTCGATGTCTTGCGACCACCTTTCATCACCCGTCAGAGGATCGATTCCTTTGAGCGATTTTCTCGTCTGCACAAGAAGAATCTTTTTATTTTGAAGTGTTGTCATGATAGGAGAGCTAAACGCACTACCAAACATGCCGCCACCATCGTTTGCGACTCTCCATATAGTTTCTCCTGTTGTTTTGTTGAGTTTGATGAAGCCGCCTCCAGCCTGTACGAAAATTGCGTCACCGTGCACTAGTGGTGAAGACGCAAAACCAAATGCTGGCATCGGCGAATCAAAGCGTTTCTTAAAATCAACATGCCATTTTGTGTCTCCAGTTGCACAGTTAAGTGCATAAAGGACATCACGCATGCCAGCAACGTAAAGAGTTTCTCCATCACATGCTGGCGTTGCTCGAATCCAACTTCCATTTGACGCCGCAAAAAACGGCACATTCATAGCCCCTTCCCACTCCGTTCTCCAGAGTTCTTCACCAGTTGACTTGTCGTACGCATAGACAACTTCGGTTTTCTTCTTATCAGTTTCAGTTGTGAATACACGGTTTCCAACAACGATAGGGCCTGAATAACTTGGACCGTGTGTAACTTCCCAAGATAGTTCGAGATGATTTTTATCAAGGGAGTCTGGCCACTGTGTACCAATAACTTGGCTGTCACGTGTTGGCCCTCGCCACTGTGGCCAATCTGTCGGCATTATTTCTCCGGCCAATCCGACAGTACTTACAATGTAAGCCGAAAAGAAGAAGGATCTGAAGTAAGAAAACCTCGCAAAATACGTCATGTTGAATTGCCTCGCCAAAAGAATATCAATAAAACTTTGGACTTATGGGGGATAATTAAGATGAAGTTCAGTGCGAAACAGGAATTTCAATATACACAAGACTTGCAGTTGAAAGACAATTTAACTGGAGTGTGAGTTTAGCCTCGCTCTAGAGACACGCCTGCTCGCCCAATCAATTCATCGCCTACTTCTTGTTAATATCAATCGAAGCGTGAAGTGGTTCAATAGAGGCTCAGTCATTGTTTTAAGTTTATTCGTGCAATGCCCGCATAACGAAGTCTCACTCCTGATTAATTTTGTTATTCTACATTATTCATAAAAAAGAGGGATTGAAGAGTGGGTGCGAAGAGTACTAGACCATATATTCAGCGGAATTCTTCGAAATTCTTCGTTCAAGTACGCAGTGCTGTCAGCACCAAGTCCCTAGTCACACGAGCATTGATTGCAGCATCTTTT
>Ga0315315_10002512_pt1 | contig 16807 bp, 6 predicted proteins | sample M140m3416metaG_FD_203699 | JGI IMG/M metagenome (GOLD analysis project Ga0315315, IMG submission 203699) | Ammonia-oxidizing marine archaeal communities from Monterey Bay, California, United States - M1 40m 3416 | ecosystem: Environmental > Aquatic > Marine > Intertidal zone | place: USA... | reverse complement strand
ATCAGAGAGATTTTGTGCTCGCCCAAGTAGCAGGTGCTCAGGGCAGCGCGGGGGAAACCAGTGCGGCGAATGGCACCATCCGTGGCATCGAGTCATCCTTTCGTCGCGACGACGCGATCACTGGAGCGGGCGGGGGCGCCGGCGGGGGCAGTTTTGCTGATTTTCAGTCTTTGATGGATCTGATCCAGACCACGATTGTGCCTGACACATGGGAAGCACTTGGCGGTCCCAGCAGCATGTCGCCCTATCCTCAGGGTGTTTATGTTGATCCGGCAGGAACCGTGCTGGAATGTGAAAGTTTGCCCGTGGACGACGGGCTGGCGGAGTTGAAAACACTTCTCAGCGATGAAGGTGATAATCAGGATTCGGAGCTTGCCTGGCGTCAGCCAGCAAAAATGCGATGCGTATCCCTGCGGCGTTTGCTTGATGCATGGACCGCAAGGCGTATGCGAGGAGCAATGCCTGGTGAGGGCATGATGCAAATGGCTGGTTTGTCTCGCATTCAATATCTGTTCATTGATGAGAACGACATCGTGCTTGCCGGGCCAGTCGGCGGCATTGAAACGCGGCGCGGTTGGCACGTTGACCGGGAATCTGGTTTAACCAGCTTGCGTTTTGACTTCTTTCTTTCTTGCCTTGCTTCTGCGACCGGAAACCAACCGTTCGGATGCACCATCGATCCGACGACCGAGGGTTTGCAAAATGCGGCCAAAGTTGCAGCGGCAGTTCAGTCGGATAAGTTGCCCATTGGAAAAGCCGATGCTGCGATGGTCTCGGCGTTGGGAATGCAGAGGGTCGAGGTATTCGGTACTGCCGGTGATACGCCGATGGGTTGTTTGATGGTTGAAGCTGATCGCCACATGAAGCAACTCGCGTTGGGATTGGAGCCAATGCCCGAGCGAGCACGCAATTACTTTGACGTGGTTGAGGCGAATCTTGATGCAGGTGTTCCGAATGATCTTCTGTTGAGGTTGTGGTTTACGTCCTCGCCACGACCGGTCCGGGCTGATGCTGAGCGTTCTGTTTTTGAACTTGCTGGCACGCCGGTTCGCCTCAGCGGACAAAACGAACATGCCATGGCAAGTGGGCGGCGTGGGAATGTCACACGCGATCCGCGGTCGGAGGAGTTCGTGCAAGACTTCAACCGAAACTGGCATGCCATTCGGGGGACCTACCCGATTTATGGTGCTTTGGAGTCAATTTACCGAACAGCCTCCGCTGCCGAGTTGATGCATCGCTTCGCTGATTCAACGAGACAGCGAGCTCTCTTGGAATCGTTGATCAGCAGCAGTCCTTCATCAATGTTTCAAATGACCAACCCTCGGCAGGTGATGTCGATCGCTGTCATGAATTCCATGCGAAAAGGTCGTCGAACTCACCACATCTTGCTCGCTAGCGGTGGCGTCTCGGTTAACGCAAAGCAGACTTTGGTCTCAAAGATCGCCGATTATCCGTCGCTGTCTTCAATGAACCGGCCAGCAAATAATCCACCAAAGTTGATCCACAAGTGGTGGTGGAATGTCGGACGCTGAGTGAACGACCGACCTTGTCGGCCGCTAAAATTGCCGGCTTCCTGGAAGGGTTGCCCGGCGAATGACCGCACGGTGGGCATGACCCCGTAGCTTGTCGTGATTGACTACCAGCCACATGGCCCCGTTTTTCTTGCGTGCGCGTTGGGGTGCGTGTAAATTTCCATGCACATGGGGCTGTGTTTTGTTCACCCGATGCGCGTTGTTTCTGAACTCTGGCTGCCGTAATTGTTATGTTGCACTCTCTCTTTTTTCATCGCCATCGCACGCTTCCTCAAACCGTGCCTATTTTTGTTGGCCTCGTTTGTTTGTGTTTTCGGGTGGGCGGGGTCTCACAAGCTGAGGAGGTGGCGTCTTCAAAATTCGCTAAGACGGGGGCCGCGACGGGGAAGTTGCACAAGGGTTTTCGTCCAGCTCCCGTCGATGTCCCCCCAGGATTTTCTGTTGAATTGGCTGCCGGACCGCCTCTGGTCACTCATCCAACCATGGCGGCGTTTGATGATCGGGGCAGACTTTACGTTTGTAACAACTCAGGGGTGAATATGAGTAATCAGGATTTGGAAAAGCAACTTCCAAATTCAATCCGGCAGTTGGTGGACGAAAATGGTGATGGGCGTTTTGATTCCTATCGAGTCTTTGCTGACAAAATGACTTTCCCGATGGGCGGAGTCTGGCACGATGGGTCGTTGTATGTTGCTTCGCCACCCCATATCTGGCGGTTGACTGATGTTGATGACGATGGGGTCGCAGACCGCAGAGAAGCAATTGTCAGTCAGTTTGGCTACAACGGAAACGCCGCCAGCATTCATGGGTGCTTTTTCGGGCCTGATGGAAGGCTGTATTGGACGGACGGCTATCACGGGCATGAGTTCAAGGATCAGCAGGGAAAGGTGACAAGCCAACGCGAGGGGTCCTATCTCTTCTCCTGCCGTCCAGACGGAACAGACAAGCGGATTCATTGCGGTGGAGGAATGGACAATCCTGTGGAAATCGATTTCACTGATTCCGGTGACATGCTGGGAACAGTCAATATTTTGTACACGCGACCGAGAGTCGATTGCCTGGTGCATTGGTTGCATGGCGGAGCCTACCCTCATCGAGAGCGTGTGCTAAATGAGCTCAAGGTCAGCGGCCCACTGTTAACCCCGTCGCACCGCTTTGGGCATGTTGCGGTCTCGGGGATGACACGCTACCGCAGTGGTCTGTTTGGCTCGCGTTGGACAGACAACTTGTTGGTGACGTTTTTCAATAGTGGCAAGGTTGTGCGATTGAAAACGCAAATGACTGGCTCCACTTATGAGTTCACGCAGCATGAGTTCCTAAGTTCAGCCAGTCGTGAATTTCATCCGACAGATGTTTTGGAAGATGCTGATGGCAGTTTATTGGTGGTTGATACCGGTGGTTGGTTTTATCGAGGTTGTCCTACCTCGCAGTTTGCGAAGCCGGAATTGCTTGGCGGTATTTATCGGATTCGCCGTGACGGCAAGGTAGGGCAAGCAGATCCTCGGGGACTGTTGATTGCGTGGGATACATGTACCCCACAGGAATTACTGGAACTGTTCGCTGATGCTCGGCATGCTGTGAGAGAATCTGCCGTAAATGAGGCGGTTGCGCGTGGTGCTGAAATGATTTCGGCTTTGAGTTCTGTAATTAATACTGCTGACCCTCTTGTGCGACGTCATGCGATTCTTGCAGTAGGGCGTCTTGCTCAGGATCCGGTGCTCGCCAAGGAGTCGGTCTCACTACTCATGCAGGCAGTGAAGGACTCACTGCCTGAGTTGAGGCAGTTGGCTTGCCGTAGCTTGGGATTCAGTCATGGCGCGGTTGATATTGCCGGTTTGGTTTCATTGCTGCAGGATTCAAATCCACACGTTCGTCGGCAGACTCAGACGACCTTGGGGATGAGGAGAGAGTTAGCGGCAGTGGGGCCCTTGGTTCAGTCCCTGAACCGTTCGCATCTCGACCGAAGTGAACGGCATGCTATCGTTTATGCTTTGATTGAAATTGGCAATGCGGAAGCAATTCGAAATGGGTTGGCTGGTGTGGGTCAGGCACGTGTTTCAGGGGCATTGCAGCGGCAGAGCTTGCTCATGGCGATCTCGCAGATTGATAACGCGGAAATGACAAAAGATGAGACTTTGGAACTGATGTTTGGTTCTGATGATGCCATCTTTCACCATGTTGCGTTGCAGGCTGTCCAGTCGCATCCCGATTGGGACGTCGATCTCGCCGCCAAACTTGATACGCAGATTGCGGCTGCAACCGATCCGGGTAGTGGTGTGAAGCGTTTGTTTTCCCGATTGTTACAGCAGGATGCGGTGGCGGAACTAGCCACGATGATGCTGCGGGACACCAATCCGATCAAACAGGTCCTGGTTCTCAACGCGATGGCTCAGAGTGATTGGAAAGAACCACGAGATGCGTGGATCAAGCCTGTTACTGAAGCGATGTTAGGCGAGCAGACCGCTGTGGCGAGGGCAGCGGTCGCTGTGGCGGTCAGATGGCCCAAGGCGGATTGGCTGAGGGGGTTACGTGTCGTTGCGGAGGATCAAAAGCGTCCAGTTGATCTGCGGATGGATGCGCTGGCAGTTCTCAATGCAGGTACGGTACAAACTGAAACGCTCACGCAATTGATTCGCTTGTATCGTGATTCCATCTCGCCTACCGAATCTGATCGGGCGGCGCAGATCATCGGCAATGCCCGTTTGAATCCAGGTCAGCTGGGCTTGGTAACACCTCTGCTGGCGAATGCGTCGCCTCGGCAGTTGAGAGATCTGATTCGCCCATACCAGCGGCAGCTTCCGCAGTCTGTGGCGGATCAATTCCTTGCGGGGGTCAATGACGCGGCAGCCCTGCTTTCGCTTCCTGAGCATGAGCTGTCAGATGTGATCAAGCGTTTTCCACGAGAATCGATTCCAATGGGTAACAAGATTCTGGATCGTTTGAAAAAACATCATCAGGAAAAACTTGGTCGGCTCGAAAAGCTTCGGAGTCGTCTGAGTGACGGAAATGCCATTCGTGGTCGAAGTTTATTTGCAGCTGAAAAAGCTAAGTGCAGCAGTTGTCACCGCGTGGGTGATCTGGGCCAAGCCGTGGGGCCTGATTTGACGACGATTGGGGCTAATCGGTCGGCAACCGACTTGCTCGAATCGATTGTGTTTCCATCGGCCAGCATCGTTCGTGATTATTCGACCTATCAGGTTTTGACGATCAATGGTCAGGCCTTCTCTGGAGTTCTTGTCTCTGAAAACAGTGAAGCAATTCAGTTGCAACAGGCGAGTGGAAAGTCAGTTCGTATCCTACAAAGCGAGATCGAGAGAATTGATCCTGGGAGCGTTTCAATCATGCCTGCCGGGCTTGAGCAGGCGCTTACGGAAGATGAATTGGTGGATATTGTGAAGTATCTGCAGTCATTGAAGTGAGTCTTTCGAAACGATAGCGTCAGTGTTGGTATTTCATTTCTTGAGTTGGGCGGGACAGCAACATGACACGCAAGACAGATCTCTCGACAAGACGCGATTTGTTACGGAAAGCTGGCGGTGCTGGCGTGGGGGCAACGGCTGGACTGGTTTCCGGGATCGTCGGCACGGGGCAAGTTTGTGCGACGCAAGTTGTGGATGCGAAAAGGCGTGAGGATTCGGTAGCCCAAAACGATAATCTGATCACACGTGAAAACGCCCGGACCGGTGCAACGGATTGGCAATTAACGCGGGTACGCACCGAGCCTGCTGATGGTGTGCGCTGTCCGGCAATTGAAGGTTTTTGTACTCGACAAAGTGTCGGTGCAGGAGAGACTTTGGGAATTTGCGTTTCCACCACACCGGTGAAACGTTTTAAGTTGGAAATTTTCCGAACGGGGTACTACGGAGGGCGTGGTGCTCGATTGATGAAAACCATGGATGCCGTGCAGGGGGAGCACTTTGAAACGCCTGCGAAAGCAGAAAAACAGCTTCGAGAGTGCACTTGGAGACCAACCGTCGAACTGAAAATCCCGAGCGATTGGCTTAGTGGTGTGTATGTCGGGCGGCTGACCACCGAGTCTGATGAGACGGGATTTGGCTATTGGCAAAGCTATGTTGTGTTCATCGTCAAGGATGACCGTCCAGCTGATGTGCTAGTTCAGTGCAGTGATAATACTTGGCAGGCCTACAATGAGTGGCCACTGCGCGATTCCGTGTACACTCATCCCAAAGGAAATCAGGGGCCATGGGCAGACGTTAGCTTTGATCGACCTTATGGCAAGTATCCTCAGATCTTCGACAATCCACAGACGATCGGGTCAGGCGAGTGGTTGTGCTTTGAATACCCCATGGCCTACTGGCTTGAAAAGCACGGGTACGATGTCAGTTACTGCAGTAACAGCGACATGCTGACGCCAGAGCGTGGGTTGAAATGCAAAGCATTCCTAAGCGTGGGGCATGATGAATACTGGGATCTGCGTCAGTATCACAGCGTGACTACCATGCGGGACCAGGGGGTGAGTCTGCTCTTTCTCTCGGGCAATTCTGTCTGTTGGGTCAGTCCATTTAGGGCCAGCGCAAATGGGCAGAACAATCGTATTCTGTTTCGAGGTGGGCCGTACGGCGGCGACTACAAGTGGGCTGAAATAAGAGAGCAGCAGCATGGGCCGTTTCCTCACCGGGGACCTGATGAAGGTTACTTGATGGGGGCCCGCAACGTTGATCCGGTCAATGGTGGCGGTGATTGGGTCTGCACTTTGCCGGACCATTGGCTGTATGAGGGAACGGGTTTGAAGTCAGGAGACACGATTCCCGGATTGATCGGTTGGGAATACCATGGCGATCCGCCGGATGACCTCAAGGGCTTGCAGATCGTGGCTGCGGGAACGGCCTTGCAGGGGGGGCGAAATCCGCAGCAATGGGCTTCGACCATTTACCCAGGGCCAGCAGGGAACTTTGTTTTTAATGCGTCAACCATCTGGTGGTGCCAAGGCTTGTCTAGTCCGCCGGGCCACATGTTGCCATGGTCGCATTGGTCCCGACCGCACGGACCGGATGATCGAGTGCAGATGATGACGCACAACCTGTTGCGTCGCGCGCTCGCCTGATGCAGCGTTTTTGCAAGGGAAGTATGCCAGCAGGCTGTGTTTTCGCCTGCCGTATCCCTGGCTTCTGATGCGTCTCGGTCTGCGTGGGGCGTCAGTCTACTTTCTGTTTCTATCGAATTTCTGTTTCGATCGAAGGCTCTGCAGCGGGCTCGGCATCCGGTCGTCATCGTTTCGATACACTGTGCTCTCTCTGGTCAGGCGTCGTGCTCCGGCCAGCAGCAGGTTTCAGTTGCTGCTGCAGGCGAAGTGGTTGTTCGGTACTCCCGTTACGGCAAGCGTCTAAATACGGAAAAAACCGATTAAATTGCGCCCAAATTGCCTGATCGCTCTGCCTTGAAACTAAGCTAACTACGTAACCCTCTGATCCGTGGGACTGAAAGTCGTGCCAGAATCGCTCGTTGAACTAGCTGATCGAATGTTTGTAGGACCTGTATGGCCTGCATCGATTCTTGTTTGTTTGATGGTTGCCTACACCTTATTGGCTCTCGTAGGTCTGATCGACTTGGGGTTTGACCCACCTGATTTGGATATGGACCCGGGTTTGGACTTGGATGTGCCCATGGAGGGCGTTGGCTTGGATGTAGCGGATGGCGCGGGCGTTGATTTTTTACATGGAATTGGTGCTGGCAGTATTCGCGCCACGAACTTTGGGCGTGTGCCCCTTGTGCTGTGGGGAGGGATTTTCACGGTCGCCTTTTGGTCCGTGTCCTATGGATTGTGGCATACATTTGAATCCGGCTGGTTTTCGCCTCCAGGTTGGTTCTCGAGCAGTTTTTTGGCATTCCCCAATGTCGTCATTGCGATGGCGGTCACCAAGGGTGTCACTCAACCGATGCTGAAGCATTTTGTCCCACCGCCAAAATACGGCCATGAAAAGCTGTTGGGCGCGACGTGCGAAATCTGCACCATTGAGGCAACAGGCGAATTTGGACAAGCGAAGTTTCGTACCGACGCGGCACCCTTGTTACTGAATGTACGAACAGATGGACCTCACATCCCGAAAGGAACAGAGGTTCGAATTATTGGTTTTGATCGAGATAAACGAATCTACAAGGTCACGCATCTTCAACAGGAGACTTCATCGTGATAATGGCAACTCACTTGCACACTGCTCTGCTTGCGCAGAACTCAAGCCCCTTCCTTTCTGGATGGGCGATTATGTTATACGCGGTGCTTGCTGCCGTTCTGCTTTCCCTCGCCTTCTTCAAGAAGTACTACATTGTCGTGGGGCCTGATAAGGCGATCGTCAAATCAGGTATGGGGGGCTTGGACGTGACCACAGCAGGCGGGAAATTCATCATCCCCCTGTTCCATCGCTACGAGTTCATGGATTTGACTCTGAAGAGTTTTGAAATCCATCGTGAGCAAAGTGAAGGACTGATTTGTCAGGACAATATCCGAGCTGACATCAAGGTGGCCTTCTTCATTCGTGTGGACAACACGCAGGAAGAGATGAAAGAGGTAGCCCAGTCGATCGGAGCCCGTCGTTGTAGTGAAATTGATACGTTGCGTGAATTGTTTGACGCAAAGTTCAGTGAAGCACTCAAGACGGTTGGTAAACAGTTTGACTTCGTCGATCTCTATGATCAGCGTGACAAATTCAAGGACGAGATCCTGAAGGTCATCGGAACGGACCTTAATGGATACCGCCTCGATGATGCGGCGATTGACTATCTGGAGCAGACCGAGCTGGACATGCTCAGTCCGACAAATATTCTTGATGCTGAGGGTATCAAGAAAATTACGGAACTGACTGCCAATGAAAAGGTCAAGGAAAACCAGTTCACACGAGACAAAGAGAAAACGCTGAAGAAACAGGATGTGGAAGCTCAGGAGACGATCCTCGCTCTCGAGCGTCAGCGAGTGGAAGCTGTTGAAAAGCAGCAGCGGGAGATTGCTGAAATTTCAGCCCGCGAACAGGCATCTGCCAAGAAAGTGCAGGAAGAGCAGCGTCTGGAATCTGAGCGTGCCAGGATCATCACCGAGGAAGAGATTGGTGTCGCTGAGGAAAATAAAGCTCGCCAAGTGCTCGTGGCTCAGAGGAATAAAGAGAAAACGGATGCTGTCGAACTGGAACGTGTCAGTCGTGACCGTGACCTCGAAAAGACTGAGCGTCTGAGGGTCGTTGGTGTGGCTGATGTTGAGAAAGAAAAGGCCATCGAAACCGAAAAACGAAATATTCAGGAAGTGATTCGAGAACGGGTTGCTGTTGAGCGATCTGTGGTCGAAGAGCAGGAGCGGATCAAGGATACTGAAGAGTTCGCATCTGCTGAGCGTATGAAGAAGGTGCAAATCACGGCTGCCGAAATGAAGGCTGAAGAACAGCTGATTCAGCAGACGAAGCAGGCACAGGCTGAAAAAGATGCCAGTGCTTTGCTGGCTGACAAGGTTCGCATCGAAGCCGAAGCAAAACGGGATGCTGCTGAGAAAGAAACGGCAGCAACGAAAATGTTGGCCGAAGCCGATGCTGCTGCATCCGCTGCTGCTGGTCTTGCCGAGGCAACCGTTCAGGAAGCGAAAGCAGCTAGCCTCGAAAAAGAAGGCTCTGCAGAGGCAAGTGTGCTCGAGAAGAAAGCCGTTGCTGAAGCAAAAGGTATCGAAGCCAAAGCGGAAGCCGTCGAAAAGCAGGGCTTGGCCGAAGCAAACGTTTCACGCGAGAAGTATCACAGCGAAGCTACCGGTATTACCGAGAAAGCAGAAGCGATGAAGCAGCTTGATGATGTGGGTAAAGACCACGAAGAGTTCAAGCTTGAATTGGACAAAGAGAAGCAGGTCGAGATCGCAGCGATCGATGCTCAGCGAGGTATCGCAGAAAGTCAGGCTGGTGTCGTCGGAGATGCTCTCAGGTCCGCCAGAATTGATATTGTTGGAGGCGACGGCGAATTCTTCGATCAAATCACTTCTGCTGTCAAAGGTGGCAAGGCGATCGACCGCTTTGTTTACAACAGTAAGGTGGCCACAGACATCAAGGACACGTTCTTTGATGGCAATGCTGAGTACTTCCAGAATCAGCTGTCTGGCCTTGTCAAACAGTTCAACTTGGACACTGACGGTGTGAAGGACCTGTCGATCGCGGCATTGATCGCGAAAATGATGGGCTTGGCGACGACAGATGATGTTCGGACACAGTTGACTGGATTGCTCAGTATGGCCGGGACAGCCAATGTCGCGGACCAAAAAGCTGGCCGACTGCTCTCGCAGAGCAGTTCTGCTGGGACTAACGGCCGTAACGGCTAAGACCAGTATGTAGGAATTCACCGCATCTCTGGCACGATGATCTCGATCGTCGTGTCAGGGAGTGGCTTTGAACACAGCATTTGGAATACTTGCTGGAGCCGATTTTTCTTCTGGTTTCAGCGGCGACCATCCATGGGCGACCCTTCATGACAGAAACTCAACTCGCTGCCGGGACATACGAAGTCCTTCGCAATCGTTTGCGAGATGCATCAGCTGATTTGCGCGCTCGTTTGGCAAAGTTGAACGACTTGCGAGCCGATGTATTCGGAAACATTGAAACCGTTCTGCTTTCTACCGAACGGGTAACCACAGAACATAACTGCACACCTCGTGATCTTGTCGCAATCGGCGACCAATTCATTTTTGGGTACAACGTCCAATTTGGATTGAAGTCAGAGGTCGGCTTGGCGGATGTCTTTTCAGCTTACCAATTCCGTGATCATACCTTTCATGCGCTAAGCCTTGACATGATTGGTGATGAACGGTTTGTCAGCGATTTTCACGAATTGTATCGTTTTTATAAAGATACACGATTCATTCGCTTCTTTCGAAAAGGCCCCATGCTACACATGGTGTTCCAGGTTGGTAAGACATCCAAGGACGTCAAGTCATTCAAATGGCGAGTCAATGAAGAACGAGTCGAGTATATCGACAATCGCAGTGAACACGAAGTCAAGGACCCGCCCCAGCATGAGTTCCGCTGGGTAAAGACAACACGTGACCAGCACCATTACGGGAGCCATCCGCATGTTTCCATCGAAGATCTTGTCTTCGTTGAAACGGTGGGCGGTGACCTGACAATCAAGGTGGAAAACAACACTGATAGCGGTGAAGGGATTTACGCTGAACCCGTGGATAACCCGGATCAGACACTTGATGATGCGGAGATCCACTACGCAATTGTTGGTAATCTGGTGCTGCTGAAAATCCGTCCGTATCAGGAGTCCGAGGATCGCTTCTTTGTCTTCAATGGAAAAATTCAGCAAGCGATACGGCTGGATGAGATTGAACATTCGTGTGTCATGCTGCCCGGTGACCATGGTCTGATTTTTCCCGGTGGATATTACTTGCAAACGGGAGAATACAAGCGGTTTGATCATGGGCTGCGCGGAATGCGTTACCAACGTACCGTGGCAGCTGCCAACGGCGAAGATTTTCTGTACCTGTTTTACAACCCAGCCTCAGGTACCTATATCCAGTTGCGGTACAACCTGATCAGCCAAACGGTGGAGACGCCCTTGGTGTGTCACGGTCAGAGTATCTTTGAAGGCGGCGAGATGGTCTGTTTTCAATCACAGGATGAGCCACAGAAGCACCATGCTATCCAAATCTGGCAGACCCCGTTTACCAGTGACGCGATTGCGCCTGAGGGTCAGGGTGATTCTCTGCTGTTCAAGGTGGGGAACAAAGAGATCGTTCGCGGTATGGCAGAATGCAGCGAAGTGATTCAGTTGATCGATAAAGATGACAGTTATGAGGGACTGTACGTTGATCTCGGTAAAAAAGCATCCGACATACTGGATGGCTATTTCTGGATTGACAAGAGCGATGCCGAGCAATTGGCAGACCCGCTGCAGAAAATTCGTTCGGCTGCCAACGCGGCCGTGGAAGAGTTTGAAAAGGTCGTGCGTGTTCGGCGTGATACTCAGCAACGCACCAACGAAGTGCAGAAAAATGTTAACGAGTTGATCAAGGACATCGAACGCGGCCGTTTTGAAAATATCGATGACTTCGTGGGGACTTTGGCTTCACTGCGTGAACAGCGCGGGCATTCGCTGGGGTTGAAAGAGCTTCGCTATGTGGATGAAGCTGTTGTCGAAGAACTCGAGAAAACCACTGCTGAATGGGCAGAGCGGATCAGTCGTCGATGTGTTGATTTTCTGCTCACACCAGGAGCGTTGGATCCCTATGTGAACCGTGTGGAAGAGGCTGCAACGCAAGTAGATGCGATTGCCACGGTGGCCGAGGCGAAAAAGCTTGAAGAAGAAATCGATGCATCGGGCACGCAGCTTGAGTTGCTGACTGAAACGGTCAGTAACCTTCGTATTGAGGATACGACCAAGCGGACCGAGATCATTGACGCGATTGGAAATGTCTTTGCATCATTGAACAGGGTTCGCAGTTCGCTCAAAGCTCGCGTAAGTGAACTCGTCAGCGTTGAAGGGAAAGCCGAGTTCGCTTCACAGTTGAAACTCTTGGAACAGACGACGTCCGGCTATCTCGATGTTTGCGATTCACCCCAGCGATGTGATGAGTATTTGACCAAGGTGATGGTGCAGCTTGAAGAATTGGAAGGGCGCTTCGCGGAGTTCGATGACTTTGTGATTCAGCTGGCGCAACGCCGCGAAGATGTATATGCCGCATTTGAATCACGCAAGGTTTCACTGGTTGAAAAACGTAATCGTCGAGCAGAGTCGCTCGCATCTGCTGCTGGGCGGATCTTGAAGGGGATCGACTCTCGCGTGAACAAGATGGAGTCAACCGACGAGATCGCTGCCTACTTTGCTGGCGACCTGATGGTCGAAAAAGTTCGCGATATCATTGAACAGTTGTCGGATCTTGAAGATGCAATCCGCGTTGAAGATTTGCAGAGCCGCTTGAAAACAATTCGTGAAGATGCAGTGCGGCAGCTGAAAGATCGTCAAGATCTTTACGAAGATGGTGGAGACATTATTCGACTGGGAAGTCAACGGTTTGCAGTCAACACCCAGCCGCTCGATCTGACTACCGTGCTGCGCGAAGGTGAAATGTGCATGCATCTGACTGGCACGCAGTTTTTCGAAACTCTGCGTAATGACGCGTTGATAGCGTCCAAGGATTTGTGGAATCAAGAACTGGTGAGCGAAAATTCGGCTGTGTACCGGGCTGAGTATTTAGCCGTCGACCTGTTTGATGAACTGAAGAAGAATGGCGAAGCCATTGATCCGTCCAGTATTGATATTGGCTGGGTTCAGAAGCATACCGGTAGCCGATTTGATGAAGGCTACGCAAAGGGCGTGCATGATCATGATGCCGCAAATATTGTCTCCTGTTTGTTGAAGATGGATGCATCGGTTGGGTTGCTTCGACACGCTCCCAGTACTCGTGCAGCATCATTGCTTTGGTTCCAGAAACTGCTTGATGCCAAAACCCGAAAGGTCATGGTCGACTGGATCGGTGGGTTTGCCAAGTTGGCACAGGCATACCCCGGTGCGCGTCCCGCAGTTGAGTTTCGACAGAGATTGACAGAATTATGTGAATCACAGCGAGATGTTTGGGGACCTCTGTTCTCAAGTGTTGTGACGCCTCAAGCCATTGCTCATTACTTGTTTGATGAGTTGACTCACGCTCCGAAGAAAGTGGTCGTCAGCCAACAGGCAGTCTCTTTGTACGAAGAATTCATTGCTGCGATCCCCGACACGGATCGAGCGAAGTTGTTGTCCACCGTTCTTAAGTCGGAAAACGATCCTGTGAGAGGGTTTATCCTCGCTCGTAACTGGGTTGATGCTTTCATGAAAAATCATGAAAAAGCCGATGAAGTGGATCCAGCGGCTGGATATCGTGACGAGTTGGCATGGGTGGTGCTGCTGGGTGGTCCCGGAGTAATGAAGGTCGTTGAAGCAAGCGTCGCAACGGAATTACAGGGTATGGCTGGCAATCACGGTCGGATTCGTGAAGGTCGAATGAAGGTGCACTACCATGAGTTGCTGGGGCGTGTGCGTGGCTACGGTTTGGATGTGGTGCCGCGGTTTCGCGATCTGCATGCAACCAAAGCGCGAGTGGTGGATGAGGCCCGCGAGGATATGCGACTTGATGAGTTCAAGCCACGCGTGTTGACAAGCTTTGTTCGTAACCGGCTGCTTGATGAAGTCTATTTGCCACTGATCGGTGACAATCTTGCCAAGCAGATGGGATCGGCTGGGGAAGATAAACGAACGGATCGTATGGGGCTTTTGCTTCTGATCTCGCCTCCTGGTTATGGAAAGACCACATTGATGGAGTACGTGGCCAACCGTTTGGGCATTGTGTTCATGAAAATCAATGGTCCAGCAATTGGCCATGGGGTGACTTCACTTGATCCCGCTGAAGCCCCGAATGCTGCAGCACGTGAGGAAATTGAACGTCTGAATCTCGCTCTTGAAATGGGCGATAACGTCATGTTGTACTTGGACGACATCCAGCACACGAATCCTGAATTGCTTCAGAAGTTTATCTCCCTTTGTGATGCCACCAGAAAGATTGAAGGTGTTCGCAACGGTCGAACACGAACGTACGACCTGCGTGGGCGACGTGTTGCTGTTGTGATGGCGGGTAATCCCTATACCGAAAGCGGTGATCGCTTTCAGGTACCAGACATGCTTTCGAATCGCGCTGATGTTTACAACCTGGGCGAGATCATTGGTGATTCAGCAGAAGCATTCGAGATGAGTTATCTCGAGAATTGTTTGACCAGTAATCGGACGCTGGCGCCACTGGGTACTGCTCCTCCCGAAGATGCGAGGGCAGTCATCATGGCCGCGGAGCGAGATTCCTTGGAGGGAATTGAGCTGCAGAGTAATGTTTCGATGGATCAAGTTCGCGAGATGTTTGAGGTCATGAGGAAGTTGCTTCGCGTTCGTGATGTGGTGCTGCGGGTCAATCGCGCTTACATCCGCAGCGCTGCACAGGCTGATTCGTACCGGACGGAACCGCCCTTCAAGCTGCAAGGTAGTTATCGAAATATGAATCGCATGGCTGAGCGTGTTGCCGCCGTCATGAATGACTCTGAACTGCAGTCCCTGATTGTGAGCAATTACGAGCAGGATGCGCAGACCCTCACCACCGACAACGAAGCCAATGTGCTGAAGTTCAAGGAACTGATGGGAATCTTGAGCCCAGAGGAAAAAGAACGGTGGGACAGTATAAAGTATGCGTTTGTTGAAAGTGTTCGCATGTCCGGCATGGACAGCGAGGACCAGGCAGGGCAATTGATGCGGCAATTGGCTTCGATGCGAGATGGCCTTGAGTCGATTCGTCAGGTAATCTCTCGCGCGATCGCCGTGACTGACGACAGTGCCGAAGAACGCATGGATGCACGTATTGATACCATCCGGCAAAGTCTTGCTACGACAGGAAGTCAGCTTGCCGATAAACTGCAGGCCACGAGCGAGCGGCTGGAACAAATCAGTGAGCAAAGAGCACTGGCACCACCGGAGCAGAAAGTGCTGGTCCAGCATAAGGTGCCTCGTGTTCTCGCCGACCTGGTCAAGGGACAATTCCACCTGATGCAGGAGTGGTTGCGACCGCTGCTCGAAGAATCCCTGGACAACGGACGTGATCTTGGGGAACTGAAGTCCCAGCTTGAAGCGATGCTGGAGAACTATCAGCGAGTTGAGGATTCGTTCAATTCTGGTACCAGAAATGAACCGCAATGACCTGCTTCTGGGAGAGACGCGTTGGCTTTCCTGAGTGATCAGGTACGGTCACCTCAGCAGCTATTCCGTCTCCCGCCGGATTCGCGAAGAAATCTCGCGGTAAATGGGCTCCGGAAGTTTCCCAAGGCGGCTGGCCATCACGTTCTCTGCTAAATGCTGTGGGTCACAAGTGCCCACGATTGTGGTGTGACAGTGGGGATGGGAAAGCGTGTATCGCAGGATCAGCTCTGCTCGAGTCATCCCCTTGGGGATGAGTTCGTCCAGTTTTGCCTGATTCCATGCATCATTCAACGCCGGTCGCTGGATTTCAGCGTCGGGACCTCCATGAGCAATGCCACCGCGGATGATGATACCCGCGCCGGATTCACCTGCGCGGGTAATCAAATCACCATGTTCGGGTGACAGACATGAGTAGGGGATCTGAAACGTGTCAAAGAAGTTGAGGTCAATCAAACCGGAAAGATGCGGGATTTTGCTGGACACGCCAATGTGGTGAATCAAGCCCTGACTGCGGAAGTCCTGCAATTGGGATAGAAGACCCTCACGCTCAAGTGTCTCAGCGTCTCCACCGTGGAATTGCAACAAATCGATGTGGTCTGTTTGCAGGCGTTGAAGGCTTTCGTGCAGATTGCGTTCGATCACTTCTTTGCGCCACTGATGATCAATTTCGAGGTGATCCTTGTGTTGGGTGTAGACGCAACCGCATTTCGTGGCCAGATAGTATTCGGTCCGTCGAGACGAAAGAAAACGACCAATTCGTTCTTCACTGAGTCCGTAGTCTGGTGACGTATCAATGAAGTTGATTCCCATGTCCAGAACCGCGTTCAGAATTTTCTCAGCATCCGCATCATCAACGGTGCGTACGCCCCACGTCTTGGGCCCGCGGATGCCCATGCTGCCATAACCAAGGCAACTTACGCTCAGTTCGGTCTGTCCCAATATCGCTCTTGGTAGCATTGTTTCATCCATGTTCAATCTGCAACGCCTTGTGCGTGCCCACCATTTCGTAGGAACTGGGACTGCAGTACGGTGATCTCAAGAACCTTAGGTCACGCAGTTTAGCGTACAAGCGTGGGTCATTGAGAGACCGGTTTTTCCTCTCATCGGCTGTGTGGCGGTAGGCCATGAGTTCTTTGCGTTGCCCATGCTGGGACACCTTGTGCTGCTGCGAAGGTTTTGGCGCGGTCAAAGGCTTGCTTTTGGTTGTTTTTCACCCGCTGGCTGGGATGAAGGACTTTTGGTCGCTAAGAGCCGTTGAGGAAAGATTTAAAGAGGGGGGGTATTAGAGGGGCTGGAGTGATCCGCAATGGTGACACTGATGCGACGTGAGTGTACACCAGTGCATGCCGCAGGCAGTTGTCCTTGGAGCTCTGCCAGCATGTTTGTGTTGTCGTGGACGACGTGGCTTTGACGACGTGCCGCGTCGGTGGATCAGTGGATTGGCACGCGAGAGCGTGCATGAGGGATGAAGGCTGTCCTTCGGAGCAGGCCAGATTTCGGAGCAGGCCAGATTTCACAGCAGGCCAGATTTCACAGCAGGCCAGTTTTCACACTAGGCCAGTTTTCACACTAGGCTAGTT
>Ga0315315_10002511_pt1 | contig 16809 bp, 17 predicted proteins | sample M140m3416metaG_FD_203699 | JGI IMG/M metagenome (GOLD analysis project Ga0315315, IMG submission 203699) | Ammonia-oxidizing marine archaeal communities from Monterey Bay, California, United States - M1 40m 3416 | ecosystem: Environmental > Aquatic > Marine > Intertidal zone | place: USA... | reverse complement strand
AGAATTGTAGAAAAAAGAATGCGAGAAAGTATTAGGAAAGATAGGGCTAGAATACAAATAGGTAGAATTAGTAATTTTGGACTGCTTGAGATGACAAGGCAAAGATTACGTGAAGGGTCAATAAAATGGGAAACACAATTATCTTTGTCCTCATTTTCACAGAAAATTTTAAAAAAGATTCAACATTTAGCTTTTACAGATAAAGTAAAAATTGTTAATGCTTATATTCCTGAAAAAGCAAAAATTTTCATAGAAAAAAATTTATTAGATGAATTAAAATATTTTCAAAAAAAATATGCGTTTGAAGTAAAAATTCTATCTGATTATAATTTTGTTATACCAGAGTATAAAATTGACTTATTAAATAAGTCAAAAAAACCTATTAACTCTATAGAAAATGTTAATTTAATAATAAGTGCAAAAAAACCTAAAAAAAATATTCTTAAAGAAAAAAAAGGTAAGAATAATTCAACAATAAAAAGTAAAGAAAAAATCAAAAAAACTAAAACTAAAAAAAAAATTAGAACTCTTTGGGTTAGACGAAAAAAAAAGAGTTAAATTAAGCCTTTAGTTGGAGAGCTTGCGATTGCAAAGTAATTTCTTTTCATCCTTCCAGCTAAAAATGATTTTCTACCAGAAATGACTGCATCCTTAAATGCTTGCGCCATCAGAATTGGTTTTTTAGAATTTGCTATTGCGCTATTAATTAAAACTCCATCACAACCTAATTCCATTGCAATTGTTGCGTCAGATGCAGTTCCTATTCCGGCATCAACTATCACTGGTACTTTAGACTGTTTTATAATTAGTGAAATATTTACTTTATTCTGTAATCCTAATCCTGAACCAATTGGAGAGGCCAAAGGCATGATTGCTGAGGCACCATAATCCTCCAATTTTTTAGCTAATAAAGGATCATCCGTACAATAAACCATAACTTTAAAACCCTCTTTAACTAGTATCTTTGTAGACTTAATTGTTTCTATCATATTTGGAAAAAGAGTTTTTTTATCCCCTAAAACTTCCAATTTAACTAATTTCCATCCACCCATTTCTCTAGCAAGTCTCAATGTTCTAAGTGCCTCATCTGAATTGAAACAACCTGCTGTGTTCGGTAAGAAAATTATTTTTTTTGGATTAAGATAATCAGTTAAAATTGGTTTTCTTTTATCTAAAATATTAATTCTTCTTACTGCTACTGTCACCATGTCAGCTCCTGAAGCCTTAACTGCTTTTGCAGTTTCAGAAAAGTTTCTGTATTTACCTGTGCCAACTATTAATCTTGATTTTAATGATTTTCCAGCAACCTTAAAAACATCTTTTTTCAAATTATCCTCCACCAATAAAGTGTACTATTTCCACTTTATCGTTATTTTTTAAATATTTTTTCTTATAATTCTCTTTTGAAATAATTGTTCCATTGTATTCAATTGCAACTTTTTTATTGTCCAACTTGTACTTCTTTAAAAGATCAAATATGGAACAGTTTGATTTAACAACTACTTTTTTTCCGTTTAATTGTATTTTCGCCATATTTAAGTTATTTATTATGAAAATAATGAATAAAATTATAATTCTTAATGGCCCAAACCTCAACCTTTTAGGTGAACGAGAAAAAAATCAATATGGCAATGTTACATTAGATAATATTGAAAAAAATTGTCATGATTATGCGAAAAAAAATAATATTGAGCTTTCTTTATTCCAATCAAATATTGAAGGAGAGCTAGTTGATAAAATTCAAGCTTCTAGAAATAATCAAGATGGAATAATTATTAACGCTGGTGGATATACTCATACATCTGTAGCTATTCACGATGCCTTGAAAATATTGAAAATTCCAATTATAGAATTGCATATTAGCAATATTTATAATAGAGAAGAATTCAGACATAAATCTCTAATAAGTAAAGTTGCTAAAGGAGTTATCTGTGGTTTTGGAGCTGATGGGTATATTATGTCTCTAAATGCTATGAAAAAATTTTTATAAAAATGAAAATAGATAAAAAATTAATTAAAGAATTAGTAGATAATCTTAAAGAATTCGAATTAACAGAATTAGAATATCAAGAAGGTCAAACAAAAATAAAAGTTTCAAAAGCTTCTAAAGGAATTGAACAGATTAAAACAAGCACAGTGACTCCTCAAAATAAAGCTGTCCTAAAATCTTCTGACGATAGCGATGGGATAAGAGTAAAATCTCCAATTATTGGAACAGCATATTTAGCAGCAGAACCAGGTGCAAAAAAATTTGTTGAAGTTGGAGACAAAATAAAAAAAGGCCAAACAGTTATGATTGTTGAAGCTATGAAAACAATGAATCATGTTCCATCAACTTCTGATGGTGAGGTAAAAAAAATTTTGGTAGAAGACGGTCAGCCCGTTGAGTTTGGACAAACTCTAATTATCCTCAAATAAATAAAGAATGTTTAAAAAAGTTTTAATAGCTAATAGGGGGGAAATAGCTGTTAGAGTTATCCGAGCCTGTAAAGAATGGGGAATAAAAACTGTTGCAGTTCACTCTGATGTTGATGCGGAGTCGATGCATGTAAGATTGGCTGATGAAAGTGTTTGCATAGGATCACATCAACCTCAAAATAGTTATTTAAATATTTCATCTATAATGTCTGCGGTAGACTTAACTGGCGCAGAAGCAATTCACCCTGGTTATGGTTTTTTGTCTGAAAATGCAAAATTTTCTGAAATTGTAAATAAACACGGTATAAAATTTATTGGTCCAAGTGCAGAGATAATTTCTAAAATGGGAGATAAAATTGAAGCAAAAAGAATTGCAAAAAAATTTGGTTTACCTGTTATTGAAGGATCTGAGGGAGGAGTTAAATCTTTTGAAGAAGCCAAATCAATTTGTAAAGAAATTGGTTATCCAGTTTTAATAAAAGCAGCTGGAGGAGGTGGAGGTAAAGGAATGAAAATTGTAGAGGAGGAATCCAAATTACAAAATTTATTTCTTACAGCTAAATCTGAAGCAAAAAAATTTTTTAATAATGATGAGTTGTATATAGAGAAATATTTTAAAAATCCAAGACATATAGAAGTGCAAGTGATGTCTGGTAAAAATAAAACTGTCCATTTAGCTGAAAGAGATTGTTCGGTTCAAAGAAGACATCAAAAATTAATTGAAGAAACGCCTAGTCCAGTCCTAACCGATAAAGTAAGAAAAGATCTTTTTGAGAAAACTGTAAGAATGGTTGAGCAAATAAATTATGAAGGTGCTGGCACTGTTGAATTTATTTATGAGAATGGAAAATTTTATTTTTTAGAGATGAATACAAGGGTTCAAGTAGAACATCCAGTCACTGAAGTGCAAACTGGTATCGATATAGTAAAAGAACAATTGTGGATAGCCTTCACTGGAAATACAGCTTTAAAGCAAGATGACATCAACCCAAGAGGTCACACAATTGAATGCAGGATTAATGCTGAAAATCCTGCTCTAGATTTTCAACCAAGCCCAGGTATAATTAGTGTTTGTCATCAACCATCGGGATTCAGGACAAGAGTTGATGGTTCAATATTTCAAGGATGTAAAATAACGCCTTACTACGACAGCTTAATTGCTAAAGTAATTTGTAAAGGCAGAAACAGAACAGAGGCAATTCAAAGAACATTGAGGTCTCTTGATGAATTTGTTTTAGAAGGAATAACTACAACAATTGATTTACACAAAAAAATTTTAAATCATAAAAAATTTGTTAATTCAGATTTTGATACTAATTGGCTAGCAAAAGAAAAATTTTATTAAGCATTATTACAGTGTAATAATTGTAAATCATAAATTGCGTGATCAAATGGTGTTAAACTTGGGTCAGATGCAAAAGTCCAGCCATTAAATATAAAGACTTTATCATTATCATTTTTAGTCAGATCTTTAACTTGCATATACGCTACGCTATCAACTTTATTATTAACTTTTACTTTTCCACATTTTAAAATCTTTATTTCTAATGGACCAAATTTTTTGCCTTCGTTTAAATTTATAATAAGTTCAGAAGATTTAGCAGTAATTTTATCAAGTCCAATTAGTATAGCCTGTGATGGTTTTAAAAAAGTATCTCCTTTTTTTTCCTTTAAATCTTGTTTTGTGACACTATTATCAGTTTCTTCGGGTAATTCTTCAAAACTTGGTTTAATTTCGTCGATATTTATTAGTGGAGTTGAGGTTATTACTTCTGCAAAAGAAGTATTAATAAATATTAAGTATAAGAAAAAAGTTAAGTAAATCTTATTTCCAGGTTTCATACTTTTTCTTAACATCATTTTTTCTTATTTTTACTGGTTTATAACTATTACTTGTACCGGTCTGATTTTCTAAATGTTTTTTTTGCCATGAAAACTTTACATCTTTGCTGTCAGGAACCTTATCTACTGTGTGATGCATCCAAAGATACCAATCTGATGTGATTTTTGTTGCTTCAATATTATTTGAATAAATTACCCATCTCTCATTGGTTTTGCTACTATAATATTTATTCCCATGCTCATCAGATCCAACAAATTTCCCAAAAAAAAGAGTTTTTAAAAAAGTCCCAAATGTTTGTCTACTCCACCAAGTAAAAATTATTTTTAAGCTCATAATCGAATTTTAAATCCACACAATTCTTAATTGCATTATTAACTAATAGACACTTTATACAATTAATATATATCTAAATAAAGAGATTCCATTAAATTTATGAAAAAATATATAGTTGAAACATATTATACTTGTACATTTAAAACGGTGCATACCTTGGATACTTTAGATGACACTGAACTATCAAAGATAGATAAAAGAACTGATGGTGACGTAGAGGTCATAGATGTGAAACTAAACAATCGAAAAACTAAAAAAATAGGTGGTAAAAAAGATGAAAAAACCAATAACGAAAAATTAGATAAGTCTTTGCCTAAAAATATTACTGATCAAATTCAAAATGCTAAATTTGATAATGAAGATAATTCTGTAAATCTAAAAACTAAAAACAATGCTAGATTCAAAATGCCAGATAGAAGAAAAGGATATATTCAAAAGGCACAAATTGGTGATCATAAAGTTTATCTTCATACCGGAGAGTATGACGATGGTAAAATTGGAGAGATCTTTATTGATACAAATAAAGAAGGTGAACTTGTAAAAGCAATGATGAATAATTTTGCAATAGCCATTTCATTAGGATTGCAATATGGAGTTCCTCTTGAGGAATATGTAGATGCATTTATTGATACAAAATTTGAGCCTTCTGGTAATGTAATTGGTAACGACAGAATACTGAGCGCATCTTCAATTTTAGACTATGTATTTAGAGAGCTTGCAATCTCTTATTTAGGTAAAGAAGAATTGGCTCACACTCCATCTATCGCAAGCACAAAAAGCATTGATACAAATAATGGGGACGATAAATTTTTGAAAATAGTAAAAAATATTACCTCTAAAGGTTTCGTAAGGAGCAATTACGAGGAAAAACTAGTAGATCTCTCAGACGTTAGAATAAATCTTAAAACTAAAAACTAATTTTTCTTGATAATCTTTTTAATACTTAATTCCTTTAATTGACTATCATCTACATTTGAAGGCGCCTGCATCATTAAATCTTGAGCGTTTTGATTCATTGGAAACAGAGTAACTTCTCTAATATTTTCTTTTTCTGCAAGCAGCATAACTATTCTGTCAATTCCAGGAGCGATACCACCATGAGGTGGGGCCCCATAGCTGAATGCGTTTATCATCCCACTGAATTTTTCATTTACTTCATTTTTGCTGTATCCTGCTACAGAAAATAACTTATACATTAAATCAGGAATATGGTTTCTTATTGCGCCCGAAGATAACTCAACACCATTACAGACGATATCATATTGATAAGCTTTAATATCTAGTGGTTTATCAAAATCTAATTCTTTTATATTTCCTTGTGGCATTGAAAAAGGGTTGTGGCTAAAAATGATTTTTTTTGAATTTTCATCAAATTCATACATGGGATAGTCAACTATCCAACAAAACGCGAATTGATCTTTATTTATAATGTTTAGATCAAAGGCAATTTTATTTCTTGCTAAAGAAAGTATTTTTTCAATTTCCTTCTCGTTTCCGCAAGCAAGGAAAATACTATCGCCTATTTCTGCTTTACAGTTCTTCATTATTTCTTTTAGAGAGTCCTCACTAAAGAATTTTCCTACAGGTCCTTTTCCTTTAATTTCATTTTCTTTCTCTAAGGTAAAATAGGCTAAACCTGATGCACCCTGCTCTTTTGCCCATTTATCTATACTGTCAAAAAAACTTCTCGGTTTGTCTTTTGTATTTTTGGTTACTATAGCTCTTACAATCGAACCTTTTTTTACTAGATTTTTAAATATGTCAAATTTTACGTCATCTCTTTCAAATAAATAAGTAAGATCTTGAATAATTAAAGGATTTCTTAAATCTGGTTTATCAGTCCCATATTTTCTCATTGCTTCTTGATAAGGTATCTTAGGAAATTTTTCATAAAGCATTTTTTTTGACGAAAAGCTCTTAAATAAATTAATCATAAGTGTTTCAACTATATTAAAAACATCCTCTTGTTCTACAAAAGACATTTCTATATCTAATTGGTAAAACTCACCCGGACTTCTGTCAGCTCGAGCATCTTCATCTCTAAAACATGGTGCAATCTGAAAATATTTATCAAATCCTGAAACCATTATTAATTGTTTAAACTGTTGTGGAGCTTGAGGTAATGCATAAAATTTTCCTGGATTTAATCTGCTTGGAACTAAAAAATCTCTAGCTCCTTCAGGACTTGATGAAGTTAAAATTGGAGTTTGATATTCTAGAAAACCTAATTTTAACATTTCAGTTCTTATAAATGAAATTACTTTTGATCGAAGAATAATATTTTTATGCATTTCTTCTCGTCTTAAATCTAGAAATCTATATTTTAGTCTTATATCCTCTGGGTAGTCTTGTTCACCAAAAACTGGCATTGGTAATTCTTTTGCATCAGATAAAACTTCAATTGACTCAATTGAAATTTCAATCTTGCCAGTTTTTAAATCCAGATTTTCAGTACCACTTGATCTTTTTACTACTGTCCCGCTTATTTTAAGAACAGACTCTGGTTTTGATTTTTCTAGTATTGGAAAAAAATTATTATTATTTTCTATGACGCATTGCGTCATTCCATAATGGTCTCGTAAATCTATAAATAATAAGTTTCCGTGGTCTCTTTTTCTGTGTAACCATCCAGAAAGATGAACCTTTTTATTAATCTCTTTCTCATCTAATTCTGAGCAATTATGTGTTCTATATTTATTCATTGATCTAATACTTTTTTTATTAGATTAATATTAATAGACTTTCCAGTAGATAAAGACAATTCATCGACATCTTTGAGAAATTTAAACATTTTTTCATATGATCTCTCTACATTATTGATGATGTAATCAGATATTTTAGGATTGATGTTTATTTGTTTGTCGGACAAAGTCTTTGAAATAATGACTTTTAATAAATCATCTGTAGGAAGTTCAATTCCAATAAACAAAAAACTATTTATTCTTGATTTTAAATCTTTTAATTTAAACTTTGTATTTTTGATAGAAAGTGAGGAATTAATTAATATATAATTCTCCAATTGTTTAGATTGATTTAGTATAGAATAAAGTAATTTTTCATCAATATCATTATTAAAACTTTCGATAATCAAACAGTCCAGTTTGTTCAAATCATTTATAATGTTATCATTAATTTTTTTTGCATCAATTACCCTTATCTTGTTAATTTTTTTTTCTAATATTTTAGCTAGGTGTGTTTTTCCTGATCCAGTAGCTCCAAATATATTTAACCATTTTCCAGGCCACGTTGGCCAACTTTCGATTAATTTGTAAGCAGAAAAATTATTACTAGAAACAAAAAAATCTTGCTCATAATATTTTTTAGAGAATGGAAATTTAAATACAAGTTGATCCATGTTATAATGTTTTAATAACCCATTGATCGTTAATTAATTGTAAGTTGATATTTTTCTTTTTTAATTGATTAATAATTTTGTCTAATTTTCCAAGATATTTTATTCTCAAACTCATATACTCTTTATTAAAATCTTGGACATAAACATTTTCAATCAAATCAATATTTTTAATTCTTGAATTTAAATCTACTAAATTACTATTTTTATTAAGTACAAATTTTGCATTTAAAAAAGAAGGAGTTCTTATGTCAATCAGATTTTTTGATTTAACTAAATCTATTAATTCTTTTTTAGTCTCAATAACAATATTTTCATAAACTTTACGGTTTTTTTGAATTTGTTTTTTAAAGTTAATACTTTTTGAAATTGTTTTTCCTTGAATTTTTGTTTTTAAATATGCTTTTACTTTATTTTCTGGATCATCTTCTATTAAAATAAGTGCTAAATTTTTGTTAGTGTACTCTTGAAAAAGATCTACTAAATTTAAATCTATCAAATTATTTTTATTATTATTAATATTTTTAATAATTTCAATATTTTCTAACGGTAGTATGAACTCAATTAAATCATCTTGATATATCTCATTCCAATTTTTATAAAAAAAATTATTATTGAAGATAAAAATCTCATTATCTTTAATTAATACAGGTAAAGTATACAATTCTTTATCCGAAATTTCAGAGTAAGAAATTCCTCTTTTGAAAAAGAGTGCATGCGTTTTATCTTTATCAAAAGTTACGCTAAAAATTACTAGTTCCTTTTTTTTATTTTCATTTTTATTTTCACCACCTGAGATCTGATAATAGGCAACTAGCTCTTTGATAGCTTGAAAATTTAGATCTGATAACTTTCTTATATCCTCCTTTAATAATATTTTAGTTATTAGCTGGCTGAAACCCTTTTTTATTGCCATGTCAGCAAGGGTATTATTAGTAACTTTATCTTTTTTTACTAGCTCAATATTATTAACATTGAATAAGTTGTTTTCTGAGAAAAGAGTTCCAGTTTTAAAAAAAACAATTACAATAAAAGTTATAAGTTTATACAATTTCATAAAAAATAATTATCAATTTATAAATGAAAAAAATTGAAAATAGTTATAAAAAAAGTGGTGTTAACATTTCGTTAGCTAATAAATTAGTTAAACATATATCTAATATATCAAAAAAAGATGTCAAAAAAACGAAAGTCTCAAAAAATAAAGATGTTATTGGAGGCTTCGGATCTTTATTCGATATAAGCAATATAAATATAAAAGATCCAGTAATAGTTTCATGCACTGATGGAGTTGGAACTAAAATTGATTTAGCTAATAAACTTAAAAAGTTCGATACTATTGGGATTGATTTAGTAGCTATGTGCGTAAATGATTTAATAGTTCAAGGAGCAAAACCATTATTTTTTTTGGATTACATCGCTGTAGGTAAATTAGATTTGAAAAAAACTAAAAAAATTTTAAAAGGTATTTTTAAAGGATGCAAAATGTCCGATTGTAAATTAATTGGTGGTGAAACAGCTGAAATGCCAGGCATCTATTCTGATGATAAATTTGATTTAGCTGGCTTTAGTGTTGGAATAGTATCTAAAAAAAAAATTTTGGATAAAAAAAATGTAAGAAACGGTAATGTAATTTTAGCTATTCCTTCTAGCGGTATACACTCTAACGGATACTCCTTAGTTAGATCTGTATTAAAAAGAAACAAAATACCAGGTAAATTAAAAAAAGAAATTTTAAAACCTACTAAAATTTACTCTAAGGAAATTATGAGATTAACTAAAAAGAATTTAATTAATGCTTCTGCCCACATAACTGGGGGAGGCTTGATTGAGAATTTATTAAGATCAATTCCAAGTAATTTAACTTTAAATATTGATCTTTCTAAAATAAAAATATTAAAAATTTTTAAATGGCTTAAAAGTAAAAATATTTCAGACTCAGAAATGATACGTACATTTAATTGTGGTATTGGTTTTTGTTTAATAGTGCAAAAAAAAAATATAAAAAAAATAAAAAAAATTTTTTCTAAAAAATTTATGCCTTATGAAATTGGTTATATTTCAAAAAATAAAAAGAAAATAAATATTTTAGAGTCATTAAAATGGTAAAAAGAAAAACCTGTGTTTTTATATCAGGACACGGTTCTAATCTAAAAAATCTTATTAATCATTCCAGAGATAACAATTTCCCAATCAAAATAAGTTTAGTAATATCTAATAATAAAAAAGCTTACGGTATTAATTATGCTAAAAAATATAAAATTCCTTATATTTTTATTGATACCAAAGAAAATAATTATGATAATAAAATTTTATTGAATCTAAAGAGATTTAATATCTCTTTTATTTGTCTTGCTGGATACATGAAAATTATTTCAAGCAACCTAATTAAAAACTATCAAAAAAAAATCATCAATATTCATCCTTCTCTGCTACCAAAGTTTAAGGGATTAAACACTTTTTCAAGGATGTTAAAAAATAAAGAGAGAAAAGCTGGATGCACTGTACATTATGTTAACGAAAAATTAGATAGTGGAAGTAAAATTATTCAAAAATCATTCTTTGTAAATACTAAGGACGACGAACTTATTCTAAGAAAAAAAACACAAAATCTTGAACACAAAGCTTTCCCTGAAGCAATTATCAAAATTTTTAGAAACTTCTAATTATTGAAAAAAAATTCAATTTCTTTTTTAGCGTTTTCCACTGAGTCAGACCCATGTACTGAGTTTTTATCAATTGAAAGACCGTATAATTTTCTGATAGTATTTTCCTCTGCGTCTTTAGGGTTTGTAGCTCCCATTAACTTTCTATTAGATAGCACTGCATTTTCCCCTTCTAAAATCATAACTACAATTGGGCCAGACGATAAATAAGCACACAAGTCATTATAAAAGGGTTTTGATTGATGTACTTTATAAAACTCTGATGCCTCATCTTTTGTAATATGAATTTTCTTACTTTCTTTTATCTTTAAATTATTTTTTGTAAAAATATTCTTAATTTCATCAATTAAATTTCGTTCTACGGCATCAGGTTTTATTATTGATAATGTTTGTTCAGTTTTACTCATAATTTTCTTCAACTAGCTGGTTCAATAATCTTACACCAAATCCTGTTGCTCCTGCTGAATTTAAAGCCCCCCCATATTTTGAAAACGCCATTCCAGCAATATCTAGATGTGCCCAAGGTGTTTTGTTTAAAATAAATCTTTGTAAAAATTGTGCCGCTGTAGTTGACCCTGCTCCTCCAACATAATTTATATTTTGCATATCTGCATTTTTAGAATTCATCAACTTATCATAATTTTTATGAAGGGGCATTCTCCATAATTTCTCTTCAACTTTTTCTCCTGCATCTACTATTTGTTTAGAAAGTTTATCGTCATTAGAAAAAAGACCAGCATATTCTGATCCTAAACAAACTATTATTGCTCCTGTAAGAGTGGCTAAATCAATTATAATTTTTGGTTTATATTTTTTTTCAGTAAAACTTAATGCATCAGCTAAAACTAATCTTCCCTCAGCATCAGTGTTTAAGACCTCAATAGTTTTTCCACAATAAGATTTTACTATATCTCCAGGTCTCTGAGCGACTCCACTTACCATGTTTTCTACAAGTCCAACTACGCCTATAGCATTAACTTTTGCTCTTCTTAATGCCAAACTTTTCATTAAACCAACTACTGCGGCTGAACCTGCCATATCATAAGTCATGTCTTCCATAAACCTTGCTGGTTTTAATGAATATCCACCAGTATCAAATGTAACTCCCTTTCCTACAAATGCTAAAGGTTTAGAATTATTTTTAGCACCGTTCCATTCCATTGTCACAAGATAAGAACCTCTTATGCTTCCCATGCCCACTCCAAGTAATGCATTCATGCCAAGTTTTTTTAATTTTTTTTTATCGTATATGTTTACTTTTAGTCCATCTTTTTTTAAAGAATTCAATCTTTTAGCATATTCATCTGGATGGAGAATATTTCCTGGTTCAGAAACTAAATCTCTTGCATAAAAAGTTCCTTCCTCTAAAGCTTTAAATTTCAATTGGTCTTTGGCTGTGGGTTTGTTTTTAATTCCCATTACATTTATTTTAATTAATCTTGTTTCTTTTTTTGTCTTATATTTTTTAAACTCATAAGATTTTAATTTTAAACCATGCAGAAAATAGCTTACAAAGTTTTTATGCTTACTTTCTATACTATCAGAATTTAAAAAATACTCGGTATTTTTACCGTAGTTAATTCGTCCGTACAAATCTGCACCTAAACTTTCTACATCTGAAGTTTTCAAATTGTTCTTAATTGAAATTAAGATAATCTTTTTTTTAGAATTTACTTCAAAAACAAAAATCTTTTTTTTTAAATCATTATTTTTAAGTAAGCCATTAATGTATGAAAGCTCGGAGTCAGATAAATATTTTTTAAAACCTTTTGTATCAAATTTGTCATTAGAAAATAAAACTAAGTTTGATGAAGGGTTATTCGTTACTTTGTTTGAGAAGATTATATTAATAGACATAAATTTTTAATGTTTCAAATTGGGTTGAATGCTATATATGATCAAAAATATCATATTTCAACGGTAAATTTATCACAATTAAACCTTTGATTGAATTTAGTTTAAAGATGAATTAATTATACATTAAATTCATATGCTTCAAAACAAAATTTATCAAAATTTTATACTAGAAATTTTTAGAAATTTTCTAACAATTGTATTCGGTTTATCAATAATTGCGTTAACTGTGAGAGCTGTAAACTTTTTAGATTTAATTGTAGATAGCGGTTATCCAGTTTTAACATATTTTCAATATTCCTTTTTAAATTTATTCGGATTAGCACCAAAATTTATCCCCTTATCATTTCTCTTATCTTTACTAATATTTATTTTAAAACACATGCATGATAGAGAATTCATAATTTTATGGCTGTCTGGAGTTAAAAAAATTCAAATTGTTAATCTACTTATTTTATCATCATCAATAATTGTAATTTTTTATTTAATCTTTTCAGTTTTTCTTACGCCGTATGCGCTGAACAAATCTAGACAATTGTTAAGCAATGATAATTTAAATTCATTTTTACCTACAATTAGATCTAATCAATTTAGTGATTCTTTTAAGGGCTTTACTTATATTGTTGAAAAAAAATTTAATAATGAAGTTGAAAATATATTTTTACATGATCAAGGTAATAATCTTAAAAATCTAAGTTCAGATAATACAAGTGTGAGTGATGTAGCTATAATTGCAAAAAAAGGTATTGTAAAAGAGAGAAGCATGACACTTGTTGATGGGCAAATTATTTCATCAAAAAAAGATAGGAAAGAAAATGAAGTAATAAAATTTCAACAACTGAACATTAATTTAGAAAATTTTGTTACTTCAACTATTAAACAACCTAAACTTCAAGAAACATCAACTGTCAAACTGATAAGCTGTTTTTTGAACTTTGATAAAGTATTGATAAACTGTACTGGTAATTCTAAAAAAGAAATTTTGCCAATTCTTATAAGAAGAATAATTTTGCCGTTTTATATTCCTGTTATTACTTTAATATGTTCGATGTTATTGTTAAAAAATAGAAATTTATTTTCAAATAGAATTTCAATATTTTTTTATTGTTTTATAATTTTATTGTTAACTGAGTTAGTTATAAGGTACACCGGGTTAAATTATTTATTAAGAGCAGGTTATATAATTTTTCCATTCTTGCTCACGACTCTTTTGTACTTGCTTCTTATTTTTAAATTTAATCGAGAAACTTTATCAAGATGAATAACACATTAGTAAATTATTTATTAAAAAGTTTTTTAAAAACCCTTTTGATTGTAACTTTAATAGTTTTTTGTTTTGGATTAATTTTAAATCTTTTTGAAGAAATTGAATTTTTTAAAAATATTGAAACTGGAATTTTTAAGCCACTTATTATGACAACTTTATTTGTTCCAAGTTTGGTTTTAAAACTTTTGCCTTTTATTATTTTTGTTTCGAGCATGTGGTTTATGGTAAAAATTAGAAATAATAATGACCTATTAACATTGAAGATTTACGGTTTTTCAAACATAAAAATTTTTTTAATCTTAGCCATCACATCATTTTTATTTGGATGGATTGTTCTAACGATAGTAAGTCCGATCACTTCCTCGATGGTAAAATATTATGAAAAAGCTAAATCTCAACATGCAAGAGATATAGATCACCTTGTAACATTTAATAATAATGGTTTATGGATAAAAGAAATAATAAAAAATGGTAATAGAATTATCTCTGCAGAAAATATTGAAGGAACTATTATTAAAGATACTGTTATTTATGAATTTGATAAAAATTTTAAATTGAAGAGAAAAATAATTTCAAAAAAAATAGACATTCAAACAAATAATTGGTTATTAAAAGATGTTGTAATTTTTAAATCAAATGGAGATGTTTTTGATAGAGAGATTCTACAGAAATTTGAAATAAATTCTATTTACGATTATGAAAAAATTACAAGTTTATTTAGAAATTCTGATACTATTTCTTTTATAGACCTTTTGATAAACAGCAAAATCTTAATAAATAAGGGTTATAGTGAAAGATTTTTGTCTCAAACTTACCACTCGATGTTGTCTTTGCCTTTCTTTTTATTTTTAATGACCTCAATCGCTGCAATTTTAACAATGCATACTTTAAAAAAGGCTGATAATTACAAATTTATAATTTTAGGACTAATTGTTTGTGTATTAATTTATTATTTTAAAGATCTTTCTTTAGCTTTAGGTAAGACTGATAGAATACCGTTAATTTTATCTATTTGGTCCCCGGTTATAGCTTTAGGTTTCTATACTTTTATAGGAGTGCTTCAAATTAATGAAAATTAAAATAAAGATAGTTTTTTTTTCAATATTTTTTTCTTTAAGTGCATTTGCTGAAAATTTGAACATTCAAGCAAAAAATATTTCTTTAGATATCGACGGTAAAACCTCGGTGTTCACAGATGAAGTTGTTATTGTTACTAAGGAAACATCGATTAAAAGTGACTATGTAAAATATAATAAGGAAACAGGATTTTTAATAATCAAAGATAATATAAAAGCTGTAGACAAGAAAAATAATACTATTACAGCTGAATATGCTGAATATTATGAAAATGAAAAAGTTTTTAAAAGTAAAGGTTACACAAAAGTAATTACATCAGATAAGTATATTATTGAAGGAAGTGACATAGTTATTGATAATAAAAAAAAAATTATAAATTCAAAAAAGAATTCGAAAATCTTAGACCAAGATAAAAATCAAATTTATCTTGAAAATTTCGAGTATTTAATTGAAGAAAATATTTTTAAGTCAATTGGAAATATAAAGATTACTGATATTAATGACAATAGTTTTGAATTTTCTCAAATTTATATAAATACCAAAAAAAAAGAAGTTCTTGGTACAGACATAAAAGCCTTTATGAATGATGATACTTTTAAAATTCACCCAAAAAATAAACCTAGAATTTTCGCTAATAGTTTAAAATTAGACAACGAAAAAAATATATTTAATAAAGGAATATTTACTTTATGTGATTTTAGAAAAAATGATAAATGTCCACCATGGTCAATTCAATCAACTAAAATATTACATGACAACAAAAAGAAAACTATTTATTATGATAATGCGCTAATCAAAGTTTACGATATCCCAATATTTTATTTTCCTAGATTTTCTCACCCTGATCCCTCTGTAGATCGAAGATCTGGGTTTCTGCCAGCTTCTATAATGAGTACTAAAAATTTAGGTGAAGGGGTGTCAATTCCATATTTTTTTGATTTAGCTAAAAATAAAAATTTTACATTAACTAATCGAGTTTATTCTTCTGAAAATCCTTTGATTTATGGTGAGTATCATCAGGCATTGAAGGACTCTTTTTTAATGGCGGATTTTGGTTATACAGAAGGATACAAAAATACAAGTTCTTCAAAAAAAGCTGGAAGCAAATCTCACTTCTTTGCAAAATATGTAAAAAATTTTACAACTAAAAATAATGCAGAAAACAGTTTCAATTTATCAATTCAAGACGTATCCAATGATAAATATTTAAAGTTATATAAAATTAAATCAAATCTAGTTGATTATAATGTTGATACATTAGAAAGTTCAATTAATTTTATTCATCAAAGTGAAGATATATTCTTAGGTTTAGATGCAGTTGTATATGAAACAATTAAAGAGAATTTCGAAGACAAATATGAATATATTTTACCTGAAGTGACTTTAGATAAAAATTTATTTAATCATGAGAGATTTGGAAGTTTAGAGTTTCAGTCAAATTTAAAAGTACGTAATTATGACACAAATAAACTTGAAAATTTTCTGGTTAATGATTTTAATTGGGAGTCAAACAATTTCACTTTAAATTCGGGTATCAACACAAAAATTCTCGGAAATTTGAGGAATATTAACTATGAAGCAAAAAATACGGATGAATATAAAAAAGAACCAACCAACGAGCTATTTGGGACTTTGGGCTTGCTGTCCGAATTAAATTTGCAGAAACAAATTGGAACATCAAGCCATTTTTTAACACCAAAAATTTTATTAAAATATTCTCCCGGAAGCATGAGAAAAGAGAATAATGGGGGAAGACTAGACCCAATAAATGCATTTAGCCTAAACAGAGTTAATAATATTAATAATTATGAAACAGGAGGTAGCGCTGCTATTGGTTTTGATTACAAAATTAAAAAAACCAATAAAAATTTGGATTTTTCAGTTGCACAAGTAATAAATGAAAAAGAAAATAAAAAAATGGCTGATATAACAAGTTTAAACGAAAAAGTTTCAGATCTAGTTGGGTCAGCGAAATACAATTTAAACAAAAATACGAGCT
>Ga0315315_10002510_pt1 | contig 16813 bp, 12 predicted proteins | sample M140m3416metaG_FD_203699 | JGI IMG/M metagenome (GOLD analysis project Ga0315315, IMG submission 203699) | Ammonia-oxidizing marine archaeal communities from Monterey Bay, California, United States - M1 40m 3416 | ecosystem: Environmental > Aquatic > Marine > Intertidal zone | place: USA... | reverse complement strand
TTAATGATAGTGTTTTTATGAATGATGTGCAGCTTATTTCTCCGAATGTATTGAGCTTTCCTGGAGGCTTTGGTAATTTTTATCATTTGGATGGTGTTGGTTATGGACTTAAAATAGATGAAATAAAAAAATATCATAAGGCATCAAAAATTAAAACCGTTTCAACGTTAAATAAGATTATTACTAATAAGAAGCATTCACAAAATTATATTTATGATTTTATTGAACTTGCAAAGGAAACAGAATCTAGTATTATTTATGATGCGAACATTACCTCTTCAAATCCAGAAGAGGTGTTGCGTATTATTAGAATATTATTAGATAGTGGTATTAATTTATTGGGAGTTGAGCTAGGGGGAGAACTTTCTAATAGAAGTTATTCTCATTTTATGAATATTGAGAAGTACATCACTCTTTCAAAGCTATATACTTCAACAATTAGAGAAGCTTACAAAGATCTCCCAATTGCTGTTGTCGCTGCTCCTAACAATAGAGGAGTGGCAAGGCTTGATGACTGGAACTCTAAATTAGCAGAGCAGGATTTTTATGATGCCATCATCATCCATCCATATGCAAAAGTGGTAAAAGGTAAAGATGTTGCTGGAAGAATGCTAACAGTAATACCTGAGGGCACTGGACTTAAAGAAAGGTATAATATTTATAAAAAGAGAGCTGTAGAATATATCATTTCAAATTTCAAATTAGAAATTGATAAATATAATAAAACCTTTAGCAGTAGAAAAATTTGGATAACTGAGTGGAATTTACAAATGTCTTCAGTTACTGGCAATACTTTATTGCAAGCTTTATTTGTTGTTCATCAGTTAATTGAATTAGCATCATTGGATAATTCAAATGTTGATATTGCAACTTTTCATAATTTAGCAGGAAGGACGGTATCTGGTTCAATGATAATGTCAACAGGTTTAAAGTCTAAAAAAAACGCAACCTTTGATGCAATGAGAATTGTAAAGGAATTGTTTAAAAAAGATTATTCTTTTAAAAATAAATCTGAAATTAAAAAGGATTGTTTTGAATATTTTTTTGTTTCAAAAAAAGAAAAAAAGAAGATTTATTACTGGATAAATTGGAGTGATAATTCAGTCAATATAGATATGAATTTAACAGGTCGTATTTCTGAATATTATGGAAATAATTTATTTGATAAAAAATCAGAAAAAACAAAATTCAAATATAATACAAAAGAGTGCATTGATTGTGAAATAAGATTAGAGCCATACAGTATAACATTATTTGAGCAGTTTGGTAATTAAGCTAAATTAACTATGAGGAAACCAAATTTATTTTTAGTTGGAGCCCCAAAAGCAGGGTCTACTTTACTTTGGACTATTTTAAAGGAACATAAGGACATTTTTTTTTCTAAGAATCCTGAGAAAGAGATTAATTATTTTTCTTACGATGAATTAGTTAGTAATTCATATTACAAAGATTATAAGGTTAGTACTGAGAAGAGTTATTTAAAAATATTTAAGAGTGCTCAATCAGTAAAATATTTAGCAGATGGGAGTGTATCTTATTTTTCTTATCCATCAATTCCAAAAAAAATTTATGAATTTAATTCTGATGCAAAAATTATTATAATAGTTAGAGATCCTTTTCATAGAGCATTTTCTCATTATAATATGGATAAAAGAATGGGATATGCAACAGAGGGTTTTTCTGATTATTTAAAAAACAAGGATAATAAACATAAGAAATTTATCCATCAATATATTGAGAATAGTTTGTATTATAAGCATGTGAATAATTATTTAAAATATTTTCATAGAGATCAGATTTGTATATTACAATTAGAAAAAATTAATACTGATCTTCAGAGGCTTTATAGATTTCTTGATATTAAAACGTTAAAGTTAGGTAGTAATTATAAAAGAATAAATGCGCATAAAGAACCTAGAAATATTATTTCAAGGACATTGCAACATAATAGATATCTAGCAACAACATTGAAAAAGTTTATTCCAAAAAAAGTTGTTAGTTATCTAGATTTCTTCCTTTATAAAAAGGCTAAGAAAATTTTGCTTACATCATATGAGCGCAACTTGTTAGAGGAGTATATAGATGAGGATTATTCTAATTTTAAAAAAAATATATTATGAGTAGAGATACTGAATCAGAAAAGAAATACGGATTTAGGAGATTATTTAACAAGATATTGCAGGCAATAGCCAAAAGTAGCTTATTGTCTGGTTATATGCGAGCTAGAATCCAAAATCTAAGAGGAGTGAATTTTGATGACCCTAGTACTGTTTTTTTGGGAGAAGATGTTATATTGGACGCTATATCTCCTGAGAATATTACCATAAGAAATGGAGTTGAAGTAGCCGCTGGAACTAAAATTGTCACTCATTTCCCTGATACTAAAACTCTGTCGGAGCATAAGGATTATCACTATAGATTTTATCAAGGTAAGGTAGTAATTGAAGAAGATGTTTTTATTGGATTTAATTGTGTGATTGCTAAACCTGTAACTATTGGTAGAGGTTCTGTTATTGGAGCAAATACAGTAATCACAAAAGATGTTCCTCCAGGATCAATTATTGTCCTTCCAGAGTCAATAAATCTTAAAACAAAATAACGTGGATAAAATAGGTGTAGTTACTGTCACATATAATTCTGCTAATGTTGTAGGGGATTTTATAGATTGTTTTTTAAAGCAAACATATCAGAATTTGGTTCTTTATGTTGTTGATAATTGTTCTGAGGACATAACATTGTCAATTCTGAAAAAACAGGACATTTCTAACATTGTTATTATTGATAACAAGACTAATTTTGGTGTTGCAAAGGCAAATAATCAAGCTATTAATAGAGCATTTAGAGATGATTGCAATCAGGTATTATTAATCAATAATGACGTCACATTTGAAAAAGGATTAGTCCATAAATTGATTAAATCTCAAAAAGAGAATAATTGTAGTTTGGTTGTTCCCAAGATAATGTATTTTAAAGACCCTGACACTATATGGTATGCAGGAAGTTGGTTTATAAAGAATAAAGGATATTTACCTTTGCATAGAGGACAGAAGCAGGTAGATAATGGACAATTTAATCAATCAATTGAGGTGGAGTATGCTCCAACATGTTGTTTGTTAGCTAAGAGGAAAGTTTTTGATGATATCGGCTTAATGAATGAGAAATATTTTGTTTATTTTGACGATACTGACTTTTCATATAGAATCTGGAAAGATGGCAGGCATAAAATGTTTTATTGTCCGGACATTAAATTTTATCATAAGGTAGGTAGTTTAACAAAATCTATAGATTTTGATGGAAAGAAAAATTATAGAGGAAATTTTTTTATTGAACAGAATGTGGCAAATCACATCTACTTTTTAAGGCAGATTGGTAGTGTGTTTGCTTATTTGTTTATTATTTGGTTATTTTTTAAGAATAATTTCCGATTTATAGTTGATGCCCAGATACGAAAAGATTTTTCTACTTGGTGGCTCATTAATAAATCTTATATTAAGGGCATAAGAATGTAAGTAATGAAAAAAGTAGCAATTATTGATCCACTAGGAGCTCATGGAAGTTCGCATCATTTGTATCTTTTCGGCCAGTCAATAGGCTTGATAAATGCTGGGGTGGATGTAAGTCTTTATACAAATATTAAGACAGATGATCCTAAGATAGCAGGGCTCAATTTCTTTTCCTTTTATAAGGATATTTTTAAAAGCAGGTTTCATATAATTAATGGCTTAAGATGGATCATTGGTTCAGTCCACTCTATTTTTCACGCTAAAAGCAGTCATATTTCTTTTTTTCATTTCCATATTTTTCATGCTAATATTTTAGTTCTATTCAACCTGATATTAGTGAAATTATTATTTGGAAGAGTTATTCTTACTATACATGATATAGATTCTTTGTCGAATAAGAAGAACAGTGTCTTAATATCTAATTTCATTTATAAGTTGGCTGATTCTATCCTTACTCATAATAAGTTTAGTAAATTAAATTTCATAGAATCTAACCCTAATATTTCAGCCCCAGTGTCTGTAGTTCCTCATGGGAATTACATTCCTTTTATCAATGTTAGAAATGACCAGGAAGAGTCACGATTATATCTGGGATTGCCAAAAGAAAAGACCATCCTTTTATTTTTTGGCATGATTAAGAAGGTCAAAGGACTAGATACTTTGTTGCATGCTTTTAAGAGTGTTGTTAAAGAAAATCCTAATACTGTTTTGTTAATCGCAGGAAAGCCTTGGAAGAATAATTTTGATATGTATCAAAAGATTATTGCAAAGAATAATTTAAGTAATAATATTATTCTTCATACTAATTTTATAGCGCATAAGGATGTTGAGCATTACTATTGTGCTTCAGATTTGGTGGTATTGCCCTACAAGAGAATTTATCAAAGCGGTGTATTGATGATGGCCTTAAGCTATCAGAAAGCAGTTTTGGTTTCTAACTTGCCACCCCTTAAAGAAGTCATAGTTGATAATGAAAATGGGTTTTTGTTTCAATCAGGAGATAGTGATAGTTTGTCCGATAAGTTGAATTTTATTTTAGCTAGTAAAAAAGAGATAGAAAGAGTCCGAAAACAAGGGGGCTTATCTATTAGTTCAAAGTTTAGTTGGGATACGATAGGAGTATTAACTAAACAAATCTATCAAAACTTATAAAATTGTATTTTAGCAGAAAATCTTCATTATGAAAAGCAGAATAAATAAGTCTATATTAGATTCCGTAGAGAACTATAATCGTATTTTACATAATGAAGATATTTGTAAAAATATTGAGGAAATTATTTCGGTTAGTGTAAAGGCTTTTAGAGATGATAAAAAGATGCTTTTTTGTGGAAATGGTGGCAGTGCTTCTGATGCACAGCATATTGCAGCAGAATTAAGCGGCAAATTTTATATAGATCGCCCCCCACTTTATGCGGAGGCATTACATGTTAATTCATCATATGTTACAGCTGTTGCGAATGATTTTGGTTATTCTGAAACTTATGCAAGAATGTTAGAGGCTTCAGGAAGAAAAGGAGATATATTGGTTGGGATATCTACATCAGGAGAATCTCTTAATGTAGTCAAAGCGATTAAAAAAGCTAAAGAAATAGGATTAATTACTATTGGATTTACTGGTATTAAAGGAGGTCTTTTGGGTGATCTTTGCGATATAATAATAAAGGTTCCCTCTGAGGATACGCCAAAAATTCAGGAAGCTCATATACTTATTGGACATGTTATTTGTCAGCTTATTGAAGAAGAGATGTTCCCAGATGTGTAATTTTGATACTCTTTTTTTAGATAGGGATGGTGTTATTAATATGAAGCTAGAGGCAAGGTATGTTCGTAATTTTTCTGAATTTGATTTCGTTCCTGGTGCTGTCTCTGCACTTTCACGACTAAGTAATATATTTAAACGGGTTCTTATTATTACTAATCAACAGGGGATAGGAAAAGGTATTATGACAGATTTTGACTTAAAAGAATTACATTTTCACATGCAACATGTTATTGAGCAATCTGGAGGAAGAATAGACAAGGTTTATTATTGCCCACATTTAGTAGAATTAGACTGCAACTGTAGAAAACCAAAAGTTGGCATGATTGAACAGGCAATTATTGATTTTCCAGAGATTAGTATTAAAAATTCATATCTTGTTGGAGATTCAGATTCAGATATTGAAGCAGGTACAAGAATGAATTTACATACAATTAAAGTTAATCATCAATATACTTTAGCTAAATGGGTATCTGAGTTTAGGTGATTAGTTAAGATTTATTAATTTTACAAACACATAAATTACAATGTTTGATACAGATTATAATATTATATTTTCATTTATAAGTTCTTTTCTTGTTACTTATTTTGCCATACCCAAGCTTATATTTTTTGCTGCTAGATATGGGCTTAAGGATGTAGCAGGCAAAAGAGCCTCGCATGAAGGAAGCGTGCCTATTTTCGGAGGAATTGCAATTTTTGCAGGGGTTATGTTAGCTTTCCTTTTTTGGTCTCAATTAGAGAATACTCAATTTATTATGGCGAGTCTTTTTATTGTATTCTTTGTAGGAATAGTTGATGACTTACTTGGTCTTAATCCTTATAAGAAGTTGACATGTCAGATTATAGCAGTCTTAGTTATTATATATTTAGGAGATATGCAAATCGATAATATGCACGGTGTTTTAGGTGTGTATGAAATTTCTGATCTTGCAGCTACGTTGTTTACTATATTTGTAGTGGTAGTAATTACTAATGGGTTTAATTTGATTGATGGAGTAGACGGACTTGCTAGTGGCTTGGGTCTTATTTCTTCTTTTTGTTTTGGCTTCTTGTCAGTACTTATGGGTCAATATGAGATGGCCATTATTGCATTTTCTTTAATGGGGTCTTTGTTGGCATTTTTAAAATTCAACTTTCCTCCTGCTAGAATATTTATGGGAGATACAGGCTCTCTATTGGTTGGTATGATGCTTTCTGTATTGGCGATTAATCTTATTGATAGAGGATTAGTTCTAGATACTCTTAAATTTCCTAATAAGGGGCCCTTATTATCTATTGCAATTTTAGCTATTCCTCTTTTTGATTCGTTGAGAGTTTTCGTTGCTAGAGTTTTGAGAAAGCGCCACCCTTTATATCCAGCTAGAGATCACTTCCATCATTCTTTGTTAAGATTAGGGATTGGACACCAAAGGACAAGTTTAATATTATATCTTCTATCCATTACACTTATTCTAGTGTCTTGTTTGTTGTTAAAGTTAAATATTAATATTGCTATTGCATTATTAGCAGTGATTAGTTTCACCACATTACTTGTTCCATTTTTTATGCGTAAAAAAGATGTAAAATAATGAAGCATTTTTTATTAATGGTGTTAATATTTTTTGTTTTCCCTACTTATGCGCAACATTTAAATTTATTATTAGGTAGAGCTTATTCTGCAGATGTGAATAGGGATATATATACTGGAGATGATAACATATATACTTCATTTAAACCTATTCTTCAATCAGATGTCTCTTTTCAAATTGACTCAGTTTTTAAGAAATATTATGTTACTGATTATAAAAATTGGTATCTAAGGAAGGTCTTTTCTGAGCACTTTTTTATATTAGAGGGGGATAACTATAATGTAGTAGCGTCACCTATCATTAACCTTTCTAAAGGTAGGGAATTAATCGATTCTAAGATTACATTTACAAATAGTAGAGGGTATTTAATTCAGGGAAGTCTTGGTAATACCATATCATTTTCTACCTCATTTGTTGAGAATCAAGCAATTTTTGCAAATTATTTAGATGAATATATTCGAGATGCTAAAGTAGTTCCGGGACAAGGATATGCAAGGAAGTTTAAAGAAACAGGTTTTGATTATGCTATGTCTTCTGGTCATGTGACTTATAGAAAAAACAAGATGTTTGCCGTTCAATTTGGTCATGGAAAGAATTTTATTGGGGATGGTTATCGTTCATTGTTGCTTTCAGATAATACATTCAATTATCCATATCTAAGGCTCCAGACTACTTTCTGGAAAATTCAATATACTAATCTTTATGCAGAGCTGATGGATATTAATTATTTTGCGGTAAATGGTATGGATAATCGTGATCAGATGGGGTATCCTAAAAAATATTTGTCATCTCATTATCTTACTATTGATATAAATAATAAGATGAGCCTTTCATTATTTGAATCTGTTGTATGGAGGATGAATCATGCGCCCGGCAGCAAGGGTTTTGATGTCAACTATCTAAACCCGATAGCGATGCTAAGACCGATAGAGTTTTCTCTAAACTCTCCTGATAATGTTCTGTTAGGAGTAAATGCAAATTATCGTTTTAACTCTTCTTATCTTTATGGTCAAATAGTTCTAGATGAGTTTAGTGTTACTGATTTGAGAAAAAATGATAATTTTTGGGCTAACAAGTTTGGTTACCAGCTTGGCTATAAGATTTTTGACCCATTTAATATTGATAGGCTTACTTTACAACTAGAGTGTAATTATGTTAGGCCTTATACTTATGCACATCATAATCCTGCTCAAAATTACGCTCATTATAATCAGTCATTAGCGCATCCATTAGGAGCAAACTTTTCTGAATCTTTATTTTTGATAAATTATAGGTGGAAAAGATTCGAAATTGATGCTAAGATGATATTTGCACAATATGGTGGCGATATAGAGGGTGATACAATATCTTATGGCAGTAATCTTTATTTCTCAACTGGTAATTATGCAGAGCAGGAAGGCTTATTTGGAATAAGTTCAGGTCGTCCATCTGACTTTGGAATCGAGATGTATCAAGGTAATCTTACAAAGATTAATTATCAAAGTGTAAATTTATCCTATATTATTAACCCTTATACAAATCTAAAAATAAATTTAGGTGTTGTTTTGAGAAACGCTCGCAATGATGATGGTCAGCTGAAAACTCAATTTATTAATTTTGGACTTATGAGTGATTTGTTTAATCATTATTATGATTTTTAATGGCATTAATACTAGCTATTGAGACAACTACTAAGAATTGTTCTGTTGCTATTTTTGACAATAGTGAATTAATTAGATTTGCAGAGGAAAATTCTAGTGCATATTTACATGCTGAGAAACTAACCCTTTTTATAGAAAAGGTTATAAAAGATTCAAATCTTAAATTAAAAGAGATAGATGGGATTGCTTTAAGTAAAGGTCCTGGATCATATACTGGACTAAGAATTGGGACCTCTACTGCCAAGGGCTTATGTTATGCTTTGGATATTCCTTTGATGGCAATTTCTCCTTTAAAAGTTATGGCCTTTGCTATGTCAAAGATAGAAGATTATCCGTTGTATTGTCCAATGATTGACGCTAGAAGGATGGAGGTTTTCGCATCTATATATGATAAAAATAATAATGAAGTCAGAGATATTAGAGCTGATATTGTAGATGAGCATACGTACAAGCAGTTTTTGAAAGATAAGATACTTTTTTTTGGGGATGGGGCTTTAAAATGTAAGTCTATTATCAATAGCACTAATGCATATTTTATTGATGGAGTATTCCCTTCCGCAAAAGACATGGGTATGTTAGCCATTGACAAGTTTGTCAACAAAGATTTTGAAGATGTTGCATATTTTGCTCCGTATTATCTTAAAGATTTTATTGCTGGAGTGAAGAAAAAATCTTAGGATTTCTTCTTCCTTTTAGCGATTGCGTTAAACCTTCCTCTAAAAGAATTTGCTTTTGGTTTAGATTTTTTAATTTGAGATGAGTTCTCTTCTTTTCTTTTTGTAGATCTATTCTTTTTTATTTCTGGCTTCTTATGCCAAGAGTTACTTGCAGTTCTATTTTTATCATCGAGATTACTTTTTCTAGTTTTTCTTGAGTTTCTACTTTTTTTATTATTTGATGATTTTGCCCCAGGAACTTGTGAAATTTCAACATTTACTTTGTTGCCATTCCAATTTACATTACTTAATTGACTTAGGATATCAGTTTCAAAATTAGAAGGCACTTCAAAGAATGAGAATCTTTTCATTATATCAATTTTCCCAATTGGCATGTTCCTATCTCTAGTATATTCGTTAATTAAACCTATCAAGTTGTGAGCTTGCAGGTTCTGCTCTTTGCCAAGATTAATGAAGAATCTTGTATGTCCTTCTTCAGCACGTCCCTTCCTTTGTGATTGATTGGCTCTTTTGTTTCGTTTTTTTTCTTCGTTATTTCTTCTTTTTTCTAAATTTAGGTCAGGTGCATTTTTATAAAATGATAAGAATCTGTTGAATTCAGTAGATACAAAGTGTTTGATTAATTGTTCTTTGTCTAAGTGAGATAATTTTTCTTCAATTGATGGCAAGTATCTTTCTATTTGATGATTCACATCAGTGCTAACAACCTTGTCAATTAATTTCATTAATTGTGCTTGACAAATTTCATCTCCATTAGGAACCTTTTGCAATATTAATTCTCTTTTTATCATCTTCTCGATGGCCCTTAATTTTCTTCCGTCACGACTATGAGCAATGATTATAGAAATACCTTTATTTCCTGCTCTTCCTGTTCGTCCTGATCGATGCACATAAATTTCATTGTCATCAGGCAAATTGTAATTGATTACATGTGTTAATTCATTAATGTCAATTCCTCTTGCAGCGACATCAGTTGCAACTAATATTTGTAGCTTCTTTTGCCTTAGTCTTCCCATAACATGATCTCTTTGAGCCTGGGAGAGGTCACCATGGATGGCATCTGCATTATAACCATCTTGCATTAGCCGTTCTGCAATATTCGAAGTTTCTCTTCTGGTACGACAGAAAACAATACCATATATATCAGGATTTATATCACAAATCCTCCTTAGCGCTTTATAACGGTCGCTAGCATTTACCATATAATAATGATGTTCGACATTTTTAGCACCTTCATTCCTGCTTGCAATTTCTATAGTTTTAGCATTAGACATATAGCTTCTGCTGATTCTCATTACTTCTTTCGGCATGGTTGCAGAAAATAAAAGTGTTTGTTTTTCTTCTGGCGTTTCTGCTAAAATAGTATCTAGGTCTTCTTTAAAACCCATGTTAAGCATCTCATCTGCTTCGTCCAAAACAACAAATTCAATATCTTTTAATTTTAATGCCTTTCTTTTAATCAAATCAATTACTCTTCCTGGAGTGCCTATAATTATTTGTGTACCTGATTTTAATGATTTAATTTGAGGCAGGATACTTGTTCCGCCATAGACTGCAGTTGCTCTTAGTCCTTTTGTATATTTTGCATATGATTTTATATCTTTTGTGATTTGAAGACATAATTCTCTAGTAGGACATAGGATAATTGTTTGAGGAAGCAGTCTGTCAATCTCAACTTTATGCAATATAGGTAGCCCGAAAGCTGCTGTTTTTCCAGTCCCAGTTTGCGCAAGAGCAATAAGATCAGTTTCATTTTCTAATAAAAATGGAATAGCTTCTTGTTGTACTGGCGTTAGCGTTTTAAAATTTAAGTCTGCTATAGCTTTTTGAATATCTTTATTTAGCTTTATTTCCGAAAATTTCATCCTATAGATTTTTCGCAAAAATACTCTTATATGGGACAATAGAAGCTTAATTCATGATTTTATATGGATTATAAGTTTTCAACGACTTTAAAACTGCTTGTATTTTTACTTCTTAATGTCTTAAAGATTGTATTTTTGTGATTTAAATTTTATCGTTGTATGAGTGCATATAATTTTGCTGATAGGCATATTGGTCCAAGAGAAGAGGATATATCTAATATGTTAAAGATCATTGAGGCATCTTCCATTGAAGAGCTTATTAAGGAAACAATTCCGAAAAGGATTCGCTTAAAGAAAGATATGAATCTTCCTGAGGAGCTTTCTGAAAGCAGATTCATTGAACACATGAAACAATTATCTCATAAGAATAAGAACTATAGGTCTTATATTGGGATGGGTTATTTTAATACAATTTTACCAGGAGTAATACAACGAAATATTCTAGAAAATCCAGGATGGTATACGGCATATACTCCATATCAAGCTGAGATTGCACAAGGAAGACTAGAGGCGTTATTAAATTTCCAGACGATGGTGGTAGATCTAACAGCAATGGAGATTGCTAATGCTTCATTGCTTGATGAAGGAACTGCAGCAGCAGAAGCGATGACGATGTTATATTCTTGCAGAAGTAGAATTCAGAAGAAAGAAAATGTTCTTAAATTCTTTGTTTCAGATTTATGTTATCCACAGTCAATAGCGATAATAAAAACTAGAGCTATTTCGTTAGGTATTGAACTTGTTTTAGGGGCTCATGATGAGATTAAATTGGATGCTTCTTTCTTTGGAGCAATTATACAATATCCAGAAAAAAATGGCGCTGTAATTGACTATTCTGATTTCGTAGAGTCAGCGAAGAAATCAGAGATTGGTGTTATTGTAGCCGCTGACTTGTTAAGCTTAACACTTCTTACTCCTCCAGGTAAGTGGGGAGCAGATGTAGTGGTAGGGACTACCCAGAGATTTGGCATACCAATGGGTTATGGAGGGCCGCACGCTGCATATTTCGCAACTTTTAATAAATATAAAAGAAACATTCCGGGTAGAATTATTGGAGTTTCAGAAGATTTAGATGGTAATAGGGCATTAAGGATGGCTTTACAAACAAGAGAACAGCATATACGTAGAGAAAATGCAACTTCAAACATCTGTACTGCACAAGTGTTGTTAGCAGTAATGGCTGGTATGTATGCTGTTTATCATGGGGAAGTAGGTCTACGATTAATTAGTAAAAAAATTCATTCATTAGCCGCTACTTTGTCAGAGGGTTTGACACAGTTGGGATATCATCAGTTAAATTCTATTTATTTTGACACGTTGAAAATTAGGGTGGGTAATGTTTCAATGGAAAACATAAAGACCTATGCGGAGGTTGCAAAGATTAATTTTCATTATATTGATGAAGAAACATTGTCAATTAGTATTGATGAGAAAGATGATCTAGATAATATTAATGATATCCTGGAAATCTTTGCAAAAAGCTGTAATCATTCTGATTCTAAGGATTTAATTTATGAAGTTCTAAGTGGTGATTATACAGAAGCAACTGCTCGCATCCCCGAGCAGCTCTATAGGCAATCTGCCTTTATGCAAAGCAAAGTGTTTAAAAAATATCATTCTGAAACAGATATGATGCGGTATATTAAAAGCTTGGAGAATAAGGATTTAAGTTTAACACATTCTATGATTCCATTAGGGTCTTGTACTATGAAGTTAAATTCTGCTTCAGAGTTGTTTCCTTTAAGTTGGTCAGAGTTTGGCAATTTGCATCCGTTTGCTCCAGCTCATCAAGCAAGAGGATACCATATGATGTTTCATGAGCTTGAAGAGATGCTTTGTGAAATTACAGGTTTTGACGCTATGAGTTTGCAGCCAAATTCTGGGGCTCAAGGAGAATTTGCAGGTCTTATGGTTATTAGAGCCTATCATCAATCAAGAGGTGATGAACATAGAAATATTTGCTTAATCCCCTCTTCTGCCCATGGAACCAATCCCGCTTCTGCTGTAATGGCTGGTATGAAAGTGGTAGTAACTCCATGTGATGAGAGTGGCAATATTGATGTTCTAGCATTAAAAGATATTGCTTTAGAGCATTCCAAAAATCTTTCCTGCTTAATGATTACTTATCCTTCTACTCATGGTGTTTTTGAGGAAGCAATTATAGAGATTACTGAGATTATACATTCTAATGGAGGTCAAGTGTATATGGATGGGGCTAATATGAACGCTCAAGTTGGCATTACTAATCCTTCTATTATTGGAGCAGATGTATGTCATCTAAATTTACATAAGACTTTTGCAATCCCTCATGGAGGTGGAGGTCCTGGTATGGGACCAATTGGAGTGGCTAAGCATTTAAAACCTTTCCTTCCAAATAATCCGTTAGTAAAAACGGGGGGCGAAAGAGGGATGGCTATTTCTTCTGCTCCTTGGGGAAGCGCTTTAGTTTTGTCAATATCATATGCTTATATAAGAATGTTGGCTGCTGATGGGCTTACACATGCTACTGAGGTCGCAATTTTAAATGCGAATTATATAAAAAATAAATTAGAGAAATCCTTTGAAATCCTTTATACAGGAGATAAAAATAGAGTAGGACATGAGATGATTGTAGATTTCAGAATGTTTAAGAAGTACGGTGTAGAGGTTGTTGATATTGCTAAAAGGCTGATGGATTATGGCTTCCATGCTCCTACAGTTTCTTTTCCTGTTGCTGGCACTTTAATGATTGAGCCAACGGAAAGTGAGAGTAAACAAGAGTTAGATAGATTTTGTGAGGCAATGATTGCTATCAAATTAGAGATTGAAGAAATAATGGATGGGAAGGTAAATGTTGAGGATAGCGTGTTGAAGCATGCTCCTCATACGATGGCGATGCTAGCGAATGATGAGTGGATGTTCAATTATTCAAGACAAAAGGCAGCATATCCTTTAGCATGGTTAAGAGAGAATAAATTTTGGCCTAGCGTTAGAAGAGTAAATGATGCTTATGGTGACAGAAACTTAGTTTGTTCCTGCGCTCCTGTATCTGATTATGCATAGTATATTACATTTGATTGCTTGGTTTGGTCATGTGCTTTACTTCTGTTATATTTGCGTTCGGATTAAATAATTTAAAATAGAAAAAATGAAAAAAACATTACTTACTGTATTTGCAATAGTATTTGCAACTATAACTTTTGCTCAGTCAAATTTGGTTAAAATGCCAAATGAAAAATTTAAAGAGAGTAAATCGATTACATCTCCCAATCAACATGTTATTTCTTCAGCTGCTGCAGCGCCAAATAATCTTTGGTATGATGATTGTTCAGATATTAGCACTTGGAATATAGAGAATACAAGTACTTTAGGTGTTCAATGGGCCGTTTCTTACGATCCTAGCGCCATCCCTTCAGCTGATGTATCTCCTATTGCCTCTTCTACTGCGGCTAATGGTTATATGTTTGTTAATTCTGATGCGGATGGAGGCGCTACTGATGGTGATGGAACAACTATTGAAACTACATTTACAAATGCCACTCCTATTGACCTAACAAATTATCCTAATGTGCAATTAACCTTTGAACATTGTTTCAGATGGTGGAAAGACACGAGAAGTGTAAGAGTTTCTCCAGATAATGGAGCAACATGGGTTGAGATTGATGAGATTTCTAATTTTACAACATATACTTATGCGGCTCAAAGTTCAAACAATCCTCATATGTCAACTTATGATATTTCTTCTGTAGCTGGAGGACAATCCGAAGTATTAGTTCAGTTTTATTATAATGATAATGATGTTTGGGCTTGGTTTTGGGCTGTGGATGACATAGCAATTTCTGAATTGCCAGACAACTTCGTAGTTTCATCTGATGAAGCAATCGGAGGATGGTGGATTGACTATCAAACAGTTGGAGGTTATGGTCAGGATTATACTTCTAATCCCCTTGCACAAGCTACCGCTAATCCATATTCTTTTGAATCAGTTTTGAGAAATGGAGGAATTGGAACACAGGAAGCTACTATGCATGCTAATGTTTCAGGAGCAGGTACATTTTCTACAACTTCCAACTCTATAATATTAGCTTCTGGAGAACAAGATACGGTATCTGGAATAGCAAAGTTTTCCCCAACCATTACAGGTCTTTATGATATAGAAATGTGGGCAGTTGCTGATTCTGCTGGTTTAGGTAATGTTATTACTTATTCTGATACTGCAACTAAAATGACAATGGTTACTGATAATGTTTATGGTAAAGATAACGGAGCGCCATCTGGCTCTAGACAATTGAATTATATTGCCCCAATTCCAGGAGGTTATGAAATAGCTTCTAGGTATGATATCTATGCTGATGCCATCTTGTATTCAGTTGATGCTCATATTGCTGATTGGTCAGTTCCTGGAGCAGAAATATATGTTGCTTTGTACGAGGAAGATCTTGCTGGTGGTGATCCTATTCCTTTAGCTCAGTCAGATAATTATGCAATTACATCTGCAGACAGAGGGAATTGGATTAATATTCCATTTCTAACTCCTCAATCGTTAATGACTAGTACAATGGGTTATAGAATTGCTATTGGTTCAAATTTGCACCCAACTGATACTGTTGGAGTAAGTGTATGTAGTAAGGATAATTATTATTCTGCAGATTATTCTTTTGATAAAGATGATATTAATGCAAATGGAGCTCCAACATGGTTTAATATTAGTCAGATTCCATTATTAAGAATGAATTTTGATGCTTCCACAACATCTGTTTCAGAGGGAGAGAAATCAATTTTTAATGTTTATCCTAATCCAACAAATGGAGTTTTCTCTATTGATTTGGAAGTTATTGGTTCGTATGATGTTAGTGTATATAATGTCTTAGGACAAACAGTTCTTTCTACATCTATACACACTGTGAATAATCAAATCGATCTTTCTACTTTTAATAAAGGAATTTATACCGTTGAATTAAAAGATGGAGATGTTGTTTATACGGAGAAAGTTGTAGTTGAATAATTTGAATATTTTTTTTTATAAATTTAAAAAGCCCGGTTTCCGGGCTTTTTTTATATTTACATAACTTTATTTTTAAAAATTAATCAATGAAAAAAAATATACTTTGTGTTTTAGCACTATTAATCAGTACTACAGTTTTTGGACAAATTCTATGTTCAGAAGAGAGGCAGTTGGAACAAAAATTTGATAATAAAGTAATATTTCATATAGAATCTGAAGTTAAGGCAAGCTCTACTAGTGTTATTATTTGGGAAGAGGATTTTAGCGGAGGATTTCCTCAAAATTGGTCTACCCATACTAGTAATACTCAATCTGGTATTGCAACTTGTCCTTGGTCATGGTCAACAGATGGAACTTGGGGTTATTGGAATGGAAATAATGGGGCATCACCTTCTAATACTATTACTTCCACTTCTGCATCTAATGGGTTTTTAATATCAGATACTGATTCTGCAAATCATTATTCTTATGGTCAGCCTTCGGGTACAACTTATGAGTATATTGCTTCCTACTTTACCACTGATGCTATTGATTTATCAATGTATCCTGCAGTGAGTTTAGAATTTGAGCATCTGTTTAGATATAATAATTTAACCAATCCTAGTTTTACTCCTCCTACTGTATATGTTAGTACAGATTCAATTAGTTGGACTGAATACCTAGTTAATAATAATACTGCAGATAATACACAATCTTCTAATCCTGCATCTGAAATTATAAATATAACAGCTGTTGCAGGTAATCAGCAAACAGTATATTTAAGATTTGGATGGGTATCAAGATGTTATTATTGGATGGTAGATGATATTAAGAT
>Ga0315315_10002509_pt1 | contig 16816 bp, 9 predicted proteins | sample M140m3416metaG_FD_203699 | JGI IMG/M metagenome (GOLD analysis project Ga0315315, IMG submission 203699) | Ammonia-oxidizing marine archaeal communities from Monterey Bay, California, United States - M1 40m 3416 | ecosystem: Environmental > Aquatic > Marine > Intertidal zone | place: USA... | reverse complement strand
TCTCAATAATATAATGTCGAAACTTAGTACAGCTGTAACCCCGATCGTTCGGCGACTCAATACCTAATGTATATACATCTTTTATGTATGTTAGTTAAGTATTCCCGGTTCGTTCTTCGTCCTCCTGGGGGGTTAGAAGGCAATATGTATGTCATGTATCTCCTATTTTCCATCGCATGGTCGTTCGGTTCTACTGACTTGATTCCTCGTCCGAAGAGGCATAGTCCAATTTTCTCATCGAAAGTATGCCCCACTGAAGGCATGACGGGGCCAGATCCCTCCACTTGAGAAGTCCTTCCGACATGCGCTCCTTGAACTCGGGGGAGATATCGATCTCGCCATCGGCCCACAGTTGCTGCAAGACTTCATGGACATAGCCGTAGTGCTTGGACACGTTCTCTGAGTGGTCTTCAAAGCTGAGTTCACCAAACCCGTACTTTCGGGCCTTCTCAAAGTATCCCGGTACGGTCGCAAAGGACTGCAGCCCAATGCGCTCGTAGAGCTCCTTGGCCTCCGGTGGAGCATCGGGCCGGGCAACGATGTCAGTGAAGATCAGCCGGCCGCCGGGGCGAAGGACACGCCACGCCTCCTGCAGGACGTTGTCATGCTGGCCCGGTCCAACGTGGAGGAAGGCGTCCAACGAGACGCACACGTCCATCCCCTCGTCCGGGGCACACGTATGCATGTAACTCTCGCGGTGAAAGACCAATCTGGACTTGACATCCTGTGAGAGCTTTGCCTCTTGGCTCGTGAGAGTTCGAGCCGAATCAACCATTTTGCCAGAAATATCAACGCCTATACCCGACCAAAGCATATCGTCGGAGGCCATGGACCGAAGAAGTCCACCGTAGCCGCAGCCCATGTCGAGGCAGCGCACCTTGACCTCGCCGAATGCATCGATGATATTATCCTTGAGGGACTTTTCGTCGAGGAGCTGAGCGTGGCGGATCTTCTCCCGCAAAGGCAAGGCGGCGAGCTTGGGGTCGGCCTCGATGAGATCGTAGCGACCGATGTGGGTGGTGCTCGGTCCCCAAACGGTCGAGTAGAACGTTTGGGCGTCCTTGGAATCGTAGTAGTCCCGCGCGGAGCTGGTGGCGCTAGGTTCCACAGGCTTGCCCTTCACCCAAAGGTAGATTCCAATCCCGACCTCAGCGACGTGGTCAATTTCGGGGGTTTCCTCCATTTGCGCCTCCACGAGCTCAACTTCGAGCATCAGGGACGATGCCCAACGAACGATGTCATCGGCCTTGAGCCACTCCGACTTGTATGACGTCTTCGTTTCGATTGTGGCATCCTCCCAATTAATATGGTCCGAGGTGAGGTCGAAGTCTCCGCACAGATCAGAGTTCTTCTTGTAGTAGCCCATGACCCCGTGCGCAAACATCGTTCCGTTCCAGTAGGTGACGAGGCAGCGACCGGCCTCTCCAGCCACGACGCGCATTTTCTCTAGGACCTCCTCCCGGATCTGCGCCGGCATAATCATGATGGTGTTATTGGGACAAACAAGGAGGGGAGCCTCGTACGTCTGCGCTAGGCCGGATTCCTCCCACCAATCGTCGAGCTTCGAGGCGTCTCCGACATGGAAGGTGAGGTCGGCCTGATCCTTATACGCGCTCCGGCAGTGCTTGACGAAGGTCTCGTTGATATCCACCCCGATGCGTGGAACTCCGGCGTCGGCGACGTGCGCGATTACTTCGCCAGTGCCGCAGCCGACCTCGATGATGACGTCGTAATTGTGCTCCTTGCAGGCCTCCACAAGGCGACGGCGGGTGTCCAGGTACAGATCGTGGAAAATACTGTCCTCGTTCAGGACGGACTGCTTCCACGCATCAACTGGCAGCTCGCTCCAAAGCTTAGTCTCGGCATCGAGTTCGTCCTTGTTGATTTTTTCGTCGTTGCTCTGGTCCTTCTTCTCCTCGACGAACATATTGTACTCTTTGCTTTTGTCGTTGGGTGCCATCTTGATTCGTCAAAGTCTAAAGTTACAATGTCAGTAAGTTAAGATGTACCTTTTCGTACAAGTGTGTTCTCTGCTGCTCTGCTGCCGTAAATCAGAAGATACAGCAAAAGGTTGTGTGGATATTTTTTTTACAGAGACTTTTCACACGTCCTCAAAGAACCTACCATACGAAAACAAAAAAAACGTTGTATCGAGAGTTTCTGGTGGAGTAAGAAAAACTGAATAATACAAAACAAAATAAAAAAGGCATGATCGTATGTGCGTACTTAATGAATATACGACTCGTACTCTAGAGTATTATTATCATAAGATTTCCTTGTATGTTCCGGGACGACGGACGGACAGATATGACGTATGCATAAGCAGAATCCAAAGATATAACCCTAGGCTTACATGATGCATCCTAGCCTTAATAGTACTAACGTTTCTTCATATACGTACGGTCCTTTTCGTTTTGTGACGCAGCGTAACGTAAGCTCAGGCGCTCGCTCCTTCAAGTGCGCGTGGCGCAGCACCAGCAGCTGTCGCAGTCGCGGTCGGGATCCCGAAAGTCACTTTAACCTAACCCCAATAAATATCCATACGGACGCGCCACAAAACGCATACCGTTGACTGCAAGACAGTCAGGGAATGCTTTCGCGGTCGCCGACATTCGATATAATACTCCTATAGAATTATGCATACGATATCCGATATCTGCATGTACTAGATTAGATAGATAGTACGTGATGTCTCTTTTATTCACTGCGTCAATTCGTCTTTCATCATCCATTTCATTTTCGGCTTGTTTCAACCTCCCACCTTTCATTTTCATTCTAGCTACGTACGCAATCATTAATATAGACTATATTGAATAAGCAGGGAATATGGGAGGAGTCAAAACAGAAGAGAAGAAGCAGCACTTCGACGACATCTACGTCGCCCCCAACCCCGTCCCTTACAAGGAGCGCATCCTCGATGAGCTCCAATACGTGTCTGATGACTTCAATCGAGCCACCTTCGACCGTCTTGTCCTGCCCTGGGCGACCGAGTGTGGCAAAACAAAGCAAATCAACTTCTGCGACCTGTGCGGCTGCTTCGGAAACACGACCATGGCCACCCTCTACGGGATGAGCTACGACGCCATACGCAACAATTGGTCGAATGACGATAAATGTAAGACCATCAGCGGTCAACGCCGGTTCGACAGCCGGACCACGGCAATCGATATCTCGGAACCCGCCATGGCGTATGGTAAGACGGTCGGCCTGTACGATGACGCCATCGTTTGTGACCTCAACGCTCCTGGTCCTGACGCCAAGGCTAAACTGACAAAGGCCGTTTCCGAAGCTGACATACTCATCTGCACGGCGGCTCTGGTGTACCTCGATCCGGACACCATCGAATATTTGCTCGATGCCTTCTGCTCCAACGAGACGGAGGGGTATGTGCTCGTCAATTTCCTCAATCCGTTTGCACTTGAAAAGGCTGACGAGACGAAGCGCCTGCTTCTGAACAAGCTCGACTTTGTTGGCAGCACAGCAAGCCGGCACAGGAAGCTGTCGCCTCTTGAGAGGGGAAATTATCCGGACGAGGAATGGAGCTTGCTGGAGATATGGGTGTTGAAGCGCCATGCGCAGGTAGAGGACTGAGCAGATCTAATAGGTAGTGGCTACAAAATATAGTGCGGACACTGTCCATGGCAATGTTGAAACGGAGATTATTCAGGGGATGTCCGGCCGTATCGTCATGTTTACAAAGGTTGGACTTGCTCGGATCACTGTTTCGCTGTGTTATGTCACCTTTATGCAGATTATCTACGAAGGTTGACACAAATAGGTCAAACATTGTCTGGATAGTGGAATAAGGAGTACATTTCGGGGGTTACTTCATTACTTGACCTCATCAAGTGGCCCCAATTAGCGCGCACTTACGGCTGGCCATATAGGTTCCCTACGAGGAGAATCTCAACCCCAACCGACTGCAAAACCTTATGCATGAGGGCTAGCCAGTCCCTTCCTTGCCTTTTGCAGGAACGTGCCAACGAGTCCCCGTAACATCGGCCCGTTCAACAGCTTGGTTATGTGGGTTGAAAATTTAAATTGCGCAATCGACTACTAGCTACTACTACTCTAGAGTAGAATGGATGGATAGATAAGAGCCCCATATGGCTGTAGTAGTCTACCGTAGCTTGCTGTTTAGCCATGCATACAATCTAGCTACGACTCGTACTAGCTAGAAGTAGTACTCCTGGGGAATTAAATACGAGAGTACGTACTCTAGAGTACAAATAAAGTGAAATAATGTCGTGCATTTTATGCATAATAATACTAGTAGTAGAGTATGCATAATACTACTCTAGCTAGTATTAGTACTAGAGTACTAGCTACTCTAGTAGTAAGCGTAGTACATACATACATCCATGCATGTATGTATGGATACGTATTACGTGCTCGTTTGACACTACATCATGCATGTATGAGTCTAGTACTCACGAACCAGACACCAGAAACTCACCGTCTTGAGCCATAAAAAGATGGAAATGAATGATGCTGTCTCGCCTTGTTGACAACCCTCTATTTCTTCTATTCGTCGCCCTCAATGCAGCGCATCGTGCTCGGACCGTCACCGGGGGTACGACGGCCGAGGCGGAGCGACCCTTCTACGACCCCAAAGACGGGAAGCGGCGGCGGCAGCAGCGGCAGGAGTCATCCCCCCCGCGCTTCCCGGACTACCACGAGCTGTTGGACTGGTACTACTCCGAGAAGGCGCAGGGGCGCCAGCCCCAAGGCGACGAGCTCAGGCGGGAGATCGAGGCTACTATGGCCTACCGCCTCTCTCAGCCGCAGTTGTACTACGAGGGGACTGGGTACATCCCTGGGGTGGACGAGGGGTGGCGTCCCGCCGTCGATGAAGGGGTCTACCGCCGATACAGAGACGAGAGAAATGACGAGGTTCGCAGAATGAAGCCTGCAGAGAGCGACGAGAAATTGCCGCCACAGACAGAAAATGCTCACGACTCATGACAGATAACGGCAGAACTAGGCCATCTACATGTTGTATGTATGCATACGAGCTCTTGGATACGTCAGATAAAAATCCTAATTTTTAATTCTTTTCCGTCAACGTGTCAACGTTCCATGTCTCACTTGCTCCGTAGCAAGAGGCTCTGGCTAGCTATGGTCAGCTCGTCCGTGAATGATATAGCTTTGATTGCCCCACAATTCAAGGAGCGGTAAACTTCTTTGCGAGAATAATAGCGTGTTGGCCTCCGCAGGATATCGCAGTTGCCTTTCCCGAGCTTATAGGCGCACCCCGCTTCCTCTCACCAGCATTTGTCCTCTTCATGAAGTTCATCTTCTTCGGGAGCGTCTCGTCCTCTGGGACATTGGTTAAGTCGCCCATTTCCTTTGCCGGGGGCTGTCCGTGTCCGAGGGCCCCGGTCTCGCCGAACCCCCAGCTGTACACGTCTCCATCCTCGGTCATAGCCATGCTGAAGTTGCCCCCCCCGGCGGATATTTGAGATATGACGGGATTCACCTCCGCACCGCGCTCGAGCATGATGGGCCGGGGCACATCGTCATACCAACCCGCGGTGGGGATTTTAGGTGTGCGGCCGAGCTGGCCGGAGTCGCCGCGGCCGAATGTGAAGAGGTTCTTTCCCGTGGCGTCGAGGCACATGGAGTGCTGCATTCCCCCGCAGGCCTTGACGATGTCCTCGTCATCGAGTGCATCGATGCGCTCGAGGGATTTGTACTCTCCCTCCCCGACAACACCCCGGCCAAGTTGACCGTAGTTGTTGTTACCGGCGCTATATACAGCCAGGGTGCCACCAGACGACTTGCTGTCTTGGTCCCGACAGCACACGAGTAAGTGATAGTCACCGCATCCGACGGAAACGACCTCGCGCTTCATCATCGGGCCGCCGAAGACGACTGGTTTGGGGATGAGGAAGTCCCGGGATATGGCTTCCATGTTGTACTTGCCATTTTGGAACCTCGCCTTTGGGAGCGGCCTGGCCATCTCTCCGGTCTCACCCAGCCCCCACGACACCAGGGAGTCGTTCTCGAGGACAGCGACGTTGAACGAATTGCCACATGCAATCTGTACTGCCTTTCCAGGCAGCTTGTTGACATGGACTGGCCACCTCTGCCTTCCTCGGGGAGCCCTCTCTGCCGGCCTATTCTCCTCAACCTCCTCAGCGGTCCGGAGCTTTTCCTCGACCGCAACGCGGGTGTCATCCTCTGGGGCCTCGTCGCGCCAGGGCCTTCCCTCATTATCCTTGTACGCTCCCATGAAGTACACCCTGCCGGTGTCGGACAGGCAGATTGAGTGGCAATCTCCAGTAGCGATGGCAATGATGGACTCATCTGGACGGGCGTCGTAGGGCGCTCCCTTTGGCGCCGGCGAGGGGAGGAAGCCCTTGACCAGGCCAGGAACCCAGCCGGTGTCGATCTTGTCCGGCATCGCCTCCGTCCAGTCAACCTGGCCGAGGCAGCCCTCGTCGTTGCAACCCCAAGAGTAGGCCTTGCCATCCTCGGCGAGGGCGAGATTGTGCTGCCCCCCGGCAGCCAACGCAATCACGCCCAGGCCGCGGAGGTTCTTGACGACCCGCGGGATAGCAAAGGTCATTTCTTCGTTGAGCTTGTCCTCGGGCCAGCCCAGCTGGCCGGTGTCGCCGCTCCCCAGGGCAAGGACGTCTCCGACCTCGCTGCAGTACTTCTCCGTGATGGTCCGGGCGCGCACAGTGTAGAAGTCGATGGCGGAGAGGAAAAATCTGGTCGGCCCCCGCTGCGTCTCCCCGGCCCCGCGGGCCTTAATGGCGGCAACGTACTTTGCCTCCTCCCTCTTGGCCCATTCGGCGAACTCGAAGTTGAGCTGGCCCATCTCCCGGTGGTAGCGCTCCCGGCGGTACAGCGTCGGGCCGCTAATGCCGGCGCCTCCCGAGGATCCGGCCGTTGGGGTTACGGCTACGGCCACCTTTCTGCGGGACAGGGTGTGGGGGTCGGCGCGGCTGAAGATGCCGGCGGAGGCATCGGGGGCGTCGTATCCCCCGCCAGCGCCCGCATCGTAGTCGATGCGAGTCTGCTGCGGGGCCTCGTTCTTGCGCTTTGCCCCAGCCATAGAGAGAGCCGTTGTCCGAAGAAGTGGTTGTGGTTGTGGTTGTGATGCGTGCGATTTTATGCCGAGGTGCGGCAGCTGGAAGGTGGAGATGACAGTATATATATATTATACGAGAGAGTACTTTACTACCTATGTACTCTAGCTACTACTCCTAGTAGTAGTAGTAGTAGTAGTATGCATAGTAGTCCTAGTAGTACTAGAGTAATATTATGCGTAGTACTAGCTAGTAGTGGTCTACGAATCGTACTTAGTACGAGTCTTACTAGCTACTAGAGTACTCTCTAGAGTAGTTGTACTACGAACTCGTAGCTACGTACTAGTCTAGTACGAGCTCGTAAAATCCATAATATTACTAGTGGTATGCATACATACATACATTCGATATCCATAATAACGTATTTTAGGTAAATACAGGAGGTATGAGTCTGCCAAAACTAGGAATCATCTTCAGCAAATTTCAACATACTGCCAGGTCTTTATCTTGAGTACAATGTATGTATAGCAGCTAAGCCTCCTTGGGCTTCAAAGAATTCTTCACAGATCGGAGGAGAACAGACGCCGCGATGGTGACTGCCCCAACGACTCTACCGTCCATTCCCAATCGCCTTGCCACAAGGGAAACCGACGCCTTGAAACCTTGGAACATTCCGTAGAAAGTCGACCCGATGATGGTGAGCTGAACGGCCCGATCAATCCTCTTCCTCCTTTGCATCCACTTGAACGTGACCCCATCTTTCTGGAACAGGGAGAACATACCAGGCGCGAAAAGTCTGGGTGCCAGGCGGTAAAATATTCCGTCCAAGATAAGTGGCACCAGGAAAGCCGCCAGACCCAGCTTGCCAGGGCGATCCATGTTACGGCTGATCGTGACCAGGGCGTTGGCCTCAACGGCACGTTTTTCCGAGAACATCTCCACAGCGCTTTTAAGGTCCGCGGCAGAGTCCAGGCAATCGCAGAGCTCCGAAACATCCTCCAGCGCCGTGTTTGCCCCCAGGCCGTAGTAGGGCTTGACAGTGTGGATGGCATCACCAAGGAGAACGGTCCGATCCCCCTGGTGAATCCGAGGACCAGCATAGCGGAAGCCCGGTAGATTTGATGAGGACTTCTCAGCGGCAAGCGAAAGGGTATTATCGTCGATCAAGGAACTGAACTGAGGAAATTCGTCATCAAAGAACTTGCGAAGCTTGGCGGGGTCGGAATTGGGCGCGGCCAATTCGTCGTCCGGTTTTATTAGCAAGATGCCGCAGTACGTGCCCTGATCATCCGCGGGCAGTAACTCGAAGGCCATGCGATTACCCCTCGACCTGGCAGAATAGTTCAGATCGAAGCGCCAATTCGACGGAACTTTCACAGGAATCGATTTGTAGACACGCTGGTTGTCATCGACGAACCGCTTCACCTTGAACTGCGTCTTCTTGGCAAACAACCTCTGCGCAGGATTGATTGCGGCAAGGCGTTCGGCATCCTTTGATTCCATCTCGTTGGCGAGTCCCCGAGCGGCACCATCAGCTCCGATGAGAAAATCGGTATTCACCACCCTGTAGTTGTCAACTTCGCACTCTGCCTCGGGTTCGGGCGTCATCTCGGACCCATCGGCAACCACGCACTTGGACACGCCAAGCTTTACGGACTGTTCGGAGGAATCCCCAAAATCAAATATGTCCGCCTCGTAACCATAATTAAGCTCCACTTGATCTGGAAAATTTTCCATGATATGCTTGTACAGGACACCGACAAGTTTATCGCGGGGAAGAACCTGCGTCGTGGTGGGTTTGTCGGTGGCCAGCCTCTCTACCCCCTCATCGACGCTGGCGCCAGGTGCCCAATCCTTGCGCCCAAATACGGGCGAACAGACGGCCTCAACATCATCCCAAACATCAAAGCGGCCCAAAGCCTTCTGGCCCCTATGGCCTAAACCAATCAAATAAAAGCGATCAGTCTGATTCCAGACGGCCACGTCAGTTGGACTCGGAGGCGCCGGAAGGCGGTCAAATACTGCAATCTTTCGATCGGGATATTTCCTGGCGAGAGCGATCGCCGAAAGAAGACCTGCAGGCCCGCCGCCGACAACTACAGAATTGTAGCTTTGTGAAGCCTTATCAGGAGCAGCCGTTCCGGAGAGAGATTCAGCAGTGGTCGTGCTCGCTAGGTATGTCGTCGTCTTCCGCGCAGCGACAGATGAGGGAGGCAAAAATGCCCCCGCGATCCGCAGCGCGCAGGCTGCCACGCCCAAGACGCCTATAAGTATACATCTCATAATGACGTCCAAAGTATAATATTTGAAGAAGCGTCTAGCTGAGGCCTGGAACTAGTTCTGAATGGTCAAGGCACAAGAACAGCAGCAGGTCGAGTGGTTGGGCGAAAGAACAAATAAATAAATTATTATTATTAATTACTTAATAACGAAAAACATCGTATGTGGTACGCCGCGTGCTCTTACTCCCACTCTAGTAGTAATATAAATGTATGTACTATAGTATGTACGACGTATATTACTAGAGTAGTAGCTAGCTGTATGCATACTCTACTAGCTATACATAGCTAGTATGCATACTATGCATAATAGCTCGTATATTATTACTAGTATTATTATTATTATGGATACTCTAGGTACGAGCTCGTAGATATGAATACTACTAGCACGTATGTGTAGTAAGCAAACAAGTTACGACTCGTACAACATACTAGCTAGAGTATAGAGCATACTATTACGTACATGCATGTAAGTACATGGTGGTGTGTCGGTCGCGCCGTCGCGAGGTGGCAGAGCCGTCGTCGAAAAATATTGCTGCATTGCCCAGCACCACTGCCCCTGGATAATTGAAGCAAACACCTGGCTGGAACTTTGCCTCGGTCCCGTAGCTCTTGTTGGCAGTCCATCGTCACTGCTCCAATTGGGAAGGCTCTGCCACCAGCCGTTCTGTCATCTTTACAGGGGGGGATCATTATGAGAATACGCCGCAGCGCCGCCTTTGTCGTCATGGCGGTTCCAGTCCCGCAAGGCGCAGCAGCGTCAGCAATGGGACGCGCCATCCCCACTCCGACGGGAGGCGTGTCCCACCCCCTCTTGCCGCACCATTCCCTCCTCGCCCGCAGGCGCCGGGAGCTACGCTCCCTCGGGCTGACTGAGGAGGAGGCCGACGCGGATGTGGATCGAATCGCTCGTGAGGCGCGCTCCAGCCGGCCCGCTGAGTACCCCCAGCGCAGCAGCACAGCGCAGGCCACACAGCAGATCGGGGCTTTGTACCAGGGGTACGGGACACACTACGTGGACGTCTGGGTGGGCAGCCCGCCCCAGCGGCAGACAGTCATCGTCGATACGGGGTCCGGGGTCACCGCCTTCCCCTGCTCGGAATGCGAAAACTGCGGGGAGTCGTACCACACCGACGGATACTTCATCGAGGCGGACTCGTCCACCTTTCAGAAGCTCGACTGTGAGTCGTGCCTTCGGGGGCATTGCTCCGGTAGGGGGGATTCGCAGTACTGCAAAATCTCCATGAGTTACCAAGAGGGGTCATCCTGGAGTGCGTACGAGGCTAACGATATGGCCTACGCCGGCGGGCCGCATGACGTGCCCCTCCTCGAACAGGAGGAAGGGGATGGGTTAGAACCCAAGCACGCGTCCAACTTCGCCTTCCCCCTGAGCTTCGGCTGTCAAACCTCCCTCACTGGTCTCTTCCGAACTCAGCTCGCCGATGGAATCATGGGCATGGACAACGCCCCCGCCGCTTTCTGGAGACAGATGTATAACAAGAAGGCCATTCCGGACAAGAAGTTCACCCTTTGCTTCAACCGGCAGCCCGTTGCCAGCAGAGATGGCACCATGGCTGGGGCGCTCACTCTGGGAGGGGAAGATCCGCGCCTCCACTCATCGCCTATGGTCTACGCTCGCACCTTGGACAGCGGCGGCGGCTTCTACAACGTCAAATTGAAGAAGATATACATTCGCAAAGGCGGTGGCGACTCGGCCAAGGTCGAGAAAGGGGAGAAGTTGGTCATGGTCGATATTGATGAACAGGTCCTCAACTTAGGCCATGTCATCGTTGACTCTGGGACCACCGACACGTACCTGACGCGCCGCCTTGCCACCCCCTTCAAAAAGGTCTGGGAAAAGATGGCGGGCGTGAAGTACAGCAACCATGCCATGTCTCTCACCGAATCGGAGCTCCACAGCCTCCCCACGATCCTCTTCCAGCTCGAGGGGTCCACGGATGGAGCCAACGATGGCGTTGCGTCCCAACCAGGGTTCGACGGAACAGGCCTGACCGGCAATCTCGACAAACGCGCTACTACCGACGTCCTCGTCGCTGTCCCGGCCTCGCACTACTTCGAGTACGATGCCGAGAAGGACGAGTACACCAACCGCCTGTATCTGGACGAGAACTCAGGATCTGTCCTTGGTGCCAACATCATGATGGGACACGACGTCCTTTTCGACGTGGACAATGATCGGGTCGGTTGGGCCGAGTCAGAGTGTGACTACTTTGGCCTTATCGGGGTGAAACCACCGGAGGAGCCCCTCGACGGTCCTATCGACTCTGAGAAGATGGAGGAAGAGGGTTTCGAGGATGTGGACCCCGGCGAGGGTGATGGAACGGGGACACCAACGACGAAGCCCTTCCAGTTCCCTGGCGCTGAGAAGTTGAAGTCCAAGTACTGCCCATCGAGCGGGTGCCAGGTCGCTGCCGTGGTGTTTGCTGCCGTTGTTGGCGTCCTCTTTGTGGCCCTCTTAGCACGTCGCCGTTCTCGTTCGAGGTATGGCGTTGAGTCCATTCCCATTGGGGACCTGGACTTCGATGCTGACATGGTCGAAACAGAAATGACTGTGTCTTATAGGGATAAAATTGAGAGGAATGGGGAAAGCTGTAAAGGCGAAGACGACGGTCCGTCCGAATTCACCATAAGCTGATCGAGCTTTTTGCATAACCATGTTTCACTGTGCTATGTGAAGCTACATAACGGAAAAGCGAGAGCGACTTTAAATTTTAAGTCCGTAATTACTCCTTCTCATGTAACTTAGCTCAGCGAAAGGCCTGCCATCGCTGATCGTTCTGAAATTAATTCCATTAAGGCTGTCAAACGGTATCATTTCTACAACAATCATTCAATATTCATTGCAGTCCATCATAAATACCCATTCAGAAGCTATGGAGCGTGTCCAGGCTACCCTGCAAAAGCAGCTTCTTCGGACCCAGGAGAGGGTGAAGGACGGCTTGCTAAGGCAAAAGGCGGCCCTTCATGCGGCCAAGAAGCGAAGGGAGGATGTCGGGGTGAAACTCTACGGGATTCAGCAGCAGCTAGATAGGTTGCAGGGAACACTTGATTCAGTGAACGAGAAACATGCACCAACAAATCGAGATAGGGCCAAAGGGGGAAAAGCAATCGCAGATCTAAAGGAAGCGCACACAAATCTTGAAGCAAAAGCAGGTGGTGTCCGGGACGATGTCGCCGAGGCCAAGGCAAAGCTCGAGGGACTCCGTGACACTCTTCGTCGGGCCAAAACGTACAACGATGAGGTAAAAAGCGAGGTCCTTATAACACGCCGTGTTGCGCACAAGACGGGAGAAGCCGTCCGTGGACGAGAGAAGGAAAAGCTGGCTCAAGATATGTACATAGATGGTCTGCTCGATGAGGCCAAGCGACTGGAGGCTGAGGTGGAAATCTCCGAGGTGCAGCTCAAAGAGCAGAGGAAACAGACTGAAGAGAAAATGGAAATGATCCATGAAACAAATGCTGAAGTTGAGGCCCTTGCATTTGAGAAAAAGCAGCTTTGCCAGCAATGGAAGTCGTCAGTGCTTGCCCTCAATCGTCGTGATGAGGCCTTGGAGGCGGCTGTCGGGGCTCTAAATCAGTCGCATTCACAATTGAAAACATTTTCTGATGAACTTGAAGATCTTCGCATCAAGCAAGCGCACGGTCAGTCCGACAAGGAAAATCTCATATTGACGAGCCATCGCTTTGAAAGCGAGGTTTCTTGTGTCAAGCAACAAGCTTCTATAACCGTAGGAGAGCATGATTCGGCCGTAGAAGAGATTGATATCGTTGGAAAAGCCATTGAAGCTAATGTAAAGGAAGAAGGGAAAGTAGCGAACGCCATACGAAAATTAGAAAATAACATCGAAACGGTAAATCATAATATTGAACATGTCACGAGGACTAGAAAAGAATTAGAGCAGCAGATTGGAACCAGTAAGCATGAACAGACTATAGTGTCTAAAGCGACCATGGTTCTTCTACAAGAAGAGAATGCATTGGTGGCGCAAATTCATGACAAAGAGCTTGAGACTGCCAAAATTGAGAATCAAATCGCAAGACTGGGGATTGACGTGCTCAACTCCAAAGCCAAGGGAGGAGAACTGGGGGAAGACCTGGCAAAACACGAGCTTGGTATCAAGAGGAAATACAATGCAATTCATCGATGCGAGGCTAATATTCGCGAGCGCAACGGCAAAGTCCAAGAAAGAATGAACCGTTTTGATCAACTGAATCGAAAACTCGAAAAGATGACGAATGGGTTCAAGGAGGACGAACATATGGGGCCACTCGAGGCAAAGGTCGCGGCCATTGGAGATGAAATAAATGTGGAATCAGAGGAATCTGAACGTTTGCGGAAAGAGTGTCTGAAACTACAAAGCGCTCTTATCAAGACCATCAGTGATGCCGAGTCAATCCAGGAGATAAATGGAGATCTCAACGCAAGGCTCAATGTTATGAAGCAAACTCGGTTGAGATTAATTCAAAATATTCATTCGGTTGAAGCCGACAACAAGTCAATCAAAGTCGCAACGAAGGGGATGCACTCTGACATAGTTCGTCTCAATGAGCTCATAGGAAAGTTTACAAAGCAACGGGATGACCTTAAAAATTGTAACGAAATAATTGAGGAAGAATTTCTCAGACAGATGCGGGAGTGGGAGCGAGGTATGGCCAATCTAGATACTAAAATTAGCGAGATTAGGGCAGCCAGGGACAAAATAGCAAAAGATATCGCCGGGATTGAAAGACAGGCATTGACCTGGGAGAAAAAAGTACAAATTGAAAAGGAGACACAAACTGCCCTCCTCACTAACAATGATGCGAAGGAGATTGCTGGAATGGAAAAGGAGATTTTCCGCATGAAGCACCGACTCGGTGCAATTCGGCGAGACCATGAGATTACTGTTAGGGAGATGGAGAAGGCGATCTTGAAGCAAGCAGATATCGAAGCCAAGTATGGGTACTCCAGCAGCAAGGCCGAAGGTGTGTTGGCAAAACAAGTATCTAGCTAGGTTGACGATTTCTCATATTCCTTCGCCTCAGTCGACGATTACTTTGTGTGTTCTCTCGCCATCTTCATTGTCCGCGAGGAGAAAGAACTTGTGAACACCCGGCTTCTGTAATAAGGCTTCATCTGTCGAGAAGGCAGTGGTTCTTGTCTCGCCAACAACTAGAGTAACTTTTGAAAATCCAACGAGAGTTTGAATTGGATTGCCTTCCTTTCCAGCGCTAGGTCCTGAATGAAACAAAAGGATAGAATGTGATCCATCTATTGGGCCCTCGTTGCTGACCTCCACTTCGATGTCAGTGGATTGATTCTGACTAGAAATGAGCCTTCGCTTAAAATGAGAGTAACTTAGTCCATATCCAAACGGATACACAACGTTCCCCATGTAAAAGCGGTGGGTTCTTCCCGGGAAGCCATCACTTGGTGACGGGCGCATCCGCATGTCTCCCAGATCAACCAGCTGAGCATATTCCTGGGGGTAGATTGTAGTTGTAAGGCGGCCTGATGGATTAAATTGGCCCCAAAGACATTCAGCAATAGCAGATCCTCCAGCCTGACCTGGATAGCCAACGTAAAGAATACTGTCGACATTTTCCTCGTCTTTATACGAACTCAGATCAATGGGACCTCCAGCCATAATGATTAAGATGACAGGTTTTTTCGTGTTCTTCCCTTGAGAACAAGAAGATACCAGACGAATCAGCTTATCCTGAGCCGCTCCCGGAAGCGTCAAGGACACACGGTCCCTTCCCTCTGATTCAATGGTCTGGTCCATTCCCATTATTAGAACGGAAGCGTCCGCTGTAGCGGCGACCTTACAGATCTCATCGGATTCCGATATTGTGTCGTCGGACACATGGCAGCCTTTCAAGTATCTGACCTGTGCACCCATATCTTCGAATCCTTGTTTCGGGGTGATCAAATACGGAGCTTCTCCGAAATAGTTCCCTTGCATGGTTATCGGACTGTCTGCGTTTGGACCAAAGAGGCCTATCGAGTGATGATTGGACAAATTAAAAGGCAGGGGTCCATTTTTCAGAAGGACTATACCTTGTCTCGCTGCCTCCAATGCTAGCTCATTGTGCATGCGAACTTGGTACAATCTTTGTCGCGAACTACCCATACCCTCGCTCGGTTCGTTCACAGGAGACGATAGATTATTATAGTAGCCTAGCCGAAACTGAAGTCGAAGCAAATCTCTGAGCGCTCTATTGATATCTTCCATTGACACTAGCTTTGAATTTAGGGCCGCCATTCCCCTGCTTTGGATGGCACCGCCACAGTCAGAACTGAGCCCTGCTCTCAGCGCGATAGCTACGGCTTCTTCAGTAGAATTGGCATACTTATGACCAGTGAAAATGGATTCGACAGCGCTGCAATCTCCTGTTACGTATCCTTCGAATCCCCATTCCGTCCGTAGCTTGTTTGTCAAGAGCTCCGCACTGGCGCAACTTGGTACACCATTGATTGCGTTGTACGAGCACATGAGGCCCAACGCACCACTTTCGACACATCGCTTGAACATAGGAAGATATGAATCGTTCAAATCCCTTTCGTCTACTCTTGCATCAAACGACCTCCTCCCAGTTTCTAGGGAGTACGCAGCAAAATGCTTGCAGGCGGCTGCCACTCTTGGCTTACCGCCTCCTCGACCTTCTCCAGTCAACCCGTACTGCAAGGCAGGTATCCATTCAGCCGCATATTCCCCGTTGAGGTATGGATCCTCCCCTGGAACTTCTTGGCCCCTTCCCCACCTTGGATCTCGGAACAAATTTACGTTCGGCGACCAAAACGTGAGTCCTGGGACATCGCCTACTCGCCAGACGTGCTCTACGGCCTCGAGTCCAATTGCATCTCCGATGGCAGAAAAGAGTGATCGATTGAAAGATAGTCCGAGGCTGCAAACCTGTGGAAATGATGTAGACTTAAAGTAGATGTCTGGACAACAGCTGAAGGATACCCCGTGTAGGGCTTCATTCCACCAGTTGTATGGTGGAAGAGAAAGCCTGCGAATTGAGGGCACTTTGTTCCCCAGCATACTGATTTTTTCTTCGGGATGGAGCGCACTCATCAGAGAGGCGATTCGTTCCTCGTCTGAAAGGGATGCATTGCAGTATTCAAATGACTTTGCTCCCTTGGTGGAACATGGTCGGCGCAGTAGCGGCGGCGGTCGATGAAAGGGAGCAACAGCTGCACGATCACTTCGCTCCTGGTTACACCACGATAAAAACGAGAACATCTTGAGCCAGAGTACGAAGCCAAGACCAGCAAGTATGTAGCACATCATCATAGCGCTTGCTGCAAGGTTGGTCGTTTAGACGGGATAGTGAGGGGGCTTGTGTTGCTCGTGGAAAGCTTATACTAGTAGTAAAGCAAGCAATGGGTGGAAGCGGATCATCTATCCCATTATCTCTGACGATCTGATCTGTTCATAATAATAAAATACGTGTGAGATCATAATATCACAGAGATGGACATCAGATCAGAAA
>Ga0315315_10002508_pt1 | contig 16820 bp, 13 predicted proteins | sample M140m3416metaG_FD_203699 | JGI IMG/M metagenome (GOLD analysis project Ga0315315, IMG submission 203699) | Ammonia-oxidizing marine archaeal communities from Monterey Bay, California, United States - M1 40m 3416 | ecosystem: Environmental > Aquatic > Marine > Intertidal zone | place: USA... | reverse complement strand
GCCCCCGGCAGCAACCGCGGCGTGACTGCGGCGGAGCTGGGCAGCCTCATTAGCCGACAATGCAACAGGGTGAGGCACCTCCAAATCCCTCCTCTCAAGCGCCAGCAGGCGCTCCTCGAGGGCATCAAGGGTCGGTGCGGCAACGGCCATGGTATTCTCTTGTTTATTATGTTGGATGCAGTAAAACAAAGTGAACAACATACTCTAGTAGAGTAGATCATTATTATGTATTTTTATGCATACTAGCTAGTGTTATGAGTCTCTCACTATTATGCATACGAGCTCGTAATACTACTCTAGCTGCTAGAGTAGTATGCTGTATTGAAACTAGCTCTCTAGTACGACGTGCATTATAGATATGCATAGTAAATACTACGAGCTTATATGGATAATATGCATAGTATTAATAGTATGCACTCTCCTACTAGTAAGTATGGATACGACACGTATACATACTAGCTAGAGAGCTAGTAAAAATAGTACTTGGCATGTTGTGTACTCGTACGGTAGTATGCATACAGTACTCCTACTCTAGCTAGTATGCATACGCTCTCGTATAATGCACACGAGAGCTTGTACTCTAGCTAGTAGTACTTCTCTAGTACTCTAGTATGCATAAGGTATGCTTATGAATAATACGACGCGAGCTCTCTAGTATATCCAAGTTTCAGGTTATGAGTGTATAAACATAAATCAATCTTCTTTTTATCATTCCTCATTCCTCAATCCTTGTTCAGCGTCCCGTCTTGCCCTCCATCCTACCGTATCTCATTTGAAGTAATACAAATCAATGAAGTTCCGCCCATGCATTGACCTGCACTCCGGTCAGGTGAAGCAGATCGTCGGATCGACGTTGACCGACACTGCCGCCCAGCCAAGCAAGGCCTCGACCGAGGCTAAGGATGGCTCGACCGACCTCGCCGAAAACTTTGCCACCGACCGTCCAGCGTCAGACTACGCCCATATGTACCAGCGCGACCGGCTGACAGGTGGGCACGTCATCATGCTAGGACCCGGTAATAGAGATGCGGCCCAGGGGGCGCTGTCAGCCTACCCCGGAGGCCTGCAGATCGGTGGGGGGATCAACGCCGACAACGCCAGGGAGTGGCTGGGCGCCGGGGCCTCGCACGTTATCGTCACGTCATACGTGTTCCACAATGGTCAGATTGACATGGAGCGGCTGCATGGGCTTGTGGATTTGATCGGAAAAGACCGGCTAGTGCTAGACCTATCGTGCCGACGCAAGCCCGGCGAACTTGATGGGCCCTACTACGTGGTGACAGATCGTTGGCAGAACTACACAGACTGCAGGGTGGATACCGAGACGCTGGCCAATCTCGGTAATTACTGCGATGAGTTTTTGGTTCATGGGGTAGAGAATGAGGGGAAACGCTGCGGAATTTTGGAGGATCTCGTCGAGCTCTTAGGTGACAACAGTCCCGTTCCGGTAACGTATGCCGGGGGAGTCAGGGCTATTGACGATCTTGATCGCGTCAAGGAGCTCGGACGTGGCAAGGTCGACCTTACTATTGGAAGCGCGTTGGACTGCTTCGGTGGAGACATCAGCTACGATGCCGTGGTGGCATGGCATCACAAGGAAAACAGCTAAATATATACTGCCGGATTAGAATGCACAGGCGTACAAAGGCCTTACCCCTTTTCCGACTCTATATTTTAAAGGGGACCATTTCCGCTCGTCAAACATGGCTGCAATCGATGTAGTCGGAGGGGGCTTCAAGGTCCTCCACGAAGTCTTTAGTCACGTATCCGATGGCTCGTACGATGATGGTACCATCCACTGGGTCGCAGAGAGTCCCATGGAGAGGGGTACCGAAGTGGATACAATGTTTTCTTTACGACGCCGTCGGAGGCCAAAACGTTCCAAGGCGTGCTGAGGCGCTGATAGAATTCGGAAACATGCAAAATTCCCAATTTACTGGCAATGACAACGTCGATGCCATCGAGGCTCAAGGTATGCAGGCTGTCCTGCAGTTGGCGGCTCGCCTTGGGGGGGTCATCGATAGCTGGCAAAGTGAGGCGGGAACCCGGTGGCCGATTAAACAACAACATATTGTTTGCATACTCTGGCTGGTATTACGAGAGTATGCAAACAATTGGTATATATACTAGCTAGTATATATACTCTAATAATAGTGTGCTACTAATGTACGAGCTAGTATGCATAATATAGCAGTATGCATCCTTGCTAGTAGCTGTTAATAGATCTGCAGTATGCATACTCAAGCTAGTATGCATAGTACAGTATTAGTACAATAGAACCTTGCGGTCGCCATGGCCGACCAGCAGCAGCCCCCGCCCGCTCCGCCCCCCGCCGGCAGAGGAGCCGCGGGTGACGATTCCGACGAAGAATGGGCGCGGATGGGCCTCGGCCTCGGCGACCTCGGCGACCAGCGCGCCGGGGACGGCGCCGGCGTGGGCGGAGGCGCTAACCACGACCGCCCGGTCGCCGCCGATGGCGGCAATGGCGGCGGTCGGGACCTTGTTTTTGACCGCTACGGGAACCTGCGCTGGCCAGGGCGCGTCCCGCCGCGCCCTGGCCAGGCCGTAATGGCGCCGCCGGTGGGACCGGCGAACCGGGAGGCGTTGGACGAGCGGCTTCCGGGCCAGGACCAGGGCCAGGGCCAGGGCGAGGAGCAGGGCCGCGACGACCAGAACCAGAACCAGAACCAGAACCAGAACCAGAACGAGGATCAGGAACAGGAACAGAACCAGGCGCCTGAGCAGGCTGTGCCGCCGCCAGAGCCGCAGCAGCCGGTTCCCGTCGATGGCCCGTCGGACGACGACGGTGACGACGGCGGCGGCATCAATGCTGACGACAATGCTGGAAATAACGACGGTAACGAGAACGCCGATGGAGGAGGTGTTAGAAATCGAAACGGTAATGAGAATGCCGACGGGGGAGGGGGTGGGAATAGGGTTGGGAATAGACATGGAAATGGCGAGGGTGGAGACGGCGAACATGATGACGCCGATCAGATTAACGCGAACGCCAACGCTGACGACGCCGACGCCAATGCTGACAACGACAATGCTGACAACGCCAATGCTGACAACGACAATGCTGACAACGACAACCCGGATGCCAACGCCCACGTTCTGGAGGGAGGAGTGGTCGGCACCGTTACCGATTCGTCCGGAAATCGGCTTCGGGTTTCCACCGAGTGCGAGCTGGTAAGTAGAACGAACCTTTTGATCCATTCGAGTCGCGCCCGGCGCTGGCTCGCATGCGCTGCTCAACCCATAGCCAAAGGTGCTCTGTTCTATGGAACTCTCGTGCCGCGACGTGCCTTGGCACATCTCTGCGCACCTTATGCCCATCTGCCGTCTCTAATCACCTCCCACGCCTGTCCGTTTCTATTTTCACCCTCCGTCCCACGAAGTACATCGTCATCGAAATGAAAGAAACCCTAACCGACATATCTCCTGGCAACCCAGCGACGCGGGAGGGCACCGCGATCTCCATAGGTTTCGACAAGGCTTCCAGGCTTGAATCGGTCTTCGGCCACTACCTCGAGTTCCTCAACCGCCAGCCGCTCGATCCCCCCCCCCCCTCTGAGAGAGACACTTGGCGCGACCGCAACGTCGTTACAATCACCCAGATCGAGTTCGTTCACTCCGACATTCTGCGCCCCGCCGATACGGCCGAGGCGGCATCCATAATGAAGGCCGATCGGATTCAGTGCCAACGCCGCACGGACCGGGAGCGGTCCGAGGCCCTCGCCGAGATCAAGTACCAGAGGCAACAGGACCGTATCTACTTCAGGCAAATGGCGGCTCTGCTTCCGGCGGACCCCAGAGAGGGGGGCGCGTCATCCCCTGCGCCCTGCGACGTAGTTTTCTACTGCACCGGCCGCCTCGTGGAGGACGGGAGGAAGCAGGAGGTGCTAATGCCCAAGGTCCGGGCCCACTCGGTCATGTGCTCCAAGCGGTCAAAGTATCTCGCAAGGATGATTGCCGGAGCCAGGGAGGAGGCCCTCCAGTACGAGCGGAACCAGATCCGCCGCAGGGAGAGGGACGTGAGCGACGCAGGGGGGAGGGCACCCGTCGTCGCGGGAGAAGATGGGGCAGAGGGGGCAGGCGAAAGCGCAGGCGATGGCGGCGGCCATCGTAATGAGGGGCTTGGCATCGTCGCAAGATCGCCTCGTGTCGCGTCACGGCGAGATGCGAACCAAGGCGTTAACTATGGCAAAGATGACCAGAAGGAAGACGACGAGGACGACGACGAGGGTGTTAGAGGCCTACCCTATCCCGCAAACGCCGCCGGGGCTGCACCAGATGCTGACGCCAACGCCATCGGCGTCGCTGCCAATGAAGATGAGATCATGGATGCGGTGGAGGGTGTGATCGCTCCAGAAAATATCTACCAAGGGATCTTCGAAGGAGTCAATGGTATCATTCCAGCTGAATCCATCGACGTTGACATGGCTGATCGACCAACTTGTGCTGGTGCTGGCGATGGCGCTGGTGCGGTTGCTCCGTTCGTTTCAACATCACGCGAGGATGACCCAGCGAAATTTTGGATCCCACTCGACCATCCTCCTGAGGCCGTCCGGCTTCTTCTTGAGTTCGTGTATACGAACCGCGTCGTCTGTTTGGGTCTTCACGCACACAAGATGGGGTCTGCACCACCTCCTCCGGATGGGCCGACTAAAATCACCGTCCGTCGCCCCATGGTGGGTAGCTTCGAAGATTCTGACTTTCCGAATGGTGGAAATCCTTCTCTGTCTTTATCGGTCGCTCTCGCTGGCATCCAACTGGCCGAAGAGGCTCAGCTCCCGCGCCTTAGCCTGATGTGCGAAATCGCCGCAAGCAAGCTAGTCTCTAGCAGGACTGTCCTTGATGCCCTTGCGCTCTGTCAGTTACAGAGTCAGCGCACTGGCAACAAGCTTTCCATATTGCGTAAGGCATGCATGCTGAATCATGTGTTAAAAGGCAAAGGTAATGTGCTTGACGATCTTACATTCATGCCAAGCTTTATGAAGGGGCTTAAGGAGCGCTCGAATGAAACTGTTCCCAGTCTCCTTACAGGTACAATGGAAGCCATCAAAGCAACACTGGGAGAACATCCAAAGCCAGGAGAGACAGATCGATACCTCATGGGCGCTCAATCTCACCACCATCACCGCCGTCGTCACGGACAACACCGTCGCAGGCAACAAGCCGCACAGATTGCCGAGGATCAAATGGAAAAGTGTGACGAAGACGACAAAAGGGACAAAGATGATCGCAAAGAGGAAAGAAGCAAGCGCCGCAGGGAGCGGCTCAAGCGATCACAGGGAGAGGCCTCTTTGACTTTGAACAGTCTGGAAGAATTTATTTTAACCGGGGAATGTTATAGTCGCCGTCCATCCAGTAATGCATCCCCTCATAAGAGGACCAAGACCACCAGGCAACGGTCTCATTCAGGGGGAAGGAGGTAGTCCGATATTGCACCGTTATGCTTTCTTTTTGTATTTCTATCAATTGATTTCATAGAAACCATATAAGTGTGCAATGAACTAAAACCTCTTGAGGAGCATTACAATATTCGGCGAGATCCGAAAATCAGATTAGGCGTTGACAGAGGCGTGGAGTGCCCTGGCGCGGGGCCTTTATGATATATAATTCATTAATAGCGTTAGTATGATTATGCATACTACGACTCGTATTCTGTATTTATACTCTAGTAGTAGCAAGCTATTGTTCCTTGTTGTATACAATAATTTGGGCATTAGCGACTTCGACAATTTAACTTGTAAAAAGTAACGCCAATGTTCAAATAATAATGATTCAAAAACATACTACTAGAGTAGCTACGCTCGTAGTACAGTACGAGCTCGTATCTTCCTCCTGCTTTCTCCGACGATGGACAAAGAATGCAAACCAGAGTAATTTAGTCCAAATTATGTAGTATTATACAAGATCATAATGACCAGCTACCGAGCTGACGATTGATGGCTCTACAGCGTATATCACAGAGTCACAATGTCAACGAGTCAAGCTACTTCTCTTCTGTTCGAGAGATCCACACAAGGCGAATCATATATCCTCGATGTAGCACTTGACCGCATGATTCCGGTACGGTTGACGGAGCTTGTGGAGCGCCCTCGCCTCAATCTGCCTGATCCGTTCTCGTGTTACCGAAAATCTCCGGCCAATCTCCTCCAAGGTTTTGCCTTTTCCATCGTCCAATCCAAATCTCATCCTGATCACAGCCTGCTCACGAGAGTTCAGGGTGCAGATCAACCTCTTGAGGTCATCCTGCAGCATTCCGTACTCCGCCATAGAGTTGGGGTTCTGCTTCGGATCACCAATTGTGTCCGACACGGTAAAATCAGCCCCGCCAGCCCCGCCCTGCTTTCCTCCCATTCCAGCCCCCGATCCCTTTGCTTTGTTGGACTTGATGGATGTTTCCATAGAGATTGAGGTCCTCGAGACCTTCTTGAGGAATTCAATTTTGTCAGCTTTTACATTGATTCGCGCGGAAACCTCCTCGTTTGAGGGTTCCCGTCCAAGCTCGCTCCTCAGGTCGCGCTCCGCCCGGCGCATTGCGTTGAGCTGGTCATGAATGTGGACGGGGAGGCGGATGGTGCGTCCCTGGTCCGCAATGGCACGCATTATGGACTGCTTGATCCACCATGTTGCGTAAGTAGAGAATCGAAAACCACGCTCTGGGTCAAACTTTTCGCACGCGCGTGTGAGGCCGAGAGTGCCCTCCTGACATAGGTCCTGGAAGGAGAGGCCGCGGTTTTGATACTTCTTGGCGATGCTGATGACAAGGCGGAGGTTGGATTCAGTAAGTGCCGCCTTTGCGCGAAGAGAGCGACGGATCTGCTTCTTGAGTTCTGGAACCGTCATACCTTCTTGGACATCCTGCGCCCATTCGGCATAGGTGGGAGGTCTAAAAATCCAGACAAGGAATCATAAAATAGATATGGTGAGCAAAGGGTGAACAGGAGAAGATAATTAATTATAAGTGTATCATTTGCCTCGCGTCGGTCGTCATGCCTTTCACTTACCTCGATAGCCTATCCTCGAGCTCAATGCGCTTCTGCTCCCAACCGATGAGGATCTGGATTTCCCTTGCGAGAACGATCTCCTCGTTCTTCTTCAGTAGGTCATGATTACCCATCGACTTGAGATAGTACTTCATTGAGTCCTGGCCAGTCTCCCTGATCGTCGCCTGAACGCGGTGCTTCTTCTTTGGCTTCTTTGGTTTCGTTGTCCTTGCCTTATCCTCATTTTTCGCTGCATCCTTCGCCATGGCGGCGACGTCGTCAGGGACGAAGCCCTCTCCGCTGAGCAGGTCTGCACCGGCACTTCTACCGTAATTGGCCACGTCGTTATCCGAGGGGCGGGGAGGCATCTTAAGAGCAAGCTCTTCCCCGAGCTGGGCGATGCTGCCGGCGCCAGCGACCCCGTCTCCCTTTTGCGCGAGATTCGCTGAGGCCCTCATTAGGTCCTGAAACATTGAATCGTCGTCACCTTCCACGGGAGGCATATCATTTCGGGTGAGGCCAAGATTTAGGTTCATCTCAAAGTCCGTCATGGCGGTGCTGTCAGCGAGGCTGGTGGTAGAAACCCCGAGTGGCGCCCATGCGTTGCGGCGCCCCGTAAATGGGTTAGAGCGAAGCGCCTCATGTTTGGGGACGTAGGCCGATCCGAAAGGTAGAGAGGCTGCGGTGAAAGTTGTAAGTGAAAGCCACATTGAAATCATGGTGATGATCGACACAATTACCACATAATTTCGGCGAAGATAGTGGGAGCGCACAGATATAGATGAGGCAAAGGAGAGGTATAGACAAGGTTGTGTCAGTCAGGTGAATGGTGAGCAGCTGGAAGCACGAGACGTTGAGCAGCTGCGGGACAAACTGATGCGGATGTCGTCGTAGGGTCTGGTATCAAGAAACAGTCACTACCAATGGTCTGACGTAAGAAGTGCGGCCGGCCGCAGCCAACTATTGACTAGTCCAGTCGAACTAATGAATTTCCAAAGGAAGATGGCCCGGCCACTCAAGGGCCGCCCCTTTCAATCGCATAGATGAATGACCCGGACAGCGAAAAATGTTTGCTGGATACAGGTGCAGCGGCGCAGTTACTGCCCAGCAATTAATTTACGTACCAGCGAATAGAGCCGTTGTGGTAGCAGCGGCTGCTACGCCCATCACACGCCTCGAGCGCCGCGCCGATGTCTGTGCGCGATGGCTGATAGACATGGCGGAAGCCTCCGGAAGAGGTCCAGGACTAGACATTTCGGCGAGAAGAGATTCGGCCATCTTTTGGTTGGGGTGGACTCAGGAAGGTTGGTGGTCTTTGGTCAAATGGATCCCCGAGAAGTGTGTCCCCACTATCAATGGTCCCGCTGAGTTGGCAGTTGGCGATTGCGATGCGATGTCTTGTCATGTCATTTCAGACAAGAAGTACGTACTAGAGTATGAGTCGTACGTGTAATAATACAAATACCCGGCAAAAGTAAACCCGCCGGGGTGACGGTAGTAACTACGCATACAGCTGTACGCATACTACACGAGCGTACACATCATACTCGTCGTAGTCATACTAATATTACAGTATGCATACTCTAGACTAGTAGTACGCGAGTACTAGCTAGTAGTAGTATGCATACTACACTAGTACGACTAATATGCATAGCTACTATAGTATGCATACTAGTAATACTAGGAGTACTCGAGTATATATATATTTATTTATAATGCATACTACTAGAGTAAGTAGGCATATACATTATGGATATCTTTATAATGCATACTGGCTGGGCTTTGAGAAATAAATAATTCTATGCATACCTAGTATGTGTACTTCTTTGTACTTTAATTGATCAATACATAAGCAAGCATGTTCAATAGTGTATATACTGCACTTTCAGTGCTTTTAGTACTATGGTCAGCCGGCGGCTCTTGACAATCTTGACCATTATCTTAACAGAGATTCACCCACCCGGTTATCCGGGTGGGATCATCGTGAGGTGGCAAAGAAAGGCGGGATCCCGGTCGCCGATTACACAACAATAGTACTAGCTAGTACGCTCCTACTAGCTAGTATGCATACTAATATGGATGTATGTTGTGTATGCATACTACTCTAGTACGAGCTCGTACTCTAGTACTAGTAGTAGGTGGTATGGATAATATAATGCATAGTATGAGCTCGTATGCATACAGTATATTATAGCTCATACTACTAATAGAGTAGTATTATTTTATGCTGTTGACGTAAAATGTACGAATGATAGAGAGCGTACAGAGATGATTATTATTTATTATTTTTTACTTGGCATGTATCAATGCTCTACGCTGATCTCCACCAATCTCCATATTTTCGCCGCAGATCGCAAATTAGTTTCGCAGCCATGTTGTATGGGAAATTGGCTGTATCGGCACTCTTCCTGCTCGCCGCTTCCGCGCGGGTATCCTCTGCGGATGCCTTCCAGCGTCCGTTCGTTCGCACCATCTCCTCTACTCACCTGTACTCCACAAAGGACAAGCAAGCCGTATCCAAGATCGTGCCTCCCCGGGAGGTCTCCGGCGCTGATGCCGCTGAGCTATTTGAGGAGCACGTCCAAAAAACCTATGGGTGAGTTCATAAGTCGGAAGGTAAATGAATGACAATGAGTTCGTAGTCGATGTTTTTCATGCTAGCTTTAGATTTTGAAGCCTTTTTTATGGTTTCCCTTCAGGAAGGTGTACCGGAAGAAAGATCGAAAGGAATGCTTTGTTTACCCTTTAGGGGTGGATACTGACAGTAAACCCAATCACCGCTTCTCATTTTTATGGTCTTGCTCAGTCGGTATCCCATCACACTTGTGTCTGGGGATGGATGTAATGTATATGGATCCGATGGCAAGGAGTATCTCGATTTCGTGTCAGGCATCGCAACCTGCGCTCTGGGACATTCCAATGAAGAGCTAACAGAGGCAGTGACAAAGCAGATGAAGGAATTCCATCATATCTCCAATCTCTATTTCAACACGCAGCAGGCCCAGCTCGCCGCCTGGCTTACTGACAACTCTTGCGCTGACAAAGTCTTCTTCTGCAATTCGGGCGCCGAATCCAACGAAGCAGCCATCAAGCTGGCGCGCAAGCACGCAAATGACCGCGGAATCACCGATCCAGTCATCATCACCGCTCTCCAATCTTTCCACGGCCGCACTCTCACAACTATCACCGCAACCGGTCAGCCCAAGTACCATGAGGGGTTTACTTACGGAGGAAAGATGGTTCCAGGCTTCGAGTATGTTCCCTACAATGATATTGACGCCCTCTCGGCGAAGGTGGCCGAGATCAATGAGACCCCAGAAGAAGATGCCGCGGAGGGGCGTAAGCGTGGTCTGGCGGCGATCTTCATGGAACCCCTTCAAGGAGAGGGAGGCATCATCCCCGGCGATGTTGCCTTCTTCAAGGCCGCCCGTGAGCTTGCCGATGACTCAGGTGCCCTCCTAATGTGTGACGAGGTGCAGATCGGTATGGGCCGCTCGGGACATCTCTGGGGACACCAGAAGTTGGGCATTGAACCAGATGTTTTTACGTCAGCCAAGGCTCTCGGTGGTGGGGTTCCCATTGGCGCAATGATGGCCAAGGGCAGCGCTGCCGACGTGTTGACCCCTGGAACGCATGCGTCAACGTATGGGGGAAACCCCCTGGCATGCAGCGCTGGCGTCGCCGTGGCGAAATATATGTCCGACAATAATCTTCTTGAAAATGTAGACGCTCGCGGAGAGCAGATTGCTCATGGTCTTGCAGATATTGCTGAGAAATATCCATCCATTTTGGGTGAAGTCCGTGGTTGGGGTCTTCTGCGCGGAGTCGTAGTCAACGATGATGCCGGGTGTACCGCCGGGGAGTTGGTCGGGGACGTCATGAAGGAGGGCCTGCTCCTCGTACCTGCTGGTCCTAGCGTCGTCCGTTTCGTCCCGCCCCTGATTGTTACCGAAGAGCAGGTCGATAAGGCTCTCGAGATGTTCGAGGATGCCGTCGCCAAGCGTGCAAGCTAATAGGATAACACGATGGAAGAATCCGAGCGAGATAATTGTTTACAAATAAAGACTTTAATTTGGATAATAAGAAGCTGGTTTTTCCGCAGTTCTTTTCTATTCGGGATCCGAGCTTAGGCGACACCTTCAAGCACCTCAGATGGGCCACAGAGAAAAAATTCGTGTCCAACCCCACAATACTTTTACCTTTACATCAAATAAAATTCTTCTCCCTTGGGGCCGCGAGCGGCAGCATCTACGTGCGAAAGAAGATAACGAGGAGACCTTTTCGCTCTTTAGAGTTCCTTACCGGAAATTATAAGGACGTGCAGAAGAAATATCAATTAAATTATGGTGAATCATACCTCCATTGAACGATCGAGTCTAACCTTTGAATCTCCCATCTGTCCTTGCAGGCTCTCCATCGCAGACTTTGCTCGCCGCAACGACGCCGAAATTAGTCAATATATCTGAGGCTTTCTGCAACAGGGCAAGATCTTCTGCCAAAGGACGCTGATTTATTATACCAGTCTTGGGATCACTCCTTAGGGGATCGAATGCTGAATAAAATTCCTTTGGGCCAGCGATGATATTGTTATTAAGGTGGCTAGGAATGACACGCTGAAAGTTGAATCGCGACGTTATTCGATCGACCCAATTGAGAGTCTCATATGGATTCCGATCCAGTATCAACTTTGTCAGAATGGGAGGGCAGAACATGGCTCCGCCCTTGGAGATGGCCTGGAAATTTTTGAGGTCAGCGTCATTGTCGTGCCATGTCCAAGGATACAGCGAACCGGGAACTGCGCCATCGCCCAATGGTCTGCTCTTCTTGTCGATCTTGGATGCCTGCGAAATTGCTTCCCCAAAAGGGACTACGTCAATCTGACTCGGAAAGAACACAAGACCAAACTGGACCATGCGTCTCCAGCCCCTCTTCCTGCTCGCCTCGTCGTCGACCACAAACTCATAAATAGAGTCTCTGGAATGGAACAGCATAGCCCGAGGATCCTCCTGAATAATCTTCGGAATATCCTCCGTCACGCTCACTACGGTGTCCGTCACCAGTAGACTTCTGGTTGGTTTATGAAATAGCGCTGTCTCGCCGAAGGCACCGACACTCTGGAATTTGAACGGACCAAGCATCTCAAAATCGAAATCGGCTGCCCATTCCGGTACAGGATCCCGTTCTGCCCACTTCCTGTATCCGAACGACACGTTAGCCGTCGGAATCTCTCTTAGCCGTGCACCACTCTGAGTCACACCGAGAAATTGAACGGGGAGATTGATGGGGAAGGCCCACTGTCCCGGCTGGAGCCACACCGTCGACCTGAGGAAGCGCCTAGCGAATGGCCCGAATGTGGCTTTGTGCTCTAGCGCCACGGTGCCCAGTACTATGTGTCTCACGGGACCGTGCTCCTTCTCTAATTCGCGCATCATGGAAATGAGCTGGGGGGTAGGAGCAACAGGGTTGTACACAAGTAAGCCGCCACCCGCCTTCTCCGAGAGCTTGACGACCGTCTGTCTGACGGGAACGTTGACGTTGACGATTCCCTGGAGCTGGTCCATGGTCCATATCTGACCTGGGACGACCTCTTCCATGACAGTTGCCCTCCGAGTGGATGTGCCAGCGAGTGGGATCAGGCTGAATGCCACCTTGCCTAGGGGCCAGTCCATATCGGCGGGGTAGGCGGGCCTGGCGATTTTGGTCGACGCAGAGACGGCCGCCGGAGTTCCTGTTGCGGCCGCCGCCGACTGAGGGAGTAGCGTTGATGTCGCTGCGGTTGCCGCAGCGGAGGTGACCTGAGCTAGAAATCCTCGCCGCGCCTCCTCGTCGGGGTTGCCTCCTACGTCTGCGGCCCTATCTTCCTTTATCGGCACCAGTGCTGTAGAGATTAGGTGCCGCCTTTGTCGGGCCGCATTGGGACGGATCGGGGAGAATGAAAGTGAAATGTCCAGAGAGAGCAACAATAGTGAGCAGAGCCTCAATGCTCGAAATCGAATGGGCGAAGGGTCCATGGTTGGATCTGGATATGATCGCATTAGGACACTCCCGTCTCTCTCGGGTTGCCAAGAACTGTTGCAGTTGTCGTCTCACAACCGCCAACAAAGAACAAAGCATTGAAGACTAGAATGAAGGAATATTCGTAGCAGCCAGCAGGCCAGGTGCGTGATGTACTACTAGTAGAGTATAACAGCATGATCAGCATGATCTATGCATATAATAATATGCATACGCGCTCGTAAGTATGCATAAAATAGAAAATATCCACCGTAGTTAATTATTTAATGAACAATCGTACACCACATTCGAAATAATTAAGTGAGTAAAAAAGTACGTCATCATGTTCCTCCTCGCAGCTCGCGTTTTTAACACGGTCTGTCTGACGTCAGGATTGAGTCACATGTCATGGCATGTACGCTCGTATGTGTGCCTTCGCTCGCCCTTCGCAGCGTCTGCCGTTGCCCCTTGTCCCTTGTCCCTCAAACCCAAAACCTTCACTGAAAAAATCCCGTCACATAGACGATCGATAGCATGGTAAAGTAAGATTCATCTAGCGAGAATCTTACACATTAGCTTACATACGTCCATCCGACCTTGACTTGGAAGAACCCTCATTGTTGCTGTGCCATTGACGTGTCGGGGTGGGATACTAGGCAGGCGATCGGCTCGAATATTTTGGCGAGGAGGGTCGTTTGTTGACACGACAGGCGAGGGGGCGGCGAAGGCCAAAGACCTAATCGTGCCGAAAGCAGTCCTATCACTTTGAGGCATGTCGCAGCTCCTTTCTCATGCGCTCCTAAGTCGGGCTGCAGGGGCGGCCTCGACGCGTATGCAAGGGACGTCAGTGATGGCCTCGTCCCTTTACGCACGGCAGGTTCTAACGGCCGGCGCCTCGGCCGCCCGGCATTCCCTCGCGCTTCCTGCCGTCCCGCTGAAGTGCCCCCCCTTCGCCAGCTCCCTCGCGCGCTCCGTCAGGCACAGGCACGACAGGGCTACCAATCTCCGGGACATCCAGTCTGCCAACGTGGCGCGCCTGTACGCCCGTCGGGTCATGGAGATCGCCGCCGCCGCCGCCGCGACAAGAGTGGCAGTGGCAAGGCTTGAGTCCTCCAGCGCTCTCATCTCCAAACCAGCTGAGTGGTCCACGGTGGACCTAGATGAGCAGCGCCGGTTGTTCGGGGAGAACATTTCAAGCTTGGGAAAAACGGCTGTGGGGCGAGTGTGGGCAGCTGGGGTACGTATGGCCAGCCTGGCTCTCTTGGCCAGCCCTATGGCTCTGCTAGGACCTGTCGCCTACCTAGCCGGTAAGGAGAGCAGGGCCGCCGACGCCGCATGGGAGTACGCCCTGTGGTCCATCGAGAAGGCTGGACCCACCTATATCAAACTCTGTCAGTGGGCCACAACGAGAAATGACCTGTTCTCTGCCGAGTTCGTGTCGAGGTTCTCGCGGCTACAGGACGAGACAATGGGACATTCCTGGAAGTCCACACAGGACCGACTTGCAAGCGCGTACGGATGCCAGTACGATGACGTGCTTGACTTTGACATGGATGATGAGAGCGATCGGAAAGAGCCAAAACCCATAGGATCAGGCTGCATTGCGCAGGTGTACAGGGCCAAACTGAAGGTTCCTACAGCCCTCCTTCCCGTAGGTACCGAGGTCGCTGTCAAGGTCACCCACCCGGATATTCTACATAAGGTTTGCGTCGACTTTTACATCATGAAGAAGTTCACAGCGCTCATGGAAAAGATTCCACGCCTGAACCTCGACTACCTTAGTATGAGAGACTCAGTGGAGCAGTTCGCCAGCATCATGATCCCACAGCTTGACCTGACTGTGGAGGCAAGCAACTTGCGGCGCTTCCGTAGGGACTTCGCAGACGAAGATCAGCTGGCCTTCCCAGTCCCCATCGACGATTTAACATGCAAGGACGTGTTGGTAGAAAGCTTCATCCACGGGGATCCTATATTGCACTTTATGAGTACGGCCCCCGTGAAGGAGAAGCAGGAGCTGGCAAAAATAGGTCTTGAAACCGTTATGAAAATGATTTTTCTGAACGATTTTGTCCATGGGTGAGTTATAGGCCGTTTTGTATTTGCTTGTGATCGCTGAAACGTTAGTCGGTCGGCTGACGCTCTGGTCTATTTTTTCATGTTATTCTGACCACTATCCTACAATATTTTCCGCCCGAACAGGGATTTGCACCCAGGAAACATAATAGTGGATCACAACAAGAATGTACGTGGCCACCCTGTGCGGATGAACATGATAGATTGTGGCCTCATCGTAGAGATGGGGGAGCGCGAGCACGTCAACCTGACGAAAATTTTAGGAGCATTCATTAAGAAGGATGGCCTTCTAGCTGGTCAGCTCATGATCGACACGGCGAAAAAGTGTCAAGCGACGGCGCTGGACATGGAGGTGTTCTGTCGGGGCATACAAAAGATCATTGAGGACGACGAAGATCAAAACTTTCTGGAGAGTGTCGGCGACTACCTTGCAGATATCTGCCACCTCGCAGTCAAGCACAAGGTCAAGCTCGAGTCAGCTTTCATGAACGCCGCTCTCGCCTGCGAAATCATGGAGGGCTTGGCATCTTCACTCTATCCTAACATGAAGGTGCAATCCATCGCCCTCCCCGCTGTAGCTAAGGCCGAAATGATGCATGGCCTTAGAGGTATCAGGAAGAAGGGCCTTGGGGGACTATTTTAAGTATTACCCTCTTCTAAAGGATGTGAGTTAACTTTGTTGTTTTGTTGAGGTGCGTGTGTCTTGACGGGATAGAATGATGATACAAAGCAAGTAAACATGGATCGATAGGACCTATCACCCGTGAGGAGGATTTACTATAAAATGGTTGACTATCCCCCTTTCGCGCCACCTTAGGTGGCCTCGCGTTAGGTTACTGGTCTGTACTTTTTAAAAATACCTACCTTATGCTAACATGAAGATTCAACCCATTGCTCTCCCCGCTTTAGGTGAGACATCAATGATGCATGGTCTTCGAGGTATCAGGAAGAGGGGCCTTGGGGAACTGTTTTTAACTGTTACCCTCTTCCAAAGGATGTGAGTTAACTTTTTTGTTTTTGTTGTTTTTGTTGAGGTGCGTGTGTCTTGACGGGATAGAATGATGATACACAAGCAAGTAAACATGGATCGATAGGACCTATCACCCGTGAGGAGGTCTTACTATAAAATGGTTGACTATCCCCTTTCGCGCCACCTAGACGCCTCGCACGTATACGGAAAGTGATGGTGGCATAGATCTTAGTTTCTTGCTTTCTCATGAAGCGCAATGTCTCTTCTCCCTACCTCTCTGCAATAACCATGATACACGAAGATTCGATACCCACCATACGAGTAGATCATTTATCTGTAACTCTTCAGGTCTGAGTGGTCGTTTCATGCTACGGTAATAGGAGGTTACGAGTGTTGATCTACATGCATGTATGTATGCATAATTAGTATGCCTAATAATACTACCCTTGTACTCTAGTACTATCTAGCTAGTATGCATACTTTACCAGAGTAGTACGAGCGAGTATTAATAAAATAATATATATATTATATAAACTCCTCTAGAGTATGCATAATAATTCAGCTATGCATACTATGCATAGCTAGGCTCGTAGTCCTACAACCAAGTAGTAGTAATATGAATACTCTTATTACGTCAAGTCCTCGTATACGACTACTAAGCAGTACTACTGTTGCGAATTGCTGGACCAGGCAATTTAGACCAAATCGCCCTTTCTTTCCGTAGAAGTTGTACGCATATGGGGATCAAATTTTGGGACGATTGTTGAATAATAGCCTGCGTTGAT